>Ga0209337_1000882_pt1 | contig 23783 bp, 25 predicted proteins | sample LinPmetageLP53_FD_184044 | JGI IMG/M metagenome (GOLD analysis project Ga0209337, IMG submission 184044) | Marine viral communities from the Pacific Ocean - LP-53 (SPAdes) (version 2) | ecosystem: Environmental > Aquatic > Marine > Oceanic | place: Pacific Ocean | collected 2010-02-08 | reverse complement strand
CAGTTTATAAATTAAGATGTCGTCTGTATGATTATAGTTCAGAAATTATTGATACAGGTATTGCAGACATTGATGCGATTGAAGATGAATTAAGTGTTGACAGACTTCTGTTCCAATTTACTTTGGAAGAAGGCACTAGTGTTGGTGAATCATTAACTGTAGATAATAATTTCTATACAGTTGATAACACTGATGTTACGGCCGATAGTACTACAGTTAGTACAGACCCACGATCTCTTGGAGAAAGTATTATGCTTGAAAATTCATCAGATAGTGGCGACACAAATTACTTATTACAAGAAGATGCTAAATCTGTTGGAGATTATTCATCAGATAAAACTGCACAAAATGAATTGTTTAGCGCACAAAGCGCAACAGTTTTGGATTTCAGTGAATCTAATCCATTTGGTGATCCTAAATGATTATAAATAGTATTAGGAGAACGTAATGGCAAATCAAACACTTGGATTAGGTAGCGCTGCAAATGATGGAACAGGAGATACCTTACGAGCAGCACTCGATAAAGTTAACGATAACTTTTTAGAGATTTATACTTTAATTGGAGACACATCGGATTTAACTACGGGCATCAGTGCAACCGCATCAGTAGTAACACTTAGTTCAGCAGTCGGAACATTTACGACATTAACACCAGCTGCATCAGACGGTACTGCGTTAGGTAGTGCATCTTTAGAATTTTCAGATTTATTTCTTGCTGACGCAGCAGTTATTAATCTAGGTGCAGACCAAGATACAACATTAACTCACGTTGCTGACACAGGGATTCTTCTGAACAGCACTCGACAACTACAATTTGGTGATAGTGGAACATACATCCATCAAAGTGCAGACGGAGTTTTAGACTTAGTAGCAGACACCGAAATAGAAATAAACGCAACTACTATTGATATCAATGGTGCGGTTGTTGCTAGTGGAGAAATTGCAGCTGTTTCTTTAGACATCTCTGGTGACGTTGACGTAGATGGCACATTAGAAGCTGATGCAATTACTATTGATGGTGTAACTTTATCAGAAACAATCTCTGACACTGTTGGAGCAATGGTTGGTAGTAATACTGAAACAGGTATTTCTGTTACATACGAAGATGGCGACAACACTTTAGATTTTGTTTTAGGTTCTTCACAAACAACAATTAGTTCTTTAACCAATGCAAGTCTCGTAGTAGGTAGAGATGCTGATAACGATATAGATTTTGCAACAGATAATAATATTATCTTTAGGGCTGCTGGTACAGACCAAATAAAACTAGTAGATGGTGCGTTAGCTCCTGTGACGGATGCTGGTGTAGATTTAGGTACATCAACTTTAGAATTTAAAGATGCTTTCTTTGACGGAACAGTTACTTCTGATGCATTTGCTGGCCCTCTCACTGGAGAAGTTACAGGTAATGCTGCAACTGCAACAACACTCGCAACCGCAAGAACTATTGGTGGTACATCATTTGATGGTAGTGCTAATATTGCGGTAGCACTATCTGCAACGGCAACTGCATTAGCAAACGCAAGAACTATTGGTGGTACATCATTTGATGGAACAGGAAATATCGCAGTTGCTTTAGCATCTGTTGGTACTGCTGTTACGGTAGCAGATGAGTCAAGTGATACTACTTGTTTCCCATTATTTACAACTGCGGCAACAGGCGATTTACCACCCAAGAGTGGTACAAACCTAACATTTAATAGTAGTAGTGGTTTGTTAACTGCTACAGGATTTGCTGGTGCGTTAACAGGTAATGTAACAGGAAACGCATCTGGTACAGCCGCAACTGTTACTGGTGCAGCTCAAACAAATATTACAAGTCTTGGAACCCTTACAGCTTTAACAGTAGATAATCTTGGTGTTAATGGTAATACTATTACAGCAAATTCTGGTGCTTTAAACCTTACACCTGCAAGTGGTTCTGCTATTGTTCTAGATGGAACAATTAATGTGGATGCTGGTGTAGTTACTGGTGGAACAAGTATTACATCAACAGCATTTGTTGGTAACTTAACAGGTAATGTGACAGGTAACGCTTCTGGTACTGCCTTAACAGTTACACAAGCAGCTCAAACAAATATTACTAGTGTTGGTACACTTACTGCACTTCAAATAGATAATCTAAATCTTAATGGCAATACATTAAGTTCAACTGCTGGTACTGACTTGTTAATTACACCATTGGCAGGTCAACAGATTGTTCTTGATGGTACAATTGTTATTGACGCTGGTGTGGTTACTGGTGCAACCAGTATTACATCAACTGCATTTGTTGGTAACGTAACTGGTAACTTGGCAGGCACAGTAACTACTGCAACACAAAATTCAATAACAACTGCAACTGGCCTAGTGTCAGTAGGTGCATTAGACTCTGGTAGTATCACATCTGGATTTACAAGTATTGATGTTGGTGCTGGTACAATTACTACAACTGGTGCAATTACAGGTGGTTCAGTTGCTGGTAGAAAAACAATAGTTTCTACTTTTAATACTACTTCAGCTGTAACTGCTTCACTAACTGCTGCACAGTCTGGTGCAACAATATTAATTGATGGTACAGAAGATAATGTAATTAATTTACCAGCAGCTGCTACAACAAATCCAGGCATATTCTATGATCTTATTGTAAGGGTAGCTGTTGCTGGTGATAAAACTACAATTGTTAATATCGCTGGTTCGGGTGGTGGATTTGTTGGTGCATTAAGTCTTGCTGGTGGTACTGCTGCAAATGCGGTACTTGATAATGCAGGGGACGCACTTACATTTGTAAATAGTACAGTAGTAGGATCAAGAGCAAAAATTACTTGCATAGTAGATGATGGTACAGATGGTACATGGCAAGTAGAATGTCTTGCATCACCTATTGCTACTATCGCATAAATATAATGAATGAGGAGAATATATAATGCTAGGCCAACAGTTCTACCATGAGAGTATACGAAAGGTTATTGTTTCATTTGGAACAATGTTTAACAACATCAATCTTATTCGTAAAGACAATTCTGGAAATATATTACAATCTATGAAAGTTCCTCTTGCGTATGGGCCTAGAGAAAAGTTTTTAGTACGATTAAATGAAGATGCAGACTTAACTAAACAAGTTGCGATTACTTTACCTCGTATTGGATTTGAAATTCAAAACTTAGAATATGACTCTGCCCGTAAATTAAATCGTGTTCAACGATTTAAAAAAGTTAAAGGTGCAAATGCTAAACAACTAGACGCACAGTATATGCCTGTGCCATATAATTTAGCAATAGAATTATACGTTATGGCAAAACAATCCGATGACGCATTACAAATTGTAGAACAGATTCTTCCATACTTTCAACCAGACTACACATTGACTATTAATGATATGGCAGATATGGGTATCAAAAGAGATGTTCCCATTGTATTAAATTCTATTTCGTATGAAGATAATTATCAAGGAGACTTTACTACTCGTAGAGCATTAATATATACTCTTTCATTTACTGCGAAGTTTTATTTGTATGGCCCTGTTACGTCTAGTAAGGTTATCAAGACTGTGCAAGTTGATCAATACACTGACTTGGAAGTTAACTCTCCCAAAAGAGAACAAAGACTTACGGTTACACCAAATCCAACAAGTGCTGACGCAGATGATGATTTTGGATTTAGTGAAACTACGTCTTTCTTTGAGGATGCAAAAGAGTTTAATCCAGTGACAGGTTCAGATGAATAAAGATTCTACGTTGCGACTTGACAAAACTTTAGGTGTTATAGAAAATATTGTTCCCGAATCAACTAAGATTGAAAAAAAAAGTATTAGTTCTAGAGATGGTTACCCAATACTTCCAGCTACTAGTAGTGATGATATTGACAATGATTATAAATATCAAAGAGAAAATCTTTATAATCTAATTGAACGTGGTCAAGATGCAATTGATGGTATTCTAGAACTTGCAAAGGAATCAGAACACCCAAGAACTTACGAAGTTGCACTCAATGGCATTAAACAGGTTGCAGAGGTTACAGAAAAACTTGGAGAACTCCAAGAGAAAATGCGAAAATTAAAAGAAGTGCCAAACCATGCTCCAAAGACGGTGAACAATGCATTATATGTTGGGTCTACAGCTGAACTACAAAAGATGTTAAAAGAAAAATAACACTTTAAACTTACAATTAGGATTATATTATGAATGTAGAACAAAAACAATTGTGGCCAACTACAATTTTTAATTTAAAGCTTGAAAACTTAGATAATGATAAAATCAAAAGTGAAGTATTAAAAAGAGAAACAAAAGGTCAAGGATTTCAATTTAATCCAGTACAGGGTGGTGGTTGGCAAAGCAACAAATCTTTACTTGGAGGATTAGATTCTTACGCATCTAATCTTGAACCTTTAAGAAAAAGTATTGTTGAAAGTGTAAATAAAATATTAAGTACACTTTATATTGATGATTGTTATATTAGTCTAATAAACAGTTGGGCAAACATTGCAAGAAAAGGTCAATGTACTATGCCCCATATTCACGAAGAAGCCAGTTGGTCAGCAGTATATTATGTAACGCCAACAGAAGATGGAATACTATATCTTAAAGACCCACGAACACAGGAAGCTATGGATGCTTCTCATAGATTTTTAAAACAACCTTATAGTAATGTAATTGGTAAAAGACCGTTTGATGCTGGAGAATTAATATTGTTTCCGAGTTGGTTGGAACATGGTGTTGCTCCTAGTTCTAAAGATACAACAAGAATAAGTATAGCGTGTAACTTTTTAATACATGGGAATAGATAAAATGTCTGAACAAGGAGTATACTTAGGCAATCCAAACCTCAAACGGGCAAACGTGTCCCAAGAGTGGACAAAAAAAGAAGTTGAAGAATACTCTAAGTGTATGAAAGATCCTTTGTATTTCATACAAACATACATACGAATTGTTTCTCTTGATGAAGGTTTAGTTCCATTTAAAATGTACGACTTCCAAAAAGAAATGGTTGGTACATTTCACAGCAATCGTTTTACTATTTGCAAACTTCCTAGACAGTCAGGTAAATCTACAACCATTATAGCATATTTGTTGCATTATGTTTTGTTCAATGCTTCAGTTAATGTTGCGATACTCGCCAACAAAGCTGCGACTGCTAGGGACTTGCTAGGACGGTTACAACTTGCATATGAACACCTACCCAAGTGGTTACAACAAGGAGTCATGAGTTGGAACAAAGGCTCTTTAGAGTTAGAGAATGGTTCTAAAATTCTTGCAAGTTCTACTTCTGCAAGTGCAGTTCGTGGTGGTTCATATAATATTATTTTTCTTGATGAGTTTGCATACGTTCCTTCCAACGTAGCAGAACAATTCTTTAGTTCAGTCTATCCTACAATCAGTTCGGGTAAAACTACAAAAGTGATGATAGTATCGACTCCTCATGGTATGAATATGTTTTACAAATTGTGGAATGATGCAGAGAACCAAAGAAATACTTACGTTCCAATAGAGGTTCACTGGAGTGAAATTCCTGGCCGTGATGAAGAATGGAAAGCAGAAACTATAAAGAATACTAGTGAACAACAGTTTAACACAGAGTTTGAGTGTGAATTTTTAGGAAGTATCGATACATTAATCAAAGCACAAAAATTAAAAACAATGTCTTACAACCCACCAATTCAATCTAATGCTGGTCTTGATGTGTTTGAAAAACCATTAAAAGACCACACATATGTACTGACAGCTGACGTTTCAAGGGGAACGTCTAACGACTACTCTGCATTTCTAGTGTTTGATGTGTCGCAAATGCCGTATAGGATTGTCGCAAAATTTCGTGACAACGAAATAAAACCTTTATTATTTCCTGCTAAAATATATGACGTTGCAAGAGCATACAATCAAGCATTTGTTTTAATTGAGGTAAACGACATAGGAGAACAGGTTGCATCAACTATGCAGTTTGACTTGGAGTATGACAACCTTATTATGGCAAGTATGCGAGGGCGTGCAGGACAAGTACTTGGCGGGGGGTTCTCAGGTGGTAGAGCGCAGTTGGGTGTAAGAACAACTAAGGCTGTAAAACGAATAGGTTGCTCTAATCTTAAACAGATGATTGAGGATGATAAACTTATTATTCAAGACCTACAAATTATTAGTGAACTATCTACGTTTATTGTTAAAGGACAATCTTTTGAAGCTGACGATGGGTGTACAGATGACTTGGTTGCGTGTATGTTTATGTTTGCATGGGCAACAGACCAGACGTATTTTAAAGAATTAACTGATATGGACATAAGACAGACTATGATGAGAGAACAACAAGACATGTTAGAACAAGACATGGCCCCGTTTGGATTTATGGTTAATGGTTTAGAAGATGAAAATATTGGTACAATGGTTGATGAATATGGAACACGTTGGAGCCCAGTAGTTAGATCCCACGATTCAGATTGGTAAAGGTCTAAATAAATTCTATTAGATCATTGTCATTCTTAATCCAACAATTTGAACATAGTATTAAAGAGTTGTCTATAAGATTAATTATTTCTTTGCGACTTTCATTATTTACACCAACTCTTTTTGTTAGTTTACGGATTTTAGAATCGTGGGGGTAAAACTTTAAACATACGGTTTCACTTTCTCCACAATGTTTGCATGACTTTTCTGCAAGGAATTCGTTAAGCAAAACAATTCTTTTGCGATAGTTTCTACGAGATACTTTTTTAATAGTATCTTTATATTTTTCGTAATGACTATTTGACATAATATTATTTATATGCAAAGACACATATAAAATGTAGTTTATAGAAACTATTTTTTTATAAATATTAGTGAAGATTAAAAACACTCTAATATAAAGGAGTCAAAGACATGGCATTTTTAGTTTCGCCTGGCGTTCAAGTCAGAGAGATAGACCTTACAAATGTTATCCCAGCAGTATCCACCTCAATAGGTGCAATTGCAGGGCCATTTGAAAAGGGGCCAGTTTCGTCTGTAACTACAATTAGTTCAGAGGAACAACTGGTACAGTTATTTGGTAAACCAAATGCAAACAATTTTGAGTTTTGGTTCACAGCCTCTAACTTTTTACAATATTCTGATGCACTTCGTATAGTTCGTGCAGAATCAGGAATATTAAACGCTGGTGCAAACTCAGGCATACTTATTCGTGATGATGATCATTACGAAGCTTCATTTTCCACAGGACAAGGTTCTCATGGTGAATGGACTGCAAGGTCTGCTGGAACACATGGTAACTCACTTGGTGTAGATATATGTGGAAGTGGAAGAGCATACACACAACCACTTGGTACACTTAACTTAGTTAATGGTGCTGGTGCGGTTGGTGATTTGTCTATTGATGTGGATGACCAAGATGCATCAAATGCTACAATTTCAGCTGGTGACATCATTGGTTTCCAAACAAACAACGCTGTTACAGCAATTGTTAACGGTGCAATCACTACTGCAACTAAAAACCTTACGGTTGATGGCAACTCTGGTACAGCTGCAGTTGGACAACGAGTAATCGGTGCAGGCATTTCTGATGGTGGTGAGGTTGTTAAAATTGCAACAGTCACTTCACAGACTGCATTAATACTTGACAAAGCAATCACAGTTGCAGATGATGTGGCACTTGCACTTACAACAGATGCAAACGTAGAGTCTAAAAATCAAGAATACGAAGTAGTTTCTGTTTCATCTAATACTCTAACAATTCGTTTGTTAGATGATCCTGCTGGAGCTGGATTACAAACTGTAATTCCTGACAACTCATACATCACAAGACGTTGGAGATTTTCTGACTTATTTGATGCTGCGCCAGGCACATCTGCTTGGGCGACTGCAAATGGTCGTGGTGAAAAAGATGAAATCCACGTTGCAGTTTATGATACAACTGGTGATATCACTGGTTATGATGTTGATGTTGCAGGACAACGGACAAGTGCAATAATTGAAGTTTTTGCTGCCATGTCAAAGAACCCATCTGGAAAATCTCCACAAGGGGACAACAACTATTATGCAGATATTATTTTCCGTAAATCAGAATTTATTTACTGGACGGATCATCTCAGTCAAGGTACTAATTGGGGTACAGATATTGCAACTGGTACAGACTACACATTAGTAAGTGAAGTTGTAAGTGATTCACTAACTGGTGGAACAGATGATTATTCTGTTACTGCTGGAGAAATTGAACTTGCATATGATAATTTTGAGGACACAGAAAATCTTGACATCAACCTAGTATTAGGTGGGCCAAGTTCTGGTGTTGCTGATACTGAACTTGGGCATGATACCCACGTAACAATGATTACTGCACTTTGCGAAACTCGTAGGGATTGCGTAGGATTTGTTTCTCCGTATCGGGCTGCAACAGTTGGTGGAACAAGCAACGTAACTATGACTAAAAATGTCAAAGATGCGTTTGATGCATGTCCATCATCATCTTACATGGTATTCGATAGTGGATACAAATACATGTATGACAAGTACAATGATGTTTATCGGTATGTGCCACTGAATGGTGATACAGCTGGTCTTTGTGCTCACACAGATACAGTTGCTGATCCGTGGTTCTCTCCTGCTGGTTATACTCGTGGCAACGTAAGAGGTGCAATTAAACTTTCTTACAACCCACTAAAAGCAGATAGAGACATACTTTATAAATCTAGAATTAATCCAGTGGTTAATTTTCCTGGCCAAGGCGTGGTTCTGTTCGGTGACAAAACTGCTCAAACAAAACCAAGTGCATTTGACCGCATTAACGTCAGACGATTATTCTTGGTTCTTGAGAAAGCAATTGCAACCGCAGCTAAATTTCAACTCTTTGAATTCAACGATGAATTTACAAGGGCACAATTTAGAAACCAAGTAGAACCTTTCTTGCGTGATGTGCAAGGTAGAAGAGGTATTACTGATTTCTCTGTAAAATGTGATGGTACAAATAACACTGGTGAAGTTATTGACCGTAATGAGTTTGTTGGAGATATATACATCAAACCTGCTCGTTCTATCAACTTTATCTCATTAAACTTTATTGCGGTGCGAACTGGCGTATCGTTTAGCGAGGTAGGAGGATAAGTCATGGCTAGTATTAACGATTTTAAAGCAAACTTAATCGGTGGTGGTGCAAGGGCTAATCAGTTCAGAGTAACTATTACCCCTCCGCCAGGCATCGCAATTGGTCTTGATGTTCGTAGAACATCTTTCATGTGTAAAGGAACTAATCTTCCTGCACAAGAACTGACCCCAATCGAAGTTCCCTTTCGTGGCAGAAAAATTTATATTGCTGGAGATAGGGAATTTGGTGAAACTTGGACGACTACATTCATTAACGATACGGACTTTATGATTCGTAACGCAATGGAAAGGTGGTCTAATGGAATCAACGACTTAGCATTAAACACTGGTGTTATTGACCCTGCTGATTATCAGACAGATTTAACTGTTGAACAGTTAGATAGAGATGATACAATTCTAAAGACTTATATTTTTAGAAGTGCATGGCCAGTAAGTATTAGTCAGATTGAATTGACTTCAGAAGCAGCTGATGCTCTTGAAGAGTTTGAATGCACATGGAGATATCAACATTTTGAGGCTTCAGGCGTTAACTTTTAGACCTACTAAATAGTATTAATTAGTAGGAGATATTATGGCAGAGTTATTTGGATTCAAAATTCAACGATCAGCTAAGGATTCGGGTGGGGAAACAACTTTCTCCACTCCAACTCCTGATGACGGCACTATAGACGTTGCTGGTGGTGGTTTTTTTGGACAAGTTTTAGACACAGATGGTAGAGAACGAACCGATTTAGATTTAATTCGAAGGTATCGTGATATTGCTCAGCAAGCAGAATGTGATACTGCAATTGAAGATATTATCAATGAGGGTATTGTTGCAAACCAAAACGATGTAGCAGTAGAAATTACTTTAGATCGTGTACCCTATCCAGAAAAAATTAAAAGAAAAATACGTTCAGAATTTCATGAGGTCTTGCGACTTCTTAGTTTTGAACAAAAAGGTCATGACGTTTTTCGCAGATGGTATGTAGATGGTCGTGTATTCTATCACAAAATAATTGATACTAAAAACCCTAGAAGGGGCATTACCGAATTAAGATATATTGATCCTACTAAAATTAAGAAAGTCAGAGAAGTTAAAAAATCATTAGACAAAAAAACTTCAATACAAATGACTGAAAAAATTGAAGAGTATTATATCTATAATGAAAAAGGATTAGCGTCAGCTGGAACTTCTGGAAGTAATCAAGGATTAAAAATTGCTTATGATTCAATTTCATATTGTCCATCTGGTTTAATAGACGGCAATAGTGGACGAGTTCTTTCTTATCTACACAAAGCAATCAAACCTGTTAACCAACTTAGAATGATTGAAGATGCGTTAGTTATCTATCGTATATCAAGAGCGCCAGAAAGACGTATATTCTATATTGATGTTGGTAATCTACCAAAGATTAAAGCAGAACAATATTTAAAAGACGTAATGAATCGTTATCGTAACAAGTTAGTATACGATGCAAGGACAGGTGAGATTAGAGATGATCGAAATCATATGTCTATGTTAGAAGATTTTTGGTTGCCTCGTAGAGAAGGTGGTCGAGGTACAGAGATTACAACTTTGCCAGGCGGCTCTAATCTAGGAGAGATTGATGACATTCAATATTTTCAAAAGAAACTTTACAAGTCTTTGAATGTTCCAATATCTCGTATGGATTCTGATGCTGGATTTTCTTTAGGTAGATCATCAGAGATAACAAGAGATGAATTAAAGTTCACTAAGTTTGTGCAACGTATTCGTAAGAAGTTTGTTCCTTTATTTACAGACATTCTTAAAACGCAGTTGTTATTGAAGGGTGTAATTGCACCAGAAGATTGGCCCGCAATTCAAGAACATATTCAATATGACTTTTTACAAGATGGACATTTTTCAGAGTTAAAAGATGCAGAACTTCTTAATGACAGACTTTCAGCACTTGACGGAATACAATCATATATCGGTACTTTCTTTAGTAAAGAATATGTATTAAAGAAAGTCTTGCGTATGAATGATGCAGAAATTGCTGATATGAATGACCAAATTAGAAAAGAACGTGATACTGATCCTATGGACGGTGGTATTGATGTTCCTGATGGTGGTGACGGAATTACTCGTTATCCACAAGATGGCGCTGGGGGAATAGTAACTCCAGAAGATATGCCAGATTATGAAGACCCAGAACATGATGGCAAACCAGACGATAGCCAAAAATTTGAAAAAGGAGATAACTAATGAGTAGAGAATTTGTAGATGCAATGGCATCAGGAAATAACTTAGGTGCAGAAGAAGTTTTTAAAACTGCAATGTCAACAAAAATTGGAGACACTTTAGAAATTAAACGGTCAGAAGTTGCAAAGACATTTGTGCAACAAGCAAAAGATGAAATTGCAGCCGCTGAAGAAGAAGTAGGTAATGACTAAAAAATTTGAAAGTATGTATTTGTCCGTTGTTGAAAGGGATGAACATAAGAAATCTAAGACGTATCAAAAGCTTTCTCCGAAGATGAAGAACGCAGTTGATCAAATTTTTGGAGTTATGGACTCTAAACCTTCAGATTTCCTAAATACTTTTGATAAAACTATTAAAAACGCATCGAAAAAGTTTAAAGTTCGGGAAAAAGAACTTATGGACTATTTTGAAAAAGAAATGTTATCAATATAGGAGTGAATAATGGCATTCGTAACACAAACATTAGTAGATTCAGATTTTGAACTGATTACTAAAACCACTATTTCTGGAACAAACGCAACAGCAACAAAAATTATAGATGTGTCTGAAGTAGCAGGAGCTGCAACTAACCCTAGAGTTTCTATTGTTGCTTGTCAGTGGACAGTTAGTTCTGTATTAGAAATTGAATGGGATGCTACGTCAAATGTTACTTGTATGTCATTAAACACAAACGGCAGTTATAATGCTGGGAGCCAATCACTACCTAGTTTAGCAAACAATGCTGGTTCTGGGATTACAGGAGACATTTTCTTTGAAAATGATGCAGCTTGTATCGGAACAGTTTGGTTGAAAATGAAAAAAGTATCAGGTTTTGATGGCATCATCATACCAGCATAAAGGATAGGAATATGAATACAGTTAGATTATTTTCAGAAGCAGTAGACCACGATGTAGAATACATTACCGAAGCAAAAGAAGACGGTGATAAGACCTACAAGATTCGTGGTATCTTTATGCAGGCTGATATTAAAAATCGTAATGGTCGAATATATCCTATGGAAGTACTTCAGAACGAAGTAACAAAATACAACAAGAATTTTATTAAAGAGAATCGTGCATATGGAGAACTAGGACACCCTGATGGCCCAACGGTCAATCTGGAACGTGTATCTCATATGATTACTTCTTTAGAACCTGATGGAAAGAATTTTATCGGTGAGGCAAAAATAATGTCAACCCCTATGGGTGAGATTGTAAAGAGTCTTATGGATGAAGGTGCAAAACTAGGTGTTTCTTCAAGAGGAATGGGTAGTTTGAATCAAAAGAACGGTGCGAACTATGTTCGTGACGATTTTTATCTTGCAACAGCGGCAGATATTGTTGCTGATCCTTCTGCTCCCAACGCATTTGTTGAGGGTATTATGGAAGGCAAAGAGTGGGTTTGGAAACATGGTCATCTTTTTGAAGCAGAGTTAGAGGATACGAAACAAAAATTTGATGTGGTAGAAGCAAAAAGAAATCATGCTCAAGAAGCTTTAGAATTTGCAAACTTCCTCAAAAGATTATAACTTATAAATATATGTTAACAGCATTAAGGAGACACCAAAATGTCGGAAATAGATAAAACAATTGAAGAGCTGGAAGCGGATGTGCTTGCAGAACTAGAAGAGGCATCTAAACAGCCTACTGATGGTGCTGCTCCTGCCGCAAAAGCTGAGAAGATTGCCGTTGCAACGCCAGGCGGAGAAGTAGTAGACGGAGGGGCAGCAGTAGTTGACCCAACTGATACATCTTCCCCAACAGATATTGCTGGCAAGAAAGCAAAACCAGTTAAGAGCGATGCACAACAGAAGGGTGCAGGCAAATCAGATAAACCAGAAAAACTCGCAGCTAGTCATGAACTAGAAGGCGAAGAGAGTTTAGTGGAAATGGATATGCCTAAGACCAAGAAAGAAATGTTACAAGCAATGTACGACAAAATGGAAGGTATGAAGGCTGGAGATTTAAAGTCTCAGTACGAAACTATTATGTCTGCAATGCAAAAAGAGGTTGCAGAACCTACTGAAGAAGAAGTTCAAAAAGCAGAAGCAGTTGAAGCACGAATCAAAGACATCAACGTAAAAGAAGATGTACAAGCTTTGATGAATGCAGATGACAGTCTTTCTGAAGATTTTAAAGTTAAGGCAGCAACAATTTTTGAAGCTGCTGTTAAATCAAAAGTACGATCTGAAATTGAACGTATACACGAAGAAGTTAGCTCTGAGAGAGAAACTGAAGTGGAGACATTCAAAGAAGAACTTACTGAAAAAGTAGATACATATCTCAACTACGTTGTAGAAGAATGGACTAAAGAGAATGAGTTAGCAATTGAACGTGGATTAAAGGGCGAAATTGCAGAAGACTTTATTTCTGGACTGAAACAGTTGTTTGAAGATCACTATATTGATGTGCCTAACGAGAAATATAATGTTCTCGAAGCACAGTCTGAAAGAATTTCCGAATTAGAAGACAAATTAAACGAATCAATTGAGAAATCGGTTGAGTTGGTTAATTCAAACTCTAAACTAGTTCGTGAACAGGTTATATCTGAGGTTTCCGAAGATTTGGCCGACACAGAAATTGAGAAGTTCAGAGGGCTCACAGAGGATGTTGATTTTGGAAATGAGGAATCATTCCGAGAAAAACTGAATACTTTGAAGGAAAGTTACTTTCCTAAGAATACTGTAGTCGAACAGACATTTAATGATGAAGATGGTAGCACTGCTAAGGACATGGATACGACAGAAGCGATGAGTGCTTATTTGTCGGCAATCAGTCGTAATCAAAAGGCAAGTGCGTAAATTATAATAAAAAACAGATGTATTTAAATTAAAAGGAGAAACAAATGTTTCAGACAGAACATCTACAAGAAAAGTGGCAGCCAGTCCTAGAGCATCCCGATCTTCCTGAGATCAGCGATCCCTATAAGCGGGCAGTTACTACTCTCATCTTAGAGAACCAAGAAAAAGCACTACGAGAAGACCGAGGTTTTCTTGGAGAGACAGCGCCAGTCAACAGTACTGGTGGTGGACAATTCGATACATGGGATCCAATCTTAATATCCCTAGTACGCCGTGCAATGCCTAACCTCATTGCGTATGACGTATGTGGTGTGCAACCAATGACAGGGCCTACTGGTCTTATCTTTGCAATGCGATCATCTTTCCTTTCACAAGATGGTGCAGAAGCACTTGTTGACGAGGCAATGCCTGGCCAAACTGGTGCATCTAACCAGAACTCTGCCGGTGATATCGGTGGTGGTGATGTTGGATCAAGTGAAACTAACCCTTCTGTCCTTAACGACAGTCCTTCTGCTGGAACATATGTTTCTGCAACAGGTATGACTACTGCTCAGGCAGAAGCATTAGGCGATAGTTCAGACAACGGATTTGCTCAGATGGCATTCTCAATCGAGAAGTCAACTGTGACTGCTGTTAGTCGTGCATTAAAAGCTGAGTACACAATGGAACTCGCACAAGACCTTAAAGCAATTCATGGTCTTGACGCAGAGACAGAACTTTCTAACATTTTAAGTTCTGAAATCCTCGCAGAAATCAACCGTGAAGTAATTCGCTCGTTGTATGTTACTGCGGTCAAGGGTGCTCAGGTTAACACAACTACTGCTGGTATCTTCGATTTAGATACAGATTCCAATGGTCGTTGGTCAGTTGAGAAATTCAAAGGTCTTATGTTCGCAATAGAACGTGATGCCAATGCGATTGGTCAACAGACTCGTAGAGGGAAGGGTAACATGGTTATCTGTTCAGCTGATGTTGCTTCTGCACTTCAGATGGCAGGTGTACTTGATTACACTCCTGCTCTATCTAACAACTTAAACGTAGACGACACAACTACCACATTTGCTGGTGTTATGAACGGACGTTATAAAGTATATGTTGATCCATATGCTGCAAACGTATCTGCTTCGCAGTACTATGTTGTTGGTTATAAAGGTACTTCACCTTATGACGCTGGATTCTTCTACTGCCCTTACGTTCCACTACAGATGGTTCGTGCGGTTGGTGAAAGTTCTTTCCAACCTAAGATTGGTTTCAAGACTCGTTATGGTCTTGCTGCTAACCCATTCGCTGCTGCTGGTGCAGTTGCTGCTGGAGACACAGTTAATACTGATGCTTCTCTTGATGCAAACACTAATGCTTGGTATCGAAGAGTTAAAGTCTCCAATTTGATGTAAAAATTGGGTCAACCAACCTATTAAAAGAGGGATTCTTCACGGAATCCCTTTTTTTTTGCTTTTATTTCAAAAGGGTATTGACATTTTACCATATAACGTGTTATAGTATTACATCAATCGGGGAAATCCTTGATTGTTAATGTCATGACAAGGAGAAATTATACAATGACTACTATTACTAAAACTGAAAAAGTACTTAACGCTCTTATCGATGGTGCAGAGCTCACAGCAAAACAAATTAGCGCACGTTACGGTGTTAAGAATGTTCGTGCTGTTATGAGTAAACTTCGAACAGAGGGATATCCCATTTTCCTCAACAAGCGTGTAAGTTCATTTGATGGTGAAACTTATAATAAGTATCGTCTAGGTACTGCACCACGTTCAGTGATTGCGGCTGGGTATCAGGCACTTCGAGCTGTCTAACTCCATAGCAATTATGGTATGATGAGGGGGGACTTTTTGTTCCCCCTTTTTTTTGTTATAAATAGTAGTAGATTAATAAGGAGAAAAACTATGTGGACAAAACCAACGTATCAAGATGTTAGATTTGGATTTGAAGTAACCATGTATATCAACAATCGTTAATAACTATGGCAACCCAATCCCCCACATCAAGACAACCAACTAAGTTAGACTACGCAAGTCCAACTCAGTTTAAGTTTGGAATACTTCAACTTCCTAAAGTTGAATTTTTTACTGTTAGTGCAAATGTGCCTGAAATTTCTGGTACTCCAGCAATTTTAAACACACCATATAAAGATATTCCCACAATGGGGGATAAACTTGATTATGGCAATCTTTCCATATCTTTCATTGTAGATGAATATCTAGAAAATTATTTGTCTTTACATAACTGGTTGACAGGAATTGGGTTTCCTAAAAACAGAAGTCAATTTACTACGCACAGAGATGTGACATCAACTACACCTGACAGTAAAAGATCGACAGGCGTAGATGCGGTAAATGTTGGAATATCAACACCAGACAAAGCAATGTATTCTGATGCAAATCTTATGATATTGTCAAACAAAAATAATCCTATTGTAGAGATTAATTTTCAAGATGCATTTCCAATATCATTAGGTGCATTAGACTACACACAAGCTGCAACTGATGTTGACAACTTAATTGCAACTGCTGAGTTCTCATATAAAATATACGAAATAAAAACTTTATAAATATAAATGAGTAGGGAAGATAAAGCTTTAGCAAATTTTTAAAAAGTAAGACTTCTAGAGAGTCAAAATATATACCTGAGAGTACATCGACACTACTCACAATTTGAAGAGAAATATAATATTATGAATTTAGAACAACTGCAAGAAGAAGCTAGAAAGGATCTTCCCATTACCAATGAGGAAGATTTAGCATCTGAATCCCTTGCAAACCAAAAGATAAAAGCAAAGTATCTTGATCACAGGTCGTATTTCGCACGACTATTACAAGCTGCTAATGGAGACTATCAACGTCTGTATCGCCAAAAGTGGGAATACTATGGTGGTAAAGCTGACGCAAAAGTTTATGTTTCTAAACCATTTGACTTAAAAGTCCTCAAAACTGATCTTGCAATGTATATTACTTCTGACGAAGAAGTTATTAAACTGATGAACAAGATTGGTTATCTAGAAATTGTTATAAAGTATATTGATGGAGTAATTAAATCAATTGACAATCGTGGGTGGGATATTAAAAATGCAATAGAGTGGAGAAAGTTTGAAGCAGGAATGATGTAATGAATGTAGATAGTTATATAAAATACTATAAGAACATAGTGGCAGAAAATCTTTGCAACAGTTTAATAAATTATAATTTTCCATATGAAGCTTCAAAATACCAGACACACGATAGTGGCGCAATTGTAAAACAAGAACGTGTCAAAATGTCAGACGCTTGGATAAAAAAAGAGAGCGTATTTTATACTGCGGTTAAATCTTGTTTTGAAGAAGTGATAGTAAAATACAAAACTGACTTCCCTCTTTTTTCTGTTGGTCGTACTACTGACTTTCGTATTAACAAATACGGCAAGGGTGGATTTATGTCTAGACATGTAGATAATATTCATCACAGTCACGGCCAACAGTATGGTTATCCTCAAGTATCTGCACTACTATATCTTAATGATGATTATGACGGTGGTGAGTTTTATGTAGCAGATAAAAAGTTTTTGCCTATTAAAGGTTCTGCAATTATATTTCCATCTAACTTTATGTTTCCTCACGAAGCAAAACCAGTTACTAAAGGAACAAGATGGAGTATTGTAACGTGGTTGATGTAAAAACCTTTGAGTGTTTTCCAACACTAATCCATTCTTTTGCATTAAAGATAAATCATGAACCTATGATAACTAGTTTGCGGTCAACAGAAAATACAGACCAATTGTTTCTTTTACCAAGCTTTAACTCTTTAGTTGATGGTATAATTGAAGCAACAACTAAAATTTTAAAAAAATTAGAATACTCTTATGATAAAATAGAAATAACAAACATGTGGGCAAACGAGATGAAAGGTGGTGATGTACATCCACCGCACACACATTCAAATAATTTTTTATCTGGAGTTTATTATTTAAAAGGCAACTCAAAGAAAACTGCACCCATACAGTTCTTTGATCCTCGTCCAGCTGCAAGTGTATTGCAACCAAGAAATAATGAAAACCTCTACAATTCTAGTATGTTTGGTTTTAACTCAATTGAGGGATCTGCATTAATTTTTCCATCATGGTTGCAACACTGGGTGCCAGCAACAGAAGAACATCGTATAAGTGTCTCATGGAATATTTTGTTAAGAGGACACTACGGCAAAAAGGGTACGTTGCAAAATGCGTATATCTAAAAAGAATGAAGTATATTTAATACTGTCTGACTTAGACCCATCAACAAAACAAGAACTAACTGAGTTCTTTACTTTTGAAGTGCCTGGCTTTAAGTTTATGCCCATGTATCGTAATCGTATGTGGGACGGTAAGATACGTTTATTTTCACCTGCTACGGGCGAAATATATTTTGGATTATTATCTTACATTAAAGAATATTGTTTAAGAAACAAAATTGAATATATATTAGAAACTGGAGTACAAGATGAAAAAAGTGTTGAACGAGAAGTTGTCATGGGGTTTGTCAAATCTCTTAAACCAAAATCAAGAGGCAAGTCTCTTAAAGTTCGTGATTATCAGATTGATGCCGTACATCATGCTGTCAGCAGACATCGTGCTTTGTTGCTTTCTCCCACTGCTTCTGGTAAGTCGTTAATAATATATTCGTTAGTTCGTTATTATAAAATGATGGGGTTAAAAACCCTGATACTAGTTCCAACCACTTCACTGGTAGAACAAATGTATTCAGACTTTGAAGATTACGGTTGGAGCTCTGGAACATATTGCCAGAAAATATATCAAGGTTATACAACTAAGGTTGAGAAGGACGTTATAATATCTACATGGCAATCTTTGTATAAGATGCCAAAAAAATACTTTGAACAATTTGGGTGTGTGATTGGTGACGAAGCACATATGTTCAAAGCAAAATCTTTGACAGGTATTATGACTAAGTTGCACCTGTGTAAGTATAGATTTGGACTCACAGGCACGTTAGATGGGACGCTGACGCATCGGCTCGTATTAGAGGGACTATTCGGTACAGCTGAAACTATAGTAACGACTAAGGAGCTTATAGACAAGAAAACACTTGCAGACTTAACTGTCAAGTGTATTGTTTTAAAACATAAAAACATTCGTGAGAAAATGACATATGCAGAGGAACTTGAGTATCTTGCGACAAATGAGAAACGAAATAACTTTATAGTTAATCTGTTGCAACATTTAGATGGCAATACTTTATGTCTTTTTCAGTTAGTTGAAAAACATGGTAAGCCATTATATGCCCAAGTTAAAGATACTATAGATGATAGAAAAACATTTTTTGTCTATGGTGGAACGGATACATCAGAAAGAGAAAATATAAGAGGAGTTGTAGAAAATGAGAAAAAATCAATTATACTTGCAAGTTATGGGACGTTTAGCACTGGTATTAATATTAGGAACATTAATAACATCGTGTTCAGCTCCCCAAGCAAAAGTAGGATTAGAGTGCTCCAGAGTCTTGGCAGGGGATTGCGTAAGACCGACACTAAAGTTTCCGTTTTAATATTTGATATTGCTGATGACATGTCACATAACGACAAACGAAACTTTACACTAAATCACTTTTCTGAAAGAATATCATTGTATAATGAACAACAGTTTGATTATCAGATTAGCAAGGTTAATTTGTAACCATATAAATATAACATAAGATTAATAAAAAGGTTAGATATGAATAATAATTATAAAGTTATCAAATTATCAAATGGTGATGATATTATTTGTGAAATGGTTAATCATGTTGGTGATAAGTATGTGATTGGAGAACCGTTAAAAATGCAAGTTCATGATGACGAAACTTTAGGAAATGGAGATTCATTATCTCTTACTGCGTGGCTTGCTCCGTTTACAGAAAACAAAACTTTTGAAATTAAAGAGTCTCACATAATTGTAATTACAGATGCGTCATTTGGTTTAACTAATTATTATAAAAATATTATTAAACGAAGGTCTGAACTTAAATTATCTGATGAAGTGGAAGAATGGGATAGTGCAGATACCCTTGATGAAGATGAAGCTAATGAATTACTTGAAAATCTTAAAAGTATGTTAAAACCTAAATCTTTACTTCATTAACCTATAACATAGCTTATGTTACACCATTTTTACAGCGCAGTCAAGTCCCTTTTATTTTTCAGTTGATACTTGACTTTATATGATGAATACTGTATAGTATATGAATAACTAGGAAAAGAGGAGTTGAGATGGCAAAGACTAAAAAAGCAAAAGGAGAACACTACGTAGACAATAAAGTTTTTCTTCAAGCTATGACCGATTGGAAAGTTCTATGCAAAATTGCAGAAGAAGAGCAAAAAGACTTACCAAAAGAAGAAAAAGTTAAACCACAAATAACCAACTACATTGGCGAATGTTTTTTAAAGATTGCAACCCATCTATCTTATAGACCAAATTTTATAAACTACACTTATAGAGATGAAATGATTGCTGACGGTATTGAAAACTGTTTACAATATTGCAGCAATTTTGATCCAGAGAAATCAAAGAATCCTTTTGCATATTTTACTCAAATAATTTATTATGCTTTCCTACGAAGAATTGCAAAAGAGAAAAAACAAACTCATGTTAGAAATAAAATAATTGAAAGTGTTAGTTACCAATCTTGGACAGTTAACGAAGGTGACACCAATAGATATGTTGTGCAGGGATTTGACCCAAACATAATGTTACCAGATGAAGATGTCTATAAGCCTAAAAAGAAAATAGTAACTAAGACTAAAGGACTTGAAAACTTCATGGAAGATGATGAAGATGAACATGATGCAGTAAGAGGAATTGACTAATTTGAAACTTGCGATTATAACGGACACTCACTTTGGTGCTCGCAATGACAATCTTAATTTTAATGAATATTTTTATAAGTTTTACGAAAATGTTTTCTTTCCAACTTTAAAAGAAAGAGGAATAACAACTTGTGTCCATATGGGCGATGTTGTTGATAGACGCAAGTTTATAAGTTTTCGAATTGCAAATGACTTTCGTAAAAGATTTATAAACAAGTTTAAAGAGTTTGGTATTGACTTACACATCATTATCGGCAACCACGACACCTATTATAAAAACACCAATGAAGTTAATTCTATGGAAGAATTGGTTGGTAAAGATAGATTTAAAATATACACTGGCCCAGAAGTTGTAAACTTTGATGGAACTGATATTGTGTTTATGCCTTGGATTAATGCTAATAACTATGATGAATCTGTAAATGTTTTAGATACTGCAAAGTCAAATATTTTGTTTGGTCATTTAGAAATTAATGGTTTTGAAATGCATCGTGGTCAGTTTGCAGAAGGCGGTTGGGATAGAAAATTATTTAGAAGATTTGATACTGTATTTAGTGGACATTTTCACCACAAGTCTGATGATGGTCAAATCTATTATCTAGGCACACCCTATGAAATTAATTGGTCAGATTTTCAAGACCCCAAAGGATTTCATATCTTTGATACAAGTACAAGAGAGCTGGAACGTATAGTTAATCCGTACACATTATTTAGAAAGATATACTATGATGATACTCAAGAGGATTATACTAAACACGATGTAACACAGTACAAAGATCAATATGTAAAATTAATTGTTGTAAACAAAAAAGATTTATATAATTTTGACAAGTTTGTAGATAGGTTGCTTTTAGCAGATGCATACGAAGTTAAAATTATAGAAGATTTCTCAGAATTAGATGCTGAGAATGTATCAGATGATATTGTAGAAAATACAGAAGATACAATGACGTTGCTGGAAAAATATATTGACCAGTTAGACGTTAATCTAAGTAAAGATAGACTTAAAAACACAATGAGATCACTTTACACTGAAGCACAAGACTTAGAAATATAAGGAAAATATTATGGGATACATTTTAGAATCATTAAGAAAAAAATACGAAGGTGAAATTGCAGTTGCTAGAGCAAACGTACAAGTATACATTAACAATCCAGCTGGTATTGGAGAACACTCCAATGTCGTACAAGCAGTTGATGAACAAATTAGTTTGATTGCTGAGGCTGAGGACAGGTTACATGTTCTTGAAAAATGGGACGGTGAAACACAAAGATTTCTTGATTAAATGATACACTTTGAAAAGGTCAGGTGGAAGAATTTTCTTTCAACTGGCAATAACTTTACCGAGATACAGTTAGACAGAAACAATACTACTCTTATTATTGGAGAGAATGGTTCTGGCAAGTCAACTATTCTTGACGCACTTTGTTTTTCTTTGTTTGGTAAACCATTTAGAAATATCAACAAAGCCCAATTAATAAACTCTGTCAACGGCAGTTCAGCTGTAGTTGAAGTTGAGTTTAGAATTGGTTCAAAAAAAGTCAAGGTAATTCGTGGTATTAAACCAAACATTTTTGAAATCCACGTTAACAATAAGTTGTATAATCAAGATGCAAATGCAAGAGATTATCAAAAGTATCTAGAACAACAAATACTTAAACTAAACTATCGCAGTTTTACACAGGTTGTTATTCTAGGTTCATCTACCTTTGTTCCTTTTATGCAACTCAAGGCTAGACATCGCCGTGAGGTTGTTGAGGAAATTCTTGACATACAAATATTTTCTTTAATGAATATGTTGCTTAAACAAAAACTAAAAACTATCTCTGATGATATTAGAGATATAGGTTATCAATCTAATTTAACAGATGAAAAGATTTCTCTACAAGAAAAATATATTGATGATATGTTTATGCATAAAGAAAATCTTATAAAAGAAAAGACTCTACTTGTTAAAACAAACGAAGAAGAAATCTTTAACAAAAACTTAGATATAAAATTTTATACTAAAAACAATGGCGAACTCTTTGCTCAGATTGTTGACAATGATAAAGTAAATATCAAACACACTAAACTAAAAGACATTCAATCGCAGTTAAAAGAAAAACATAGGTCGCACAATAAACTTGTTGGTTTCTTTGAGAAGAACGAAGATTGTCCAACTTGTCAACAACACATTAATGAAACTTTCAAATCATCGATGATTAATAAAAAGAAGGGTGAAGCAGAAAAAGTTAATTCTGGAATGGAAGAACTTAAACTTGAGTTAAAAAAAGTTATTGATCGACAGAAAGAAATTAATGTTATTGCTGTTAAGATTAGAGAGAATGAAGTTCATATTGCAAAAGAAAATAGTTCTCTTATTCAACTTGAAAAATTTAATGCTGTTTTACAAACAGAGATTGACCAATTAAATAATAACGAAGTTAATAATAATGACCACGACAAGCTAACTGAGTTAAAGAAAACTTCATCTGGTCTTAACATGCAAAAATCAAAGTTGCGTGAAGAACAAACATACAGTGAAGCTTCAAGAAATATGTTAATGGATACTGGTATCAAGACTAAAATTATCAAACAGTATTTGCCTGTGATGAATAAGTTAATCAATACCTATCTAACATCAATGGAGTTTTATGTAAACTTCACACTGAATGAAAACTTTGACGAAACAATAAAGTCTCGTTATCGTGATGAGTTTACTTACGCATCATTCAGTGAAGGTGAGAAGATGCGTATTGACCTTGCACTGTTGTTCACATGGAGAGCAATCGCAAAGATGAAGAACTCAACAAATACAAATATACTTATCCTAGATGAGATATTTGACAGCTCACTTGATGGAACAGGAACAGATGAGTTTCTAAAAATTCTGAATACATTGGGTGATGAGAATGTGTTTGTGATTAGTCACAAGCAAGA
>Ga0209337_1000881_pt1 | contig 23783 bp, 11 predicted proteins | sample LinPmetageLP53_FD_184044 | JGI IMG/M metagenome (GOLD analysis project Ga0209337, IMG submission 184044) | Marine viral communities from the Pacific Ocean - LP-53 (SPAdes) (version 2) | ecosystem: Environmental > Aquatic > Marine > Oceanic | place: Pacific Ocean | collected 2010-02-08 | reverse complement strand
GTTCTATCATAAGTTTTTAAATCTTTACCTATTAATAAATCACCTTGAACTTTATTTATAGTTTCAGAAGTTGGATTTTTAAATTTAGCTTTAAGCTTATATACAGGAGTTTGACTAGTTAATCCTTTAGATCTTTTTCCAGTTGGTTCGTAAAAATATTTAATTACTCTTTTTGGCAAACCAATACCTCTACCTAAAACTTCTCTTGAAACATCTATAGATTCTCCCTGCTTATTAATAATAGCTTGATCACTAGTCACATTTGTTTCAGGTAAAGTTTTTATAAATCTTTTCATGTTACTATTATCTGAAAAGAATTTTTGTATATTACCAAATTCAGAATCACTTATAACTCCTTTTTCACCTTTTTTAGCAGCTTTACCTGTTTCTATATTTATAAGGTTTTTAGCAAATGTTAAATTCTTTTTAGGGTCAGATATTTTTTCTGCAGGTATTTCAAATACTAATTCACCAATTTGACCTAATTGCTTCTTAGGTGCTCCGCCAACACCAGGTTTGATGTCTTGAAGATCTATAGTTTCAGCTACTTCTAATATTTCTTTTTTCTTTCTGTTAGCTTCTTTACCTTCAAAAGTACTTATCTGCCTTTCTTTTTCTACAACACTAGATTCTTTAGCTTCTATTATTGTTTCAGGAGTTTCAGCATCGGCTATCTCTTTAACTCTTTCGTCACTAAGTCTATCAGTTTCTAGTTTTTCAGCATCTAACCCAGCTCTTTTGTATATTTGTTGCTTACGCTTACCTATAACATCTCCTAAATATGTAACAAATTTAATATTAGCTTCTGGTTTATATGTTTTTAATATACCTCTACCACCTTCTGTTCCTAAAAGTTCATCTATTATAGAATTTCTTATGTCTTTAGGAAGCACATCTCCTTTAGCTTTGTTATATCCTAGTTTTCTCCATATAATAGGATTTTTATTTACTAAAGCCTCTATAGCATTTCCTTTTTCAGTGTTGCTAGTTTCTTTATCCAATATTCTTTTAACTAAAGACTCATTATCAACTTCCTCTAACTCTTTAATTGATTTTTCTGAAAGATTCATAGAAGCTTCCTCGCCTCTCATTAAGTCTTTATAAGTAGATTGTTTGTTTTTTATTAAGTTGTTAATGTTTTTACTTCTATATTTACCACTTAATACAAAATTAATAAATTCTTTACCATTGTCTAAAGCTGATTCAAATTCTAATTCTGATATTTCTTTTTTAGAAAGTTTATTAGCATCTTTAACTGATTTTTCTCCTTTTATATTATCAAAAGCTTTAGCAGCATCAAGTTGTATAAATTCATTAATAAATTCTTTAGCTTCAGATATTGGTAGTTGTTCTCCTGTTAATAAAGCCTCAGCTGTAGCTATATTTCTTTGTATCATTTCTTTGAGAACTCTATCATAAATACCTTTGTCTTTTAAGCCTCCAATAAAATCATCTAAATAATCTCTAACTTCTTTTTCTGCTTCAACTTTAGCATCTGCCTCACTTATAGACTTTTCCTTTGCTATCTCTAAAGCTCTAGTTTCTATAGCTCTTTCAGAAAATCTAAGCTCATGTGGTATGTGAAATATTTCATGAACCTCAGTTCCTGCTTGTAAATATTTTTTAGTGCTCTCTGTATTGATTAATATTATAGGATTACCTTCTTTATCAATACCTTGTAGCCCAAATTCTTGTTCTGCAAACTTACCACCTAATTCTTTTTTCTTAGCCTCTATTTGTTTGTTATTTCCTTCAAAAATATTAATCCCAGCAGCTTTTGCATCAGCTATGCTTTTAGCTTGATTAATAACTCTTTCAGCAGCCTCAGCTTTAAAAGATTTTTGTTGTTTTTTGTTTGATAAATCTAATTGTTTTTCAAGAATATCTTTTTGATAATCATAATAAGATTTTTCAATGTTTTTTCTTTTAAAGCGTTTTTCTAAATTAACTAACTCAGCAGACAAAGTATTAGAAACCATACTTTCATTAACATAGTCTTGAAAGTTTTTTCCTGTTAAATTACCTGCAAATAAAGAATTACCTACTTCAGAAATTTGCACAGCAGTGTCTAAAACTTCTTTAGCTTTAACTTCAGTTAATCCATTAGCCATTAACTGTATTATAGCTGAAGATTCGCCACCACCAGCTAAAGTTATAAAATCTTTTGCAGTTCCACCAGATCTAGTTATATTTAAAGCAGAGTTTTCTAATTCAGTAAAATCACCAAGTTTATTATCATTGCTTCTATACTCTTCAGCTAGTTGATCAATATCTGGCTTCATTTTCAATCTATTGAAATTGAATTCTAAGTTTTTGTAAACCTCGTTTCTTTGCTCTTCATTTAAATCCTTATAAGCGCCTTCGCCTTTAGAAATTTCGTTTAATTTTTTTGCATAAGCTTCTTGAAGTTTAAATATGTAATTAGGATCTTGTGCTGTTTTGTTACCTTCTTTTGGCCCTAAAGCTTTTAAACCTATAGCGGTTCTCATCCTGTTCCATTCTGGATTATTACCGCTTATCATATCAATCTCTGCATAGAAGCCATCTACGGCCTTTCTAACGTACTGATCTGGTCTAGCTGCTCTCATGAATAGTAAAGCACCAGCCGTCTCTATCAAGCTCTTAGAATCAGTTATTTCATTAAACAGTTGACTCATAGTTTTTTCACCTTGAACAACGTCTATAAGACCTCCTGGTACTTCTCCGGCTTTTATACCTACAGCACCAGTCAAAGCTTCTCCAGCTATACCAACTGCTTTTACACCTGTTCTTGTGGTTGCTTGAGCTATGCCTTTTGCATAATCTAAAGCTCCAGTTCTACTAGCTGTACCAGGTTGTTCACTAATCCATAGTAAGCTTTGCCTAAGGTTTTCATTACCAGGTTTTCCAGCCGCTTTTATAATAGCATCATTATACATGCTACTAGCTTTTGAAAAAAGTAACCTACTTCCACCGGCAGCCATAGAAAATAACAATGGATTATCAATACCTTGTTCATCAAAAACATTTCTTTCTATAATATTACTACCAGTTAAACCTATATACTCTAAACCAACAGCACTTGCATAATTAGCAGCTCTTTGACCACCTTTAGTTAAAACAAATTCACTACCTTTTTTAATAACACCTAAACCTGCTTTTTTCATAGCAACCTTAGAAAGCGCTTGTATTCCTCTTGTTATACCAGCAGACCCACCACTTAATAAATTTGTTGTATATATTTCTGCGCCCATTCTTGCTAATGCAGGAACTTGAGCTCCAGCAGCTTCCCAAGAGTCTAAATGATTTACTAATGCTTTTTGCTCTACTGTTCTTTCAATATCAAAAGCTTCTTCAAAGACATCTAATGCAACTTTACGGGACTGTGTTTCACCTAAATATCTACCACCTAAAGCTGGTATTGTTTCTTCTGCTGCTTGATCTAACATTCTCTTAACGCCGTAATCAGACTTACCATAAGTCATAGGATCTACATTAAGTTGTTGAGCTAAAAGATTAATAGATCTTTGCTCTAATAAATCATTGTATTTTGTTATTAATTCATTAGAACCGCTAGCTTCTGGCAAAGTTGTTAAATATTCTGGCATTTCACCAGTTTTAATCCAGTTTTCTAATTTGTTTATATCATCATAAGCTGTCCCTTTAAAATCATAAGTTACAGCGCCATAAGCTTGTGACAAAACTTCTCCAACTTGTTGAGGTATATTAGCATCTCTAAAAGTTTGAGTATAACCTTGCTTTACTATATCGTTGGCTAAAGATTTTAATTCAAAATTTTGTTTTCTAAATAAATCTAAAAGTTCATCACCACTTTTAAACATGTACTTCTCAAGCTGTACAGCATTTTGCTGTTGTTTAGCTTTAGATTGTTTTACCTGTATATTTTTTACTTCATCTACAAATCCGCCATCAGCTGTTCTTAATAAATTTATTTTACCATCATCAAGCATACTTCTTACCCCGGCCAACAATTCATTAGAATATTTTTCTCTTAACTCAGGGTCTTTTTCATTTAAAGATTTTTCTTTTAATGCTTTTAACTTTAACAAATCATCTTTTGAAACTCCAAAAGGAGATTCTGAATCAGAAGCGTTTTCCGCTATAAATACTTTTTCTGCTTTATCACTTTCAATTCTAACTCTATTTTCTAAAGCTTTATCTCCATACTCTTTTAAATCGCTCTTATCTTCTTCTTCAACACTTGATTGTGTAGTCCTACTGTCATAAGCTGACATTATAGCTCTACCGTTAGGCGTGTCTTTTAAATAAGAGTATATATTTTCTTTTATTTCTTCTTGCTTTAAGTCGTTACTTTGCTCTCCAACACCACCAATAGCTACGTTTTGATTTACGTTTTTACCTTGAGCTTGAAAAACAGATTCTGGAACACCTAGTTCCATCATTTGTTTTTTGTACATTATTTGACTACCAAACTCTTTTTCAGAAAACTTGCTATATGATGTAGGATTTGGATTAAAACCTTCATCTACTAATTTTACTACTTTGTTTTGAAATAAAACCCTATTTTCATTTTCTTTATTATAAAAATTAGTATTCCAAGCGGTGTTCATTTCACCAAAGCTAGAGTTAACAACTTCATCGATAGCTTCGTCTATTGTTAATTTATTTTCAAAACTAGAATTTTTAACTAATTCTAATGCTTTTTCAGTTATTTCTTTAGATACTGGTAAATTTTTACCACTATCTAAAACAAAGTTTTCTCCAAGCGTTCTTTCAGCTCCACTAGCGTAACCACCTTCTTCGTTAAATCTAGCATTATTAGCAAAGCTTAAAAAATCTTTATAAACGCTATAGCCTTTTTCATCAGAAAACTCAGCGCCTCTACCAGCGTTATATTCTGTGTTTAGATTTAATCTTATTTCTTCACCTGTTTTTTTATTAGTAACAGTTATAGCATCGTTTATATAACCACCACCTGTAATCGGCTCATCAAATTCTAAATAATCACCATATTTTTTTTCTAACTCTTCTATTAAAGGCTCTTCTTCAATATTATTAAACTCCTCAAAAGAAATGTCACTACCAGCTTTGGTCATTTTAGGTTTTTCACTTTCAACTTCAGTTTCTTGTATAGTGGTTTCTTCAACCTCTTTACTTTGTTTAGGTAGATCAAGTGAATAATATTTTTGTATTTCTAAAACTTTGTCATCGTTTATATTTCCAGTATCATATTTTTCATATAAATCATTTATCATAGAAACGTTGTCTCCACTATAATGACTTACTATACTATCAATTTTAACTTGATCAATTTTTTGATCAGTGTTTTTAGAATAAAAATCTACTAAAAAATCTTCTATTGGCATATTTTATTTTATTAAAGTCCTTTATATGGTGCTTTTATACCTAAAGCCTGGTTTAATTTGTTTTCCATGCCTTCTGAATCATCTAAAACTCCTTGACCAAATTCGCTATCTAAATCAATTAAGGTATAAGTAGTTGGGCTTTGCGCAGTACCTTTTCCTGTTTTTCTATATATTCCATCTTTAATAATTTCTCCAGGTGGAACTATTTTATCTTCTTTAGTTATCTCTTTGTTATCACCTTTTATAATACCTTTAACATCTGGTCCAGTTCTAGCTTTAAGCAAATAATCTTTAATTTCTTGTAATTTTTGAACTCCAACAAACTCTTTGTCAAACTCGCTTTGACTTTTAATATCGCTTAAGTTATTTATAAATTTAGTGTGATTTAATTTAGTTTTTGGAGGTTTTTCAGCTTTAGAACTAGCTCCACTAGAGGTTTTTGGTTTAGGAAGTTTTACACTTTCTTTAGTTCTTACATTTTGATTTGAAAATTGTTGTTGAGCGTATTCAGCTTTAGCTAACTGAACTCTTTCTCTTTGTTCTTGAGATCCTGTCCATACAGCATTACCATCTTTATCAAGAGTGTCTTCAGGACTAGCTTTATAGTTGCCAGTAAATGTTAAAAACTGAAAATCATCACTGCTGTTTAAAGCTATTTCAGCTTTGTTATTTTTCATTTTTTCAAAAGCTATACTATTTTGTTGTTCGTAAATTTGATCAACACTTGTTGTTATACCTTTGCTTTTGTTATAAGCTTCTGTTTGTTTAACTAGTGCTGGAATGTCTTTAGTTAGCCCAGTCCAATTAGCTTTATAACCACCGTTTATAGCTTCTGAGTCAACAAATTCCACGTGGTGTCTTCCACCATTTTCCATAGCTGCTGCATTGCCTTTCATGTTAAATTCAAAAACTTCTCCGTTAGAATTTTCCTGCGAAAGTATAATGCTACCGTTTTCAATTCTTGATTTAACAGCTTTTACATTATTAGCTTTGCTCCCTGCTCCTCCGTATAAAGCTACGTTATTGTAAAATTCTGTAGCTTTTGGATTTGAATTAATACTAACTAAACCACTTTTACCTTCTTGATTCATTTGTTGAAGCTTTTTAGCCATGATGTTTATTACTTCTAAATTACCACCTAAATTTTCTACAGAGCTTATTAAATTATTTTCTTTTCTTAAAGCTTCTGTTTGATCTTCACCCATAGTATTTATGGTTGTTTTATATAGATCATCAGCTTGAAGTCTAAGAGCTTGAGCTAAGTTATTGCCTAACGATTCATCTGAAGACTCAATCTCACTTGCTTGTTTGTAAACTTGCATCTGCTGTTCTAAAGCAGCTTTTTTATTCAAGTTTATCATAGCAACTTGATTTTCAAAGCTAGTGCCAAGATTTTGTATTGCTTGATTTATAGCAATACCACTTTGATCTACTAGTCTTTCTTCTCCTCTTGTTAATCCTGGTTTTGAAAATGTTCCCATAGTTTATTTTTTATTTTTATTCGTAAAGGTTTGAAAACATAAGATCATTACTCGCGCTAGCGTCAAAAAACGGTTTATCTTCAGGTCCAGTTATATAAGGATTTATACCTCCTGGAACTATTTTACCATCAAGTATTCCTAAATTTTTATCTTGTTTAAGACGATCTAAATCTTGCATATATTCAAGTTTAGTTATACCTGTAGTGTAATTTTTAAGCATATCTATATTGCCTCGCGTGTTATCAGGATTTCTCCTTAATTTTAAATTGTCTTCACCTGCAACTATAGAAGATGGAGTTTTTTTACTTTCTCCTTGTGGAAATCCTAAAGGATTAAATACATTTTCCTCTGGTCGCTTAGGATAAGTATCTCCTTCTCCATCGCCATCATAATCAGTTAAATTTGGCAAGTCAGCAGCTGTCATACCACCTATTAAAGTGTTTCCTACATTAGTTAATCCTTGTATTGCTCCTAAAGTTGCAGATTGTTGTTGAGCTCTTAATACGTCGGCTTGGCTTTGTAATCTATCAAGTTTCGCAACGTCTCTAGTTTCTTGCATTTGCATTCTTTGTATTTCACCTTTACCTTTAGCAATATCTACTTGTAGCTGGCCTTGAGCTTGTAGTTTTTGGTTATCAGCTTCTTGCTTTTCAATGCTAGCAGCTACACCTTGTTTAGATTTTAATGCGGCGTTAGCTATCGCAGTTGCTCCACCAGCAGCAGCTCCAGTTTCTCTCAATGTGTCTAAAGTGTTAGCTAAGGCTTGATCTGTTTGTTCCATTTTTATTTCTGCAGCTTGAGTAGCTACAGCTAAGTTTTTATATGGATTTTCTATTTGACCAAAAGCATTTGTTATTTTTTGCCTTCTGTCGTCATAGTTTTTTATTTCAGTCATTTTATTCCCATAATCAACTCTAGCTCTAATAGCTTGATAACCGTTAAAAAGAGCTCCAGCTCCAGCTATACCAGCTTTCATTCCGGTTCCTTTTACTAAGTCAAAATCTTTAAATATATTACTCATAATTTTTTATCTTGATGATATTACAAATTCCGATGATACAGCAAACATTTCTTTAGTTCCACCAACATTGGTAGTTAAATCTGTTGACATTTTTACTGTAGCAAAATATCCTTTTACGCCTGTCATAGAGTCTCCAAATACAACCTCGCCACTTGCAGCTGCAGTGTTGTTTACTAGATTAGCATAATATTTGTTTTCTTTCTGTGTAAAACCAGCTCTGTAAGGTATGCCGTTTTCAACATACAAACCTTCGTCATAGCTTTTTACAGAATTAGTTTTGTCTAAATCCTCGTCTATATCAGGAATTATATTAGCAGCATCAGTTACAAAACTTTCAACCTGCCAACCATTGCTACCTTCGTAGTTTATAGTTTTAAAATTTTTGTTTGTTGATGGTCCTGGATTGAATATAAACGTTATAGAAGACTGGCTAGTCACTCCATAAAACTCATTAGCATTGGCTAAATTGTCATAATGTATATACAAAGAACCTTCTTTAGCTGTAAAATAGTTGTTTTTTAAACTAAATATAAGATCAGGTCTATATGTATAAAAAGTGTTCCAACCTTGAACTCTTTCATTGAAAGTAAGCGTACTATAGTAATCACTTGTTTCATCTATTGTTTTACTACCTGAGTTTCTCTGTAAAGAAATAGTATAATTATCTTTATAATTATCAAAACCACCTTCTACTTTATCTTTTTCATAATATAAAAATCTTATATTTGGAACCGCTGCAGTTCCTGGAGAATATATTTGCAAAGGTCCATTACTTAGATAAACTGCAAACTTAGAAGAACCTCCAATAACAACAGTACCAGTTCCAGTAACATAGGAGTTTATAGTAGTCCAAGTACCAGAATTATTAGGATCAAGATTAATTTGAACTTGAGAACCAATTGTTATATCGTTAAAATCATCTTCGCCTCTATTTACTAAAGCAACCCATGGTCCAGCTGGAGATGGAACAGCAACACCACCAGCTTGAGAAACTTGAGGCCCTTGAGTTATTAATCCACTTGCAGATTGATAATCCAAAACGTAAGATATGCTATTAACTTGTAGCCTATCAGAAAGTTTAGCTAATTCGTCTCTAAAAAAGTCTTTCATGCCATACTGTGATATTTCAGTTATACCGTCTCTAGACAACCTTAAAATTGCATTTCGGTCTTTATCTGCAAAATATCTTCTAAATCCAAAATGAGCAAAGCTTTCAGGGTTTCTACTTATGCCATATTCACCTGTATAAGGAGTAACTTGGCCTATTACTACGTTTGAAACAGTATTTACAGGTGTTCCTTCAGCTGAATATATAGCATCTTTATCTATCAACGCTTGGCTAACTTTATTTTCTTGAAATATAGTTAAGTTATTGTCCATAGCATAGATAAGTTGTATTGATCCATTGTGAGGATCAACAGATTTAGTTATATCTTCACCTACAGAAAAAACATTAGTTCTATTTATGTTTGTTTTAGAATTAAAAATGCCTGAATACACTAAAGCATTAGATCTGTATCTAACGCTGCTAGAATCTTCCATTAAGTAAGCTCTAACGCCTAGATCAACTTGAGTATTATTGTACCCACCTCTAATTCTTGATTCTTCAATAACCCAGGGAGAGCCATTTACAGCATTGTATTCTACAGCTGGTTGCTCATACACATTTGAAAAAGGAGCTGTAGTTGAAAAAGTTGTACTACCAGCCCAATTAGGAAACCCATCTGCATTACTTAAAAAAGGTATACCAGGAAATAATCTAACAAAACTTGGGTTACTTGGATTAGCACCACTATTTCCATTGTTAGTTATTTTAGGAGTTGTAATCTGTTTTAACCAAAACGAGTTGTAATATTTTACCTCTAAATTGAATGCCATTATCTAGTTATTATAAAGTGTACAGTGTAAGTATTAGATGGTAGTGATCCAGTAGCGCCACTAGCATCATTAGCTATTAAATTAACAGCATATAGCCAAGCTCCTTTCCACTGGTTTTGACCAGGTCTATTACTTGGTAAATCACCATTAGATACTTTACCTCCTCCAGGTATAGTAAAGTTTAATTCAACTTGAGCATTAACCGTATTAACGTCTAAAACAAAGTTTTGCTTTTTACTAACATAACTACTGTTGTTTTGGTAATAGTATTTAGCATTTGATTTACTATTAAAAAATACATAATCTAAGTAAGCATCATATCTAGCAACTGAGTCAATTGAAAAGGTCATGCCTTCTAGTCTTTTAGTGCTAGCATAATTTAAAGTTTTACTATCATTAGACGCGTTGTAAGGCGTTGTAACAGCCTCAAAACCGTTAGTAGAGTGAGATATAGTGCATATAGGATACTTGTATCGGCTAGAAGAACTATCAGTTAAGTCGTTTACATAATCGTTTGATGTAAAAAAAGATTTATATACACCACTATAAGGAACAGCAGAATCATAAGGCTGTGGATTATTAACATCTAAAGCTGATATACTAGTGGTAGATGTTGATGCTAGAAAAGCAGCTGTAGATGCGTTAACCAGCTCTGAATTAGGATTACTTAAAACTGGATTAAAAGCAAATTGAGATACAGAGACTCTATTTAACGATGGAGCAACATTACTTAAATCAATTTGTTCTGTAACTTGCTTGTCAGGTTGACCATCTACAGAAAGCCTAAATGTAACATTGTAAGTATTGTTTACTTGAGAATTTGACAAATAAGGTATTCTACCAAAAGAAGAAGAAATAAGTCTAAATGTTGCAGGAGTGCTAGGAGCTACTGGCGTTTGAACTCTATCAATAACAAATGGTGAATTTGAAACTGGATCGCCATTACCATTGGTAACATTGTCTATGACTATGTTAGTTGTTGAGTCTTGTACTGGAGTACCGCCAGAGTTTAGTATTTGAAAAACGTTAGTAACAGGTTGCGATACTAAAGTGCTTTCTAACCATCCAGTACTTACTACTGGTGACAAGCTATTTGGAGCTTTAGTATTGTAATCTCCTTGACTGTTTATACTAGAGTTTAATTCAGATATAATTCCAGCTGAAGAAGTTTCATAATATATATCTATATTAGATTTAAAAGGCTCTGTTTCAAAAACCATTAGTTTTTGTGCAAAATCCCAATTAGGGTCTTGTTGAGAAGTTGCTGTAAAACCCATTCTATCACCTACTTCTATAGTAGCTATTAGTGGATTTTTATTATTTTTTAAGAAAAAAGGATCTACTTCTCCTTGTGCTCCAGGGTATATAAACGTGCCTACTGCATATTGAGATGCACCACCAGCGCTAGGGTCTGGATTCATATTTACATAATATAAATCTAAATTCTTTTTAGTAGTCCATTCTCCAAGCTCTGAAAAAGGTCTGATAGTTGTAACCTCTTGCTTGGATACTGTTAAGTTTTGCTCGCTTATAGTAGGTGTTGTAACTACCGGAGGAGTTGCCCCGTCTTTAACGTCTGCATGCGTTTGCTTAACTCTATTATAAAGAACTACACTAGATCCATATATTTCGTCTGTTGGCCCAACTTCTTTTAAATCTCTTGGTATTTTATTTATATTATCGTTAAATAAAGCTATACTAGCAATTTCACCTGTCTGAGAATATAATAAACCTTTAACATTGCTAGCTGTTACTGCATTGTTTTTAGTATATATTATATTACCACTCAATGCTCCTGGAACATAAATATTATAATAATCTTGCTCCTGTTGTTTAACTACAATTTTATATGTATACCAACCTAAAGGATTTGTACCTTCCACCCATGTTCCATTATATGTTGAAGTTTTTAACTCTGGTATTTTTTCTGCAAAAGATATTTGAAGAGAATCACCTGGCCAAGACAAAGTATCTGTGCCGCCTCCAGTGTATCCATTAAATATTGTAGAATTAAGACTAAGAGAAGAACTATTATCATTAATTATAACATTAGAAGCTCTACCATATCTATCTTGAAGAACTATACCAACTTGGTAAGATCTGCCTTGTTTTAAAGTATTGTTTAAAAACTCTTTATTAGTATTTAAAGTTGTATCACCTTTTTTAACAGTACCTAAAGAATATTCTAAACTAAGAGGAGTTTCGTTATTTTGCAAAAAATTACCATACACTATTCTATTACCTACCACCTCTTGTGTTTGCGCTCTCATTGGCACTATGTCACTAACTCTTGTAACCTCTTCGTCAGTTAAAACTTTAATAGGTTTTTCAGAACTGTAATTATATATGTATGTAGAGTTGAGAGAAGCAACAGTGTATTCAGCTGCTGTGCCACCGCTTTGTACAGGTACTTCTATAATATCACCTACTCTATAACCTTCACCACTTGTGTTAACAGTAGCTGAAGTTGTTTCACCAGCAGCGTTCACTATTAAGTCTAAAGTTAAGCCAGATCCACTGCCTCCAGTAGTTGCTTTATTTGTAACAGTTCCTGGTGCTGGAGCAAATCCACTTCCTGCTGATTTTAAAGTCATAGTGCTAGGTGAACCTGTTAGGTTGCTAACTTTTACATCTGCTATTACTTTAACATTTAAATCGTCTGAAGCTTTATATAGCAATTGTATTTCACTTACTTTCAACTTATCAGCAAGTTCACTGCTTTTGTATGGTAAATCTATAACTAAACCAGCTGTAGTTACTTGATTTTCCATAAAACTTACTATACTAGACTCTTTTGTTCTTTCGTCGTCACCTTGTATAAAATACCCATATTGTTTTGGTATAAAAGCATGTTGAGTAAATGGAGCAGTTAAAGAATACTCATTATCATCGTATTTAAATCTATAGCTAAATCTAACAAATTTATCTTCTAAAAGCTTTTTATCACCTTTAAAAGCTGAGTTATAGTCCGGGTTTTGAATTTCAAAAAGAAAAGTTCCATTACTCCAACCTAGCTCAGTTTCTATATCTAAAATAGGACTAGGAGTACCTGATATATTTTTCTTTAAAAAAACTTTAGCTGGCACTGTTGATACGTCTATGTTTTGTACATAGGCAAAAATATTTTCAGAATCGTCTGCACTTTTAACTCTTATAGGTTTTGTTGGAGTATTACTACCTAAATGATTTGCAATATTAGTGTAGGCTAAATTAGTTCCACTAGTCTCTTCATCAAAAACTAATGTATCAGCTGCACCTACAGATCCTTGTAATATTTGACCTGGCGCTCCAAAAAAAGGTGCTAACCATTCATCTACTTCGTTTTTTAAAGTAGATTTAACTACTCCGTTTACTGTTTTAATAAATGATATAGATTTATATGGAGCGTATTTAGCTACAGATATATGATCTTCATTAGTGTAGTAAACTAATGGGTTGGCAATAGCGTTATCTACGTTTATTTTTCTAGGTTGATTTCTATTATCTGTCCAAAATAATAAATTTTCAATCATGTTAACTCCACAAATTGGGTGAGTTTTAGAAAAATTTAAAAAAGTTCCAGAAAGTAAAACGCTAAAATTAATATTACTAATACTTATTTCAGAAGAACTAGATACGTTGGGTAGTTGACAATAACATATGTAATTAGCTCCTCCATTTCTATTAAAAACATACCCTGGCTCATTGGCTGTTTTATTTTCAATAGCTAAATTGCTTAAGCTGTTGGTTGAAGCATCTGTATAGTTAGTTAAAAAGAAAAATATTCTATTATTAGCTAAATCAGAATATTGTCCTATTATTTCTAAATTAAAATCAGTTAAACCAAAATTAGTTAATAATTTATTACCTCTAATATTTTCTAAAGATCCTACACTAGCATCTTCAGAAGCACTAACACTAGCGTTTTGAGCATCTCTATATTCACCATTAGGCATTATTCTAGCCTCTAAGTCTTTATTCATTTTAGACTTAAGAAAAGTATTTTTAATTTCTGGCATAATTAATGTTTAATCCATTTAGATTTACCACGCATTATTTGAGTGAATTCACTTAATTTTATATTAGATAATCTTATTTTAGCGTTTCTAAGTGCACTAGATCTATCTCTTTTAAATCTGTTTACAATATACTCAGGAATATTAGCCCTACCTGACAGTATTGAATAAGCTATATGCATGTACATTGCTTGTTCTGCCATTTTAGGTACTCTAGTTTCTGCATCGATCGCTAAACCGTCTGATATATATTCTAGTATTATCAATTTATTTGCTAAATCACTAGAAAAATTAAAAGATCCTGTTCTTTCGTTTATAGTAAACCAACCATTTTTTTGTGAAACTTCAGGTTCTAAACCATATCTTTGTCCATAAGCCAGCTTATCCCAGCCCCAGTTGTATACGTTAGCTGTTTCAAATATCTCATTAGTTATTTCACCTGTTAGATTTAGCGAGTTGTTATTAGCCCATCTAGTTTCAGTTTCTGATTGTTCAGCTAAGTTGTTGCCTCCATCGCTATTTTGAGTTGGTACGCCAGTTGTGTCTTGTAGTGGTAAATCAGTTGGATTTGAAGTTAATGTAGTTGGATATATTATATGTTTAACTCCAGCTGCATCAACCCAAGACAAGTTGACATAGTTAACATAGTCTTGAGGTATTATTAAAGAAAGACTAGGTGGTATAGTTAATTCTTGAGACTTCATGCTTCTTAGCGTATCGTAACTAAATTCTTGTAAACCTCTTTTAGCATGAAACATTATATCAGTTCTTTTTGCATTTGGTATTAATTTACCAACACCAATGTATGCTACAATAAAGTTATTTATAATATCATTTAAACTTATATACTCGTAATTGCCATGGTTGGTATCTATAGCTGCTTGATTTAGCTGTACTATTATGTTTCCAGATAGTAATGATGCTGTTATAGTTATTGAGTTGTTGCTAACAGAGTAAGCGCCAACAGTAAGCGGCACTCCATTATTAGTTATAGTATAGTTAGCTATTGGTGAATCTACTAAAGTAGTATTAAAAGTACAATCAAAAGGAGATCCAGGTACACCTGCGGCAACATTGAAAGCTTGTTGACCAGAATAATATTGAGCATTTGTTTCAGTTAATAGTCCCATGTATTAAGATTTTTCATTAATTTTGTCTTGTTGTAATTCACTTTGAGCTACTTGAATTATTTGAGGATCTCTTATAACTATTCCAGCGTATAATAATATGTTTAAAATAAGTTCTGTTTGTTCAGATGTTTGTAATCCAAAATCTATATAACCTTGTTGTGATCCTGAGAATAAGTTAGCTTCTGTTAGGGTTACTGACAAAGTTCCAGTTGTATTTGCTCCAAAATTTTGCGTAAAAGTTATAATGTCTCCAGCAATATACCCAGATCCTTGAGAAACTACAGTTACATTAGTTGCAGTAGCTCCAACTACAGTTACATCAAAAATAGCACCTGTTCCACCACTGGCTGGAGGTGTGAAAGTGGCTGCAGAGTAAGTATTGTTAGTGGCAGAGGCGATGTTTGAAGTTATAGAAGTTGTTATAGGTCCTATATTAATAGCTGTAGCTACATAAGGGTAATTAGTGAATACATATTGTCCTAAACCACCTATGTTATACCCCCATCTAATATCTGTAGGCTTTTTAACATATTGCATTTTAATATGGTCTACATTAATTATATCCGTAGGATAAACTATGCATTTGTTGTCTTCGTATAAATATACGGGAAAATTCTTTGTTGGGGTTGTTAATGGAGCTTTTCTTATATTGTAAAACTCAGATCTACCTAATCTTTGCATTTCAGGGTAGATGTTAGAACTTGGTTCATAGGTAACTGAACCTAGCTTGTACAGCTCAGAAGGAACTGTAAATATATTAGATGTTGGATTTGTAACGCCTATAGCTTTTTCAGCTACAGTTTGATCGTTTTCAGTTTTAAATTCTGCAATTTTTTCATCAGTTAAAGCAACTCTATCAGCATAGTCCATATCTGTTTGAGGAGTACGAACCTGTTGGTTTAAATCCTCAAAGCATTTTTCAAAGAGTTCTCTTTGAACTTGAGTACCTATTTTATTAAATTCATCAGGAGTCATATAGCCCCTTTGTTCTTTGTTTAAAATAAGTAATACAGTTTTATATACAGTATCTACGCTTATTGCCATTTTTAATATTTTAAAAAGAGAGGTTACTTGTGTAACCCCTCATATTTATAGTCACTTGTTATTTAAACTTTTTCTCTATTGATTTGTAAACTTCAACACCTTCATCTGTTTTAAACCACGCAGCCATTGCTGAATATGGGTTTTCATCAAAAGGAACGTTCATTAGTTTACGGCCATTACTAGCCCAAGTAAAAGTTCTTTGATCTTGCGCTAAACTTATAATACCAGCTTCTGTAGCTCGTATACCAAAGTTTCTAAGTTCAACGTTTTCATCATTAACTAATTCTAAGAATAAATCTGGATTACCCTTAGCAAATAGTAGTAAATCTCTTTTAAGTTCTTTAGAACTCATTTTAGATACTTCTGAACCTAATTCAACTCTTAATATAGCTTCAGCTTTGTCTACATCCATGTCCATTGCCATAGCCATTGCTTCAACTTGTAATTCTAAGTTATCTAGTTCATTACTTGCTTCAATTACTTCATCTCTTTCAGCATACACCTTATTCTTGTTAGGATGATATAATGATAAAAGCTTTTGTAAAGCTTGTTTGTCTCTAGGTACCATTAAAACACCGTTTTCAAAAACAATATGACCTAGTGTTGCTGTACCTTTTTGTTCATCCATGAATGGACTTTTCATATTAGTAGCATATCTAAGCTCTCTATTGTATTGCTTTTCTTCATCAAACCACATTAAAGGTTTTCTTGAAGAGTGTTTAGAATTAATTCTAGTTGTTAAAGGTGATTGACCATTAAGTAAATGGTAGTATCTATCTTTCACTTCCCAAGTATCTTTTTTTACTTGAGGTTTTTTATTTTCTTTTGTTTCCATAATATAATATAATATAATAATTAAAAAAGACCCCGCCGAAGCGGGATCTTATTATTGTTTGCTATTAAATAGCAGGGTATATTCTACCCTTTGCAGCATCTAAAATTGTTGGCGCATTTATGCTTGGGCCAGAGGCTCCGTACATAGCTTCCACAACTGGTGCCCATGAGTCAAATAATGACTTATCACTTGGTATAGAGCTAGCTGTAGATGTATAGGTTAGCGTTACGCTTCCTACAGTTACCACCCCACTCACAACTGATAATGCTCCTGAAACAATAAGCTGAGGTACCCCAGCAGTTTCAGAATTTGTTCCTTGTTCGATTACTTTTATTAATCCCATTTTCTTATTTTTTAAATGTTAATTATTATATAGTTGACTTAAATAACACGAAGTTATTAGCAGCTTGTGTAACTAAACATCTTTCAGATAAGAAATTAACAGTCATTGCATCTAAATCAGAAGTGTAAGCACCTCCAACAGATCCAGTAACCCATGACTTCATTCTACGATCATCAGCTTCAGAAGCTCTATATCTCACGTGTAAGAAAGGTCTTCTAATGTTAGATCCTAAACTTTGATCATAAACAGTTGATGTTCCAGCAGGAATCATTACACCATCGATGTCTCCGATTAATCCTCTAGTTGAAAAGTCATTTAGATATTTCCAGTCAGTCTTATAAAAATCATAAGAACCTCTTCTAAATCCTGAAAATCCAAAATTCATTGCCATTTCAGCTTCGTTGTCAAAAAGACCATAAGAAGCAGCAGCAGTAGAAGAAAATCCTCCACCAGCTTGAGCAGCAATCATATCATCAAAATCAAGAGCAGTAGCTCTAGATAAAAATAACATGTTTTCTTCAATAGCACCTTGAGTATCTAATTGTTTTAGGATAGTATCAAAATCACCTAATGCACCAGCTCCAGGAGCAGCAGCACCAGCAAAATCGTTATAAATGTTTCCTCTAGATTCTATAGCAGCAAATAAACCTTCAGAACCGTTGTTAGCATCAATACCATTTCCTGGATTAACAACACCGTTAGCACCGTTGCTTACAGCTTCAACCATAGACATTTCTAGGTAATCTTCAAATCTTAATCTTGTTTCAGACTCAGACTTTAAATACCATAAGTATCCATTTGTTCCATCTTCAGTAGCAACTTCTACCCAACCAATTTGAGCTGTATCAGAACCTGATACTTCAAACTTATCTCTTAAGATAATTGGCTTGTTAGAAAATTGTGTTAAAGTTGGCTGAATGCTATCCATTCCAGTATAATTACTAGTAGCAGCATCTGCACCACCAGAACCTTTAGCAAATTCAGAACCGTATACAAATGTTTTAACAACAGAAGTAACAGGATTTGTTATTAAAGCACCCGCAGTAGCAACACCGTAGGTTTCAAAAGTAACAGTAGCAGTTGTAGCTGTAGCAGCAACAACATTACTAACTCTAGCTTTTATTACAGTAACGCCAGAAGCTAATACAATTGTATTACCTATTTTTATAGCACATAATTTACCAGTTTCAATTGGAACTGTCATGGTTAATCCACCAGCTAATACTGTACAACCCTCGTAAGAAACATGTAATCTATTTTGTTCAGACCAAATTACTTGATCAGATGTCATAGGCATTTCAGCGCCTACCATTCTCAAGAAACCACCTAAAGTTCGGTTTCCGTATCTTTCTACTTCTGCTTCGTAAAGCTCAGGTAGATATTGTTGTGCAAAAGTTCCACCACCAGCAGCACTGTCAAAGCTCAAGTAATTAGACTGTAAAGTCATTTGAGTTTGATGTGGCAAGAGTGACGGAGGAAAAGCTCCACTAGGAGCGTTGTTTTGAAAACTCATGTTTTATCTTTTTATTTGTTTTTATTTATTCTTAATTTTAACTTTGAACTATCTACACCACTAATTGCTTTTACTTTCATTCCTCCAATAAAAACATCTCCCGTAGACGTTGGTCTAAGTTCATTGTTTAAATTTTTAGATTTAGCCATTACATCTTTAACAGCATCGGCCTTGCCTTGCTCATAAAAATGATTAGCGATAGTATCAGCGTTTTGTGCTGCAAAAATAGCTTTGTGATAACCTTTATAGTCTTTAACTTCCCCTTTATTATCTAAGAACTTCCCGATTAGGTTCGTAAGATCAGATTGATTACTAGCAACAGAGTCTATATCATTAACACCGTATCTAAATTTCTTTTCATTTAAATTAAACTCAAAACCTTTGAATTCGTTATTAAAGAAATTTTTAGTAGTTGATTTAAACGTATCGTGTTGCTGTTTAACCATTTTTTGTTCTTCGTTGTGTCTATTGAAAAAGTCCATAGCTTTTTTTTGTTCCTGAGTAACGCCCGGTCTCAACTTGATCTCGTCGTAATATTTACTCTTAGTTTCCTCTAAAAAGTTAGTGGCTTTGGCAATTTCTTCTTTGTAAGCAAGTTTTTTCTTTCTTATATCTCGCTCTTCATCCAAATCTTCATCATATGAAAAGTTATCTTCTAATAAAAAGTTAACTTCCTCTATGTCGAGATGTGGCTTAGTCTGTTTGTAATACTCTTTTAATAAGGTATCTTTATCTACATTTGAGTAATCAGCGTTTAATCTAACATAGTCCTCAACTGTTCCACCTGTATCTTCCATAAAGCTTACCAGTTTTTCTATGTTTTCTGGTAGTTTTATTTCTGATTGTCTTTCAACAATGTCTTCTACTGTAGGTGCTTTTACTTCTTCAGCAACTTCTTCTTCTGTAATTTCAGATATAGGAGATGTAGTTTCTTCTTTTGTTTCTACTACTTCTTCTTTAGCTTCTACTTTTTCCTCTTTAATTACAGGTTCTTCTTTAATAGTTACTTTATCTACAGGTTTTTCTTCTTCTTTAACCTTTTCTTTTTTAGATAAATCTATTTTAGCTGTTGTTGCTTTTTTATTAGCAAGTTTTTTTACTTTAGGTTTCTTAACCTTAAACTCACCTTGTTCTAATTCCCCTTTAGGGTTTTCTTTTATTTCTTCTGACATAATATAATATAATAGTTAATATAAAATTATTTAGGGCCAAACTGCTCTAAACCAAAACCGCCCATAGTATCATTACCTGCGGATTCAAAGTTTTTAGGTAATAAATCATTTTTTCTTTGATCTATAAGCTCAGACTGCTGTGTAGCTTGCATTTCTGTTCTTTGATCTTTTCTATCTTCTTTAAAAGCTTCATCCTGCTGCTTAGCTTTTGATTGAGCTTGAGTTAGCTGCATGTTGTAGTTAAACTCTAATTCCATTAATTGTTGCTTGATCTGAGCTTCTCTTTCCATTTTCTGTATAGCAAATTGAGATTTAGCTTGTTCGTAGTTAATGTTTTGTTCAGATATAACTTGTTGCTTTTGAGCTTCTGCTAAAGATATTTGTTCAGCTGCTTGAGCATTTGCTTGAGCTTGTGCTTGCATGTTCTGCTGTTGTATTTGCTGATCTTTAACTTGTTTTTCTTTTCTTCTTTTCTTAAGCATTTGATTAGCTAACTTTAAATTGTTAACTTGTCTAATATCAATTGCATCTTCAAGATCTATTTGACCACCTTTTAAAGCTATTTGTATATTCTGCTCTAACACTTGCTTTTCTTCTTCATCAGGTTCTAGCTCTAAGAAAATACCAAAGTCATGCATATTAACTTTAGATAACTCTTGTAGTGTAGCTACATTGTATCTAGATATACTAGAAGCTAATGTTTGCATAGTTAATGGAAACATTAAAGCATCAGCTATTCTTAATGATATGTTTTCACAAGTTCTAAGAGTTAAGTATAAGCTAGCTTGCAATATGTGTCTAGTTGCTACATTTGAGTTAGCTGCAGCTAATTTTTGTAAACCAACTAATGACTGCTTGTCTGGCAGTGTACCATCTCTAGCTTCATTAAGTCCCGTCACGTCTCTAATCATTCTAAGATAATACTCATAAGTCTGTATCAATGATTGCATTTTGCTCCCACCAGAACTAGATTGTAGTTCTTGTATTGGTACTTTACCTGGATTCATGCCACCGTCTTGAGTCATTGATCTACCAACTACAGAACCTGTTTGAAAATACATGTTCAAAGCTTCAGATGGATTATAATTAGTACCATTACCTAAGTCTACTTCTGCTAAACCATCCATGTCTAAGTAAACTCCATCAGGAACTACTCTAGACATTACCTGTTGCAGTTTTAAATGTGTTAGCTGTATCATATCAGCAAAACCAGTTATCCTGCTTACAATTGATTCTATACGACCTTTGTACATTCTAGGAGCTACGATGTTATAGTTCATATTAACTTTAACAGTATCAGCGTAAGGTCTAGTCATATTCTCAGCTAGTTCCCACCTTAATATCTTGTTATGACCTAGTATTTTAGCTCCAGAATAAAGAACTTCAATAGCTCTAAATGCTTTTGAAAATGAATCTGTTTCTGGCGGATTAAAAGTATCAGTTTTTTCTATAGCTTTTTCAAGGCCATTAGCTGTTTCTTTTATTTTAAACACTTGGTTAGCATAAGTCTTGTATTCAAAATACATTACTTGAACCGTATTATCATCATAACGACCACTCCAGTTTCTAGTATAGTTTTGATTACCTGGATATTTTTGTATTTCTTTTAATTCTTCAGCAGTTAAATAAGGAAATTGTTTTTTAAGCTCTGGTAAACTAATTGACTTAACTTCACCTACATAGTATAAATCTTCAAAATTAGGATCTTCACTATATGAATAAACTAAACTCGCTGGATCAACATAGTTTAATGTAACACCTTCAGATCTATTAAAATCAGTTTTAACAGCTGATATACCTAGTACAGTTAAATCATAATTTAATCTTCTTCTAATTAAATCGTATTTATTGTTAGCTAATACATTATTAATTACTTCTTCTTCAGCTACTTCAATAGACTCTTTATAACTCATTTGCATGTGAAGTTCTATGTCTTCTTCACTTTCCATACCAACAGCTTTACCATTAGAAGCGGAAATATCTAAACCAGTCATATTAGCAATCTTGTTTAGTAAATCTTTTTGCATTACATCTTTTTGTAAAGCTTCAGCATATGCAGTTCTCTTGTGTAGCGATTCAGGATCTTGAGCGTAAGCTTTAATCTCATAGTTTCTTTGAGACATACCATTAACAACTATATCAACAAACTTAGGAATTACTGGTACAGGTTTCCAGTCTAAATTTAAATAAGATAAATCACCATTAATAGAAAGCTCGTCTTTATATTTTTGTACAGATTGTTCTCCTCTTGCATATAATCTTAAATTGTGAAAAGAATTATAATTACTACCAAACCTGTCCGTAAAGCCATTATCATTAGTAAACCACTCAGACTCTATAGCTCTACCAACCTGTAAACCATACTCATAAGTAGCTTTTTCTGCATCTGGTACTACCTGATCTGGAAAAGAACTATTGTAATTAGTATTTATCATTTATTTTATTTTTGAATTATAACCTGTGTTATCATATTTTTTAATACCTAAGTTTATAGATTTTTTTTGCCTAACAGCTACAGGTGTATACCTGTTTTTATTACAAGCCATTATAGCTAAACCTGAACTTATCGAAGCATCATGCTTTGTTCTATTGTTTATATTGAACGCTGCCCAGTCTTCTAATGTTTTTTGATGGTACATGTCTCCATGGCCTAGCTCACTAGATCCAACATATTCTTCTATGTAAGACTCTATAGCAGCAGCATGTGATTGTTTAATATCTTCACTTGAATTAGGTATTCCACCTATTTCTCTTTCTGTTGTAGAGAGCTTGTTCCAAATCTTATCAGGACGATTAATTGAAAAACCTCTGTAACCTCTACGTTTAAAATAGTATAATAATCTAGGTTTATTGTTTTCAGCAAGTATAGGCATGCCATAAAATATACAAGCCATTAAAACATCTTCAAAAAATATCTCAGCCGTTTGAGGTCTTGATATATATTCTAAAAAGAAATGATTAGGCGGTGCGTCTTCCATTGAAAACTTAGTCAGTCCATGTAAAGCTCCATTAGAGCCTTTGCCATCAACAGTACCGCTAATGTCGTAACTATCACAGCCAAAAGCTCCAATATGTTCGTTACCAGGATATTTGCCTCCATTTTTATTAATTATTCTATTTTGAATATTAACTGGTGGTACCCAGCTAATTTTAAATCTTCCATCTTTATTAGGTTTAAATAAAACCTTAGAATCTTTAATACCGTTTTCCCAAGAAAAACTACCTATTGTAATCGCTGCTTTATTGTTAGCATCTTCATTATAATCTATTTGTTGGTATATTTTAGTTAGATTAAACAAAGATGATTTAGCCTCATCTCTAAAGGCATGTTGTTCAGTTCTTGGAAACTGACGATAGTATTCATTTAAACTATCTTGATCAGACTTTAAACCGTCGACTTCGTTTTCCCAGTGTTCAATAACTCCTGTTGTAATCTCGTAACCATCAACTCCTTTGACTGTATTTTTACCTCTAATGAAGACAGGTAATCCATAAGTATCGATGAATCCCTCATAGTTCCACTCCATAGGAATGAACAAGCTATAGAGTCCAGAAGATGTTTGTCCGTTTCTATTTCTTTTATCAACGTCTGAATTGCTGTATAATTTTTTGAAATTGTCTCCACCTTTGTCTAAAGCATTTGAAGTCGAGCCCATCATACACTTGCCTACGATTCTTGATCCTAGCCTTAATGTAGTTTTTGTAACTCTCCAGTTATTTAATATATTATCAGGTCTTTCCCATTTACCACTTTCATCATGAGCTAATAGTTTTAGCTTTTCACCATCATAAGAGTTATCACCCGTGTTTTTCCAGTCAATAGTTGTATCAAGTCCATCTAGTTCTCTTAGCTGTTCATTCGACTCAAGCTTCCTTCTAGTAAGTTTCGATGCTGGAACACGATATGCCAATTCAGTCTTTGGCCTATCCATACCATCTTGAATCGGTTTAAAAAAGAACGGGTAGTTGACTGATATAGGTACAACTTTATCGGTAAACATTTTCTTTGCATCAGAACCGGACTTTGAAAGTATTCCAAATCTA
>Ga0209337_1000880_pt1 | contig 23788 bp, 39 predicted proteins | sample LinPmetageLP53_FD_184044 | JGI IMG/M metagenome (GOLD analysis project Ga0209337, IMG submission 184044) | Marine viral communities from the Pacific Ocean - LP-53 (SPAdes) (version 2) | ecosystem: Environmental > Aquatic > Marine > Oceanic | place: Pacific Ocean | collected 2010-02-08 | reverse complement strand
TATTGACCAATACCAGTGCAAAGATGAAAAAAACCGCAACACTTAATAAAGCAAGATTATACGAATTCAATTTGCCTGCAATTAGTTCATGTCCCTGGGCTAAAGATTGTATAAAATATTGCTATGCTGATAAAGGCCGTTATCTTTTCAGCAATGTACAAAACAAATATAAATACAATTACGAATTAACTAAAAACACAATCGAGTTTACAGCACAGATACAAATTGAACTCAAAAAAAAGCGCGTCGAATATGTGCGCATTCATTCTAGTGGCGATTTTTACAGTATGAAATATTTAAAAACGTGGATAGAGATTGCAAAAAATAATCCTAATATCATTTTCTATGGATACACTAAAAGCGTTCCTTTGTTTCAATCTGCAAATATACCGCAAAATATGATTTTTTGCTTTTCTACTGGTGGGAAAATGGATAGTAGGATCAAATCAAATCAAAAAACCGCTGTGATCTTTAATTCACTTAAGGACCTAAAAAAAGCGCGCTTCACTGATTGTACTGTGAATGATATGAAAATGATCACTACAAATAGAGTTGGGCTGGTGTATCATTAAAAACACACTGAAAGTCATTATATTGATTTTTTTTCTTGCTTGTATGCCTTTAGAATGTGAGTATTCTTCTGACGGCATATACGGCCAGGCTCAATTTGATTTTTTTAATTTGATTGTGTTGATTTTAATTATTTTATTCTTTACAATCATTTTTAAGGCATTAAAAAACTAGACTAGGGAGACACATCAATGAAATATATCACGCTGCACAGCGTAGGAACGTATTTAGACGCTAAAAATGGCAACACCTACGCAATAAATAACGACAACACGCCCGACAAGGACAGTATGCATAATTTAATCGATATGAGTGAGCCAACTTGGAAGAAAAATAATAGTATAGATTGGTATATGGCATTAGATAAAAATGATCTAAAAATTGTCAATCAAACTTTGATCGAATTAAAAAACAAAAAAAAAGGACAGAAAAATGAAAGATAAACTAATTAATAACAAAGAGTTTGCAGCATTGCATATTAGTGAAAGATTTGGCATTGATCTAAAAGTAGATGATCTAATAAAATATGCAGTAACTGATGATTACATATTTTTTCAATGTGATGAAAATATTCTTTACGAATGGGAGGACGATAAACCAAAGCAGACTATTTTTGCAATATATCTTGATTCATATATCGGGGAAATAATCACAGATTACAATGTTCAAGGTTTTCATTGGAATAAAGATTTTTTATTGAACGAATCAAAAGAACTTGATCAAATAGGAACATAAACGATGAAAACGCAATGAGTAAACAACAACGAGAGATCTTTGCGCTATTGGATGAACTTACAATAGTTCAATTTTGGCATGATGGATATTATAGATATATATCCAGATTTCACTAAAAAAACCGAGTAACACACCCCACACTAAAAAAGCCCGCTTTCGAGCGGGTTTTTTTGTCCATGCATAACCAAGGCCGCGCAGCTTACTGTCCATATATGGACCTAATACAAGGCTATGCAATACATTAAAATAGGATAGTGCGCCCTAAATATGGCCGCGGCTGGTTTCATGCTTACCAGGTCAAATCTTTTACGGCCGTTCCTGGCCTATTTACGCGGGTTTTTTTGCATGTTTGGATACTGGTTTGAATGCGCTTTTTTAGCGGTTTTTTTTGTTTCAATTGATTTATATATTAATTTTTTTCATTATTATTTATTACTTTTAAAAATGTCTTTTTTTTCAAATATTTATCAAAATATGTCTTAAACGCTTTACTTTTTTCTTGCTACTATATTTATATTACCACATTTTTTTTTATTTTTATCATTTTATTGCGCCAACGCAGCCGATCTCTTGAAGCCATTCTGACCATACAATGTGTCAAGTTTTCTACTCTAGTATCATCTGGATACCACTCCAAAATCAACATGCAGTGTGTCTCTTCATTTTGCATTTTAGCGAACTCACAGTGTTTATCACTATGATGTGATAAATCGCATTTATTAGCGAAAATCACTGTTGTCCTGAGATAGCGGATTATGAAGATTATGAAGATTATCTTTTTTTTTCTCCTCTATAAACAACAATTCGTATAATCCTTTTTCACTACACCCAGCGGAATATCATAATCCGCATAATCCGCATAATCCGCATTCTCTGTGCGCCAGGATTATTCATCAAAATGATCTAATTCAGTTTCAATCTTACGATATTGACCATGACTAATTTTTATTACCATGCCTTGCGCTATCAATTTATCTAGCCAATTATGTACAGCAGTGTTGCTAGTTAAATTCATCACACTTTCTAGTGCTGCTGAAAATGCTTGGGTACTAAAATTATGTCCATCGGTTATAATAGCGTTCATCACCTTTTCTTCCATTGATTCTTTTGCATCTGTGTACCAAAACATTTCATTCTTAGGTAATGGCTTTAAAAATTTAAAATACAATGCACCATCATTGATCAGTTTGATTCCAACTGGTATGCCATGCAAATCATTTTGACTACGCACTTTTGTGATCTTCATTACTTTCAAACCTTGCATACGATTGCTGCTTGCCATTTGAATGATACCATCCAGGTGATTGGTGTACGCTGACCCACCCAGCATATGACTCACATCCAATGGTGCAACCTCATTCATTTTTTTATGATGGCTTACAATCACGATCGCTACATTGTGTTTGTTTTTAAGATTGACGATAGTACGCAGTAGGTCCATAACATCCGTATTCCTACTGGTGTTCTTCGATGTACTGGTATATAGATTGTCTACGACCAACACATCGACCGCCTGGTGTGTCAGGTTTGCATCGATCTGTGTCCATTTATCTGTAAACACATCCATCTGCCCTGAACTCAACAAACTGCAATTCTTTTCAAATAAATGTGCTTCCACAGGATACTCATCCATAACAGGCTGCGCGGTCCGCCTGATCAGGTTACTAAAGCTCTCGTCTTTTAATTCAAATTGCACATGCATGACCTTTCTCGGTTTCGGCACTCTGAAATTCAAAAATGGCACTCCCATACTCAAGCATGTAGAGAGCTGTAAACTGATGACGGATTTTCCTACGTTTGTACCGCCCGCGATGCCCATCAGGTCCTTGGCAAAGAACATATCATCAATGATAGGCTCTGGCATCTTGTGGAATGTGCTGGTGAACTGCGAAGGACTAAACACAGGCATACCGCCAAGGTCCACAGGATCTTTACCAAATTCATGCGCCATATTCCATAAAGTATCAATGCTATTATATTTTAAGTGGTCTGTTAGGTCATATCGTTCTGGGTGACCTGACCACTTGACCACGCTAACAATCCGTCCTTTACGATACAGCACTTTAGCAGTTTTCTTCGCACCTTCGCGTCCTTTATCGTCATTATCGTATACTATAACTATGTTATTATATTCATCAAGCAGAGTTAAATCTTCAGGCAGCGCACCAGCTCCAGAGGTGAAGGTAATTGCTGGTACGCCATGACAGTTGGCAGATATAACATCTTTCTCTCCTTCACAGAGAAGAAGTCTGCTACAAGGTCCAACAATGTTTGGAGACGGATAAACCTTGCATTTTGCGCTGCCGAACTGACTGCCTTTATGATATTTGATATGATCATCATTAATTTTAAATACTAATTGTAATTCTTGGTCTTTACCTCGTCGCACACCCACACCAAATATTTCATCTTTGCAAGTTTCATTCCAAGGTAACTTTAGATTGTTAATTATTTGGTCACTATTCTTTAGAAAATTAGACCTACACTTGTCATAATCACTTTTTTCTATGGCTTCCGTAGGCACAATTTCGCGCGTATTACCTAGTTTATATTCTATCGTGGGCGTGACATCTTTTTCTTCTGTAAAGTTCCAATGCTCATTGCATTTATGGCAATAGGCATACTCTCCATTGATCTGCACCGTACCTTGGTGACGACTTCCATCTTTATCACATGCTGGGCAGTATGCCCTTCTACCATCTGTTGATATTTTAGGAAATACGCTCTGTACTGAACTCACAATTGTGTTTTTAACTTATTTAATGCGCACAAATGCGTAAACACTTGCGCTCCAGCGTCCAATTTCTCTCTTGATATGATATGTTTATGGAACTTGCCATCTTCCTTACCAAATCTCATGATCATTCCATAGGACACTTTGGCTTTTGGTTGCGCAGCTTCATACATTAATGTGTACGCACCAAGCTGTACCATCATTTCTGGATACGGTCCACCTTTACTGGTTTTCCAATCCACAAGCACCAGGTCATCGCCCATCTTGCCAATTGCATCGATTGTACCACCGACTCTTAATTCTTCATTGACCAAAGCAACCTCAGTACCTAATGCATTAAAATCTGCCTTGTCATACCATGCCTTAAAGCCAAAAAATGCTTTAAGTGCCTTCTCTTCCTGGTTCGGAGTAAAATCTCGTGTATCTACGTCGAAACCTTGAAAGAATCCTTGAATCAAAATATGGCATAATGTTCCAATTGCACCCGCTTCACGCATCACTGCGTCTGCATCATCGCCTTGTGCGGTAACACGCTTTGCCCATGCTATCAATGTGTTTTTATTCCACCCAAGCATATTATTAATAATTGTTGTAACGCTGCTTGCACGTTTGCCATCCTTTAAAACATAGCTTAATCCATGTAATTTGGTGTTACCCATCTGTGTCTCCTGTTGTTATATTGTCGATCCACTGTTTAGCTATACTAAACAGCATTAAAAAGATTAGTGTACCCAACGCTGCAAAGAAAAATGCTAACGCTAAGACCAATGCTTCTACGCACCATTCTGATATATTAATCAGAAACATCATGGTCCTCCTCTTTAATATTCATCACTTCTAGGAAAATATCTAATTTTCTATTGATCACTAATAGTAGTATCCATATTTTCTTGAACCATATCCACACATACCACTTCATTAGAAAGTAGAATATTACTCCAAAGAATGCGACCATGATCACATCCATTACTCCTGTTATCATTATCTCGTGTAAGTACCATTTTGTCATGTTAAATCCTCTTTCTATTTAGTGCTTTCCATAAAAAAGGCATCGCATCCCTAGAATAATACCAACCTTTAAGACTTGTGGGGTCGCAAGTAAGTTTATGTGCAATTATAAGTGGGTGTTTTTTAAGGTCATTTCCCCAATAATACATTACATTATCTAGGTCGTTGGGTAGTGGCTTATCACATACCGAACAATACATTTCACTATTCATGTTATCTCCTTATTAATTATTTCGCCCACTCGGTAGCATCCACCTAGCCTAACCTACATCCTTTTTTGATGTGTTGCGTTTTAGTGAGCGAATTCTCTTCATTATCTCATATGCCACTTGTGGGACTATTGCGTTTCCGAGTCCTTTAAGTCGGTCCACCCGATTGGAAACCCCATTAGCCACTCTACCCACATCGGGTTCAGCTTTCCATCGCTTGGTTTTAATTCCTTGTCTCTGATCACCACTGCCGCATTGAGTGATAAAGTACGCCTCTTCCCCAATGATTTCCTGTTCAATTGACTTTGGCTTCCCGTGTTCTTGCTGTCGTTTGTTGTCGGTGTCGGAAACATTTCTTTCATATGTACCGCTTGACTCAGATTCACGGAATGCATCGACCCTGGTTTCTGTTGGCTGCTCTTGAGTTTGCCTGTCCATGTGTCTGCTGTTGTTGGCGTTGGAAACATCGCTGCGAAGTGATGCAGACTCACTCCGTGCATTCCGCCCTCTTTTATATTCGTGTCTTTTCTTAGATTCTTTCCATCCCGATGATTCATCGTGTCTGGGGTAGGCACATATCCAGATCCTCTTTCTTCTATGCCAAGCTCCCACTTCGTCTGCTCCAATAATTTGCCATTCACAATCGTACCCGATTTCGGTAAGGTCGCAGAGAACTCGTTCAATTCCTCTATGAATGAGCATTGGTACGTTTTCAATAATTGCGTATCTAGGTCGTACTTCGCTAATGATGCGATACATTTCTGACCAAAGACCAGACCTCTCTCCTTCAATCCCTACTCCTTTTCCAGCGATAGAAATATCTTGACATGGGAAACCACCAGTAATGAGGTCAATGTCTTTAAAATTATTTCCATCAAGTTTTGTAATATCATTATGTATTGTGACACTAGGAAAATTCTTATTAAGAACTTTCTGAGCATACTTATCTATCTCGCAGAACCCAACCAGGTCAAGTTCATCACCCCAGTTCCACTGTGCTGCCAGTGCAAAGCCACCAATCCCACTAAATAAATCGAGCATTTTCATCTTAGGTCCACACAGGAAAGTCTAAGTAGTTATAGAACGAGTCTCTTTTCTTATTCTGATTATTCTTAGCTCTTTTAAAAGCTAATGATATTCTCTTTTGTCCTTCCCAAGGTACATAAGCTATCTTTTTGATTGGTGTAAAGAACACCGCAAAGACATCTATCTTATGATTTGCCTCTAGGTGCTTTCTAAAGTCTATCTCTACTGATGTTTCTGTTTTGGGCGAGTTGATTGTTTTAACCTGAACTTTTCTAAAGGTTGTTCCTGTATCTACAAGTATATCTACACCCTTATCATCCACTATTGGTCTATAGACATCGTACTCTGGATAATTAATGGTCAAATCGTGAATAACTGCTGTTTCCCCTATAATTCCACTCTTCATCGTAGAAAAGTGCCCCATATCCTCCTTTGTTGGAGGTTTCTCATCATAAGGCATATCTATCTATACCCCATAATCAGGCTCTGGAATGGGTAGGTCGGCTCCACAATCAGCACACACCACACCTTCTGAGACATTATTCTCAGGTTCACTTGGTTGATACTCCTCATTGTCATGTTCGCAATAAGTTTGATATATACAATCGTTACACATATTTTCATCCGCATCTCCTGTTAGTGCATTGTATTTAAACTCGCATTTTATGCAAGTAAACATTTATAATTCCTTATGCAATCTGTAATTAGCAAGTGCATTTAAAAATATCCTAGCACCTAAGTCTAATGTCTCTCTTGTATATTGATAGTAGTGATAGTCCCCACTTTCCTTATCTAGTCTCAATATAACTCCGCCATCTATTTTTTTCTTTTTTGGGAACATTTCTTCATATATCAAGGTGTACATACCTAGTTGTACCTTCATTTCATCGTATACATTCTTACTTGTTTTAAGATCATATAATAAAGTCTCACCACCTACCTCAAATACTCCATCAGCAGTTCCACCAACCCTATGTTTTTCGCTAACTAGTTTTATTTCGGCAACTAAAAACTTTGGCTTTACTACTTCTCTAAACTTTTTAAAAGCATTTAAAGCATTATTTGCTCTCGTTTTTTGATTATCGGTGTAATCCAAACCAATCTCGTAGTCATCCTCATTAATATTTGCTTCACATAATGCATGAGCCAGAGTTCCTGTGTCAGCAGCATCAGCAGTAAAAGCATGAGGGTCTTTACCACCTTTAGCCATCTTAATGCCCCAATTCATAAGTATGTTCTTATTCCATCCTAGTTCACTACCTAATATTGTAGTCACTGATGGCACTATCTGCTTATCTTTTGTTTTATATCGTGTATGTATCTTAAACTTTGCCATTATTTACCCCACTTATCTTCACTAACAATTTGTGCAATGATACCATATACAGAAAGGTCTTGAAATGTGTCTTGTAAACTTTCCTTAACTGCGGTCTCACCCTTATTGTTATGTAATATATTTAATAATCTCTGTACCTTATCATTCATCCGAATAGCCAGAGCCAACAAAGACAATTCTTTATTCCCACCCATAGATATATTACCAGGACCATAATCATGTTGTTTTTTAGCGAATAACTCGTATTGCTCTTTATTTAGTTTCTCAAACGTATACATAGTTTCTGGAAACTTTAATTCTATTATTTTAGTTACGTCTTGCATTTGCTTTCCTTATTTTAAACAGCATCTTTTGTATTTTTTATTTGACCCACAAAAGCATTCCTGATTGCGTTTAATAAACTTTTTTGCTTCTTCTCTTGTTGTTGAAAAAGGGTCTTTTCCGTATTTTCTTTTGAACCCTCCATAACCGTTTTCTTTTCTAATGAGTTTTGTTTTGATACTGACATTTTTCTGATATTTCTCCTTCGTACCCATTCTGAATTGGGATACTTTTTCTTGTGATGCTTCGTTTTTGGCATTACTCATTTATCTCCTTTATGTATCTTGCACAATGCTCTTTTTTTTCCATAGGTAGGAATACCTTTTGGGTAATAAGAGTATTGTCTTTCTCCATATAATGATATATCTGACCAGACACCATTACATTCAGGACAAACCATTAAGTAATCGTCTGCTTTCCCCGCAGTTCTTGCTCTTTTCTTCTTCGTAATCTGGGTAATGGACATAGGTGTAAATTCTCCTCTATTTTATTTTTTGATCTTGAGCGAGACGCACCGCAATAGATATGCCCTTTATGATGAGTACATAAAGCACATTCTATATGGTTAATTAATGGACACGGCTCAAACATTCCATTAGCCATTCGTAGTCTACAATGCACTTAAACTCTTTAATATTATTACCTCTCATTGTTTTAATATCCGCATTACCTAAGTCAAAGTATTTAGGTATTGTCTTTCTACTCTTAGATTGTACCCTAACCTTTGCAAATCTATCATCTACATCCAGGTCTGGGTTCGTTATTAAAACATCGACATCGGATTTCTCGCCTATCGCCCTACCATCTGATGCAAAAGCACGAACTGCCTTAAGTCCGTGCTTTTCTGCAATCTCTAGACACTCTATCTCATGACGATAGCCCTTCTGTTTTGGCGATTTTAAAATGGTAACTTCTCCTCTACTTCATCAGGTTCTGTTCTATCAAATGGACAACTATCTCCGGCGTTATCCTCTAATACCTGAACAGCATCTAGGTACATAGAGATGTATTTATCAGCATTAACATTCGTCTGCTTTGCGGTAAATCGAACATTAACAACGTCGCCAAAGTTTGGTGCAGTTGGTATTTTTTCTTTCTTACCATTCCATATCTCTGGAAATGCAGTTTTGTCACGATGTAGAGTTGTTTTAAATGTCTGTTGTTCACCATACTCTTCATGTATTCTATTACCTGACAAACTTCTTTCTTTTCCGAACTCAGTTTGTATCTTAGTTAAAATCGCCTTGAACTTCCCTTCGACCTTAACAGTAAGGTTATGATTCCCTTGATTGTCAAACTTAGTATCTAGGGTTTCAAGATGTGAAAATACTACAGGGACAGCCCCAGTTTTATACATTTTGCTCATTGGCTTTTCATTGGTTGCCATACGTTCTCCTTTTTTGTTATTTGTATAATTGAATTCACTGTTGTTAATGAAAACAATATTGTTAATAATATTATAATAAAATGTTTATGTATTAAAAATAATATATCGCTAATCAGTGATTTCATAATCCAATCCATAATGTTCGCATTCTTTAATTACTAATGTTTTTAATAAATCCTGATCTAATTGCTTAAGACCCTGAACCTTATAAGACTCATTATTCCTACCTACAATAGTCATTATATTATATCCTTTCCTGGCTACAGCACTTGTAAAGATTCTCTTTACCTCATGAATAGGATATCTATCATTGGGATGTATATATATATTCATAAGGGGAGAGAGGGTAAGCTGCGGAGCAAGGTAAATAACTCTCCCCCCTTTGATTTAGAATCCCCTATAAGCTGTAGTTGCGGTAGGAGATTCTTACGGAGATTTACACATTTAAGCATCAAATAATTCTTTATAATCTGTGTTTAAAACTTCTGCACATTGACCTTTATATAGGGCACTAAAATTACGCTTACCATGTATCATCTTATGCATATAAGCCCTTGTAATTCCACACTTGCGACCTAGCCAAGCTATAGATCGCTCTTTTTCTGTTAAGACATCAAGCAATTTTTGATTAGTCATATTTAAAACCTTTACATTTATTAATTTTTGTTATCAAAGTGTTGCCAAAGTATATGGATAACCAATACATAAATACAATATTTATTTTATTCTTGGATACACTATGTTACCCCACTAACTTCTATTACAAATAAAGGAAGAAAAATGAGAAAATATACAATTAAAGAAAAAGATGTGTTGGTGGGGAAAGAAGTTGGTAGCTTTTTTTGCTCCAATGATTACGAAATTGAGAGAAAGATATTTATGAAAGAAGCTAAAACTAAAGTTGTTGATTACTATATAAAAGGAACGAGGAAAAACAAAATACTATTAACCTTAGTGAATTATAAACGTGAAGATTAAAAGCTGTCGTATCATCAGACACATCAGACATCAGACAGGGAGAACAAATGGCAAGTTGTATAAAGATAAATAATAACAAGTGGCAAATTAGGTGGATAGACCACCGTCTTAAAACAAGACCAAGTAAAACTATTATAGGCACTAAGAAAGATGCTGAGAAAGAAGTAAGGTACTATTCTCGGAAGGAGTATGAATCAAAAAATAGCCCTATACTAAAGAATGTGAAGACAATAGCGACTATTAGTCGTTTGTCAGAATGGTATTTTAGTAAAGGATTAAAGTGGAAGAATGCCCACCGTGAAGAGCCTCTTGATAAAAAGACAGTATATATATATGAGAAATCACTTAGGCAGTTTTCAAATGTTTTCGGTCCAAATTGTTTAGTAAGTTCTATTTCATCTATAAAGTATAGAGAACATTATTCAAATCGCAAGCTAAATGGTCTTAATGTTGATATTAGAGCAATCATTACTATAATAAATACTGCCATGTCTCATAGCGATAAAGTGGTGACAGAAATGCCAACAGAGCTATTCCAATTTAGCGTAAAGCATAGCACACCATTCTATCTTGAATATAAAGATGCGGATGATATTCTATCCTTGGATATGGATAAGTATTATCAAGACAAGCCCTGGGGCTTTGAAAGGAATGAGTCAATGATAATATTTACCCTGTATTTGCTTACAGGATGTCGTTTACAAGAGCTTTTAAACCTAGAGTGGGGTGATGTTGACTTTGTAGAAAAAAGCATCATAGTTACAGGAAAGCGTAAAAAGGTTCGCAAGATATTTATTACAGATACTGCAACAGAAATATTCATGTCATTGACAAGCCGACCTAGACCAATGCCCTATACAGCATCTAAGGTTCGTGATAGGCTTAAGGATATTAATAACGCATCTGGAATAAAGTTTACAACTCATAACTTAAGGTCAACCTGTGGTTCTTTCATGCTATCTGCTGGATGTTCTATTGAAGAAGTGTCTGAACATCTTGGGCATGATGACATTCAGACTACAAGAAAATGGTATGCTAGGATAATTGAAAAGAAAAGAAAGTCTGCAACACGGAAAATGCAAAACTTAACTCAGGGTATGTCTATTAAATCAAATAAATTGGGAAAATACCCAATCCTTAATTAAAATTCCTCTTCTATTCTCATAGACACATTGTAATGATCGTGGGCTACTTGAGTCATGGTTAAGGAATCTTGACCAAACCTGGCGAACATGAAATCAGATTCTGCACCATCAGCGGCTGTGTCTTTGTCTATACAAAATATAAACGGTCTTGTCGGACCATCGGTCATGTTCCAAATATCAGAGACTACAGTGTCATCTGAATAAATATAAGTGCTGCTTTCTATTGGGAGTAACTCAGAACTATTTAAGAAAGAAAAATTTAAATCATATGTTATCCTACCTCCATATACTTTTTGAGCATCAGTAGCTAGAGTAAATGGACTTTTTGAAGCAGACCCTCCAGTCCTTCCAAGATTCGTAGCAGATGCGTATCTTTGTCCCCCAACGGACTCTTGAATCTTTACTTTGTCATATGTGATGTTGCGACTTAGCTCTAAGTCAGGACTGAATGGCATTTCAAACGACTCCCCAATCATGATCCCACCTAGAGTAAAATCCGTGCTTCCCCAGACTCTATCGTTCTCACTTCCAGTTCCAACTGAAGCATCAGCTTGTAGATTACCTTCAAATTGAATAGCCCAATAACGCAAATTCTTTTCTGTAAATTTAATAACTGTAGTCCCATCTGTGAGTGGAGTTATTACTACACTTTTATTTCCACTTGCAACATTGATATTATCAGCGTTTACAACTTCAGTTGTGGTGATGTTATTCCATTCAGCATCAGTATCTGGGTCTGTAGTATCAACATTAGCCCCATTCAAAGCGGTAACATCACTTGCAAGGTTACCAGCAAAAACTCTTATTTTCCCAATTGATGTAGATAAGTTGTGATTTAAAATTGCAATGTAATTTTGCTTATGAGATGCGGTTGAAAATGCAAAAGTGCATAAGACATGACCGTCACCACTTGTATCAAAGGTGACTAGGTTCAATGGTTTTAAATCTAGTAAGTCTGCTACTGTCTTATCACTTGGAAGCCCTATGAAATCACCGCTAGTTGCCGTTACTGCTCCAATAGCGGACCCACGACCTCGATGATAACCTATTAAGTCTGGATAAAACTTTGGTGTACGAATATTTTGATTAGCCATTATCCTACCTCTCGTGCTGTAATACTCACTTTTCCAAGTGAGCGTTTTGTTTCTATTACCATATAATACTTACTTGCTGAAAACCTTGTTCCAAACATTTCTACTGGCATATCTGTAAATGTAATTATATCCCCTGTCTCTAATTGACATCCTTTCATTGGATTGACTACATCGCAAGAGACCAATATCTTCATATCCCCAATAATGTTATTATAATAAGAATAAAAATCAGCGTTACAATCTGCATTTGCTGATGTTGGAATTGTTCCCACGTTCATGTCAAGATTGACTTGTTTAATGCCTTCTTTATCGCCAAGATTATATTTAGCCCTATTTGCATTATTAGATATTGATTTATTTGCAAAATATTTTTGTTCTGCTGGGCTTAAATCGTTTGAAATATTCATTTTTGTAACAATACTATTAATTCCAGTGGTGCTAATATTTACCTTATCAATGTCTTGGCTAGTTAAATTTAATGTCGCAGATAACTCGCTACTTTTCTTTACATGGATATACTTTAAAGTTCCTGTAGGTGTAAATTTTGCTACAAATCCAAATTCATATGCTATCTTATCAAGAGCTTGTTTTAAGTTTGTAGGTTCTAACTGCCAATATCTAACTTTCCAATTATCAATTGCTCTATCCGTATTTAATGAACTCCAGTTATCTGGGTCAGTACTAGATATACCAGCAAATCTTTGTAACAAATCACGGTGTGCATCGTGTCCATGTGCTATTGCACCACTGTCCCAGGATGCAGTTAATCCATCTCCTCCAGAATATAAATATTTAAGATTACTTAGCTCTGAAGAATCTTGTTCATCTTCGTCAGCATTTGTTCCTCTAAATATTCCCACTTCTGCTTCCATTTGTATATCTGAAACAGAAATTGTTTTACCAGACGCTCCATATATAAAAACAACTGCAGAATTAAGATCAGTTGGGTAATCATCGGCTGCCGCCACATCTATTGTAGCGATGTTTGTAGCATTGGTATCCGTTACATTAATTGTCCCTGCACTCACAGTGCTTCCAAAAACAACACTAGCACTTTGAAATGCAACATTAACTGTAACATTTCCTGTCTGTGACGCTTTAAAATAAATATAAACTTTTCTAATTAATGTTGCAAAAAATTTTCTAGGTGGTCCAGCAAATCCAAGTACTAAACTTCCTGTGGTTGTTCCTGTGCCAGTTGTTGCTGCGGTTGCAACTGTGGTGCTATCTCCATCAAAGGCTTTGTATGTATCGGTAAATGTTATTATTGAGGTTGATACGTCTGAGAATTTACACCTTACAATTCCGTTGAATCTTTTATTTAAAGGAGAAATTAAAACATTAATATCCTCTTGAAGTTCTGTTTCATCCTTTATTGGGTGTGAACTTGTAAATGTAGATAGTGGTAAAAAATTAGCATCACCTAACCATAGGTTAACATGGCAATTAGAGCCATCTGCATACGACTTAGGCATTAATGTTGTTACATCATTTTGAGATGTGTTTACAACTGGTATTGGATATAATGCAGTACCAACAAAGGTAGGCGATCCTGCCGTGCTAGTATTCGGAGTAAAATCCCCATACACAGTAGGTATGTACACATTATATTTACTTGATTTATCTTGAGGAAATTCAATCTTATCCCAGGGTCTATGAGAATTTATCTGAATAGTAATGTTTTGGTCTTGGTTTAATTTCATATCAACAATTCTACCAGAAAATATTTGTTGACAGCTACTTAAGGTGTCTTCTCCCTCAAATTGTGCATAAACACGGATTTCTTTATTGTGGTAATTATTAGTCCCGTTAAACAATAGTTTGTAGAAATCAGTTCCATGTATGTCAAAATTTGCACTCGTAACGCTTATGTTTCCTGTATTAGATGTTGACTCTACCAAATCAATACTATCTCTTATCGTAATGTTTTTATTTAACACCGAACCATGATAGAACTCAGAACTAACAGTTGTATCCTTAAATGAAATTCCAAAAGCATGGATAAAGTTATCAAATCCATCGATAGACCACGATGCGCCAGTGATAGTGCCAGAATTGCTATTAGAGCTTGAATCTGCAACACTAGCACCAGTGCCTTCGTCTAATTTCCAATAGGACACTAAGCCAGCATGTGTGCTATCAACTAATCTATTATAATAGTGTGATATCTCATCTGCTGTTCTTGCCGTATCCCACACACGAACATGAGCAAGCTCTCCATTATATCCATTGTTATTGGCAAAATTATTACCAATGGTTAGGTCAGCATCAGCACTTGTTCCACCAGTAGGGTCATTAGATGCGGTTTCTGTTTCTACTAATGTTCCATTCTTATAAAAATACGCTTCACCACTTGAATCATCCCTTACAACTGCTACATGAGTCCAAGTATCTGCACTAAGGTCAAAAGATGATGTAGTGTTTGATTCATTGCTACCGCTTCCGTACTCGTAAAACAATTGAAATTCGCCACCGCTTTGAAGATTAACATTAAATGATACATTTTCATCTGCATCTTCGCCAGAGCCAGCTGAAAGTTGAATGACCACACCGCCACCTATTGCATCAGCTTTACACCAAAATTCTACAGTAAAATTAACAAATGGTGTCGATAGAATATTTCCAAAATTTATATTATCATCAGAGCCATCAAAATCTAAACAGTTCTTATTATCAGCAGTAAACTCAAATAACCAGTTCTCATTTACATTAGAATTTACAGGAGGATTTGATAATGCCATCTAAGCCAATCCCTGACTAGAGGCTTTTGACAGTTGAGGAATTAATGTGTCCCTTACGAACTCATCATTACCAATCATATTCCCTTGAATATTTACAGTGACTCCACCGCCTTGCCCAGAGCGATTCATGTCTGCTAAGTTTTCAACTCCTATATTTTGCACAGCACTACGTTGCATAATAAACTCTCCAGCCTGTGCCATAATAGGTACATTGTCTTGCCCCTGAACCATTCCCCCTGTTGCAAATCTTTGTATGCCATCATTTTTTATTAAGCCACCAGTGTGCCCAACAAACATTCCCAAACCCTGAACAATTGCCCCTGGTATCTGACCTCCAGGAGCCAACATCATTAAGGAACCTATCATTTGCATCATTTCACCTTTAGTCATTTCAGTGTTATCCCTAAGAGCTACCATTGCTCTTGAAGCTGCTAAAATTCCATTAGCTATTTGACTTGAATTAAGTGCCATATCTTTTAAAGGCTCCTCTTCTTCAAGTTCTGCTATTTTATTTTTCAATTCCTCTAGGACTAAAACTCTTTCTCGATCCGTTGCAATAAGTTCGTTATTGGCTTCTATTTCTAATATCAAAGTCTTTAGGCGTTTTATTTCCCCTTTGGTCGTGTTATCAAGTATTCTATTAAAAGTAGATTGTAGTGTGTTTTGAGCTTCCTGTTCTTCAGCTAGACCTGCTAATGCATCTTGATACATTTCAATTGCCGCTACTAAATCTTCTTCAGTTTTTGTTAAGGTTCTTTTAAGCTCTATTGATTTAAGATGAGCCAAGTCTGCTCCATTTAAAGCATCCATTTGAGACATAAGTGCGGTTAACTCTGAATTCAATGCTTCCTCACTGGCTTCTATAGAGTTTTTATATATCTCGTCATCCTCAATTCTTTTTTGAATTACAGGGTCGAGTTCTTCGTATGCTTTTTTTAATTCTGCTAAAACTATAGCTATTTCTTCTTTGCTACCAAATAGCTCACCATCCAATGTTATTTCTGCCATCGTAAGGCGAATCTGGTCTTGTTTATGTTCTGTGTTTTTTCCCAAAGCTGAATCAAAGGCTGATTGCAATCTTGTTCTGCGACTAACTATATCGGATGAATCCTCTATTAAACCAATTAATTTTTTCTCTTCTTTTGATAAAACCCTATTAAGAGAAATAGCTCTTTGGGATGCTAAATTTCTTCCATCCATTGCGGCTATATTAGCCTTTAATTGGTTATGCTCATCAATTAAGCCATCGATACTACTATCAAGAGATTCCTTTTCTTCTTTTTTCTTTTTTAAATTTGCTTGAAGTACAGGGTCGAGTTCTTCATATGCTTTTTTTAATTCTGCTAAAACTATTTTAACGTCTTCTTTTGTACCTAGCAATTCACCATCTCTGAAAATCTCTGCCATAGTAAGCTGAATTTTCTCACGCTGTGCTTCACTGGTTTCTGATAGCGTTGATGAGAAAACTTCCTCAAGCCTTTTTCTTGTCTCTAGCTGATCTTCTAGCTTACTTAATGTATTAACTCTTTTTAGTTCTTCAACAGTTAGTAAACGTTGTGCCCTTACTTGAGCTACTGTTGCCTCAGTGGCTCCATAACTAGCAAATATCTCTGACCTGGTAGATGCAATCTTCTTATCCAATCCTTCGATATTCTTATCTACTTCCTCGGCAAGTGCTTCTAGTGACAATCTTTGCTTATCATAGGAATTAGTTTGAGCAGCTCCAGCTTCCTTTATTGCTTTTGTCGAATCACCAGAAAGAGACCTCATCCTTTTATTTGCTTTATTCATTGAATGAGTAAATCCTAAAAATGAATCTGAGGACATCGATCCAAATTCTTCAAAAAAGAATGCCCAAGATACCAGTGACTCCGATACAAATAGTTTTGTTTTTACTAAAAGAGTTTCTAATGGAATTGCAGTCCGACCTAATTGCTCTTCAAAGTCACCAAGTGTTAATGTCATCCCATCAAGCTCACCCAAGGGTGTATCTCTTATAGCCTGCGAAGCCCCTTTAAAATTATTATCAAGGGTCTTAAGCAAAAAGGCGGCTTCTGCAAGCGGTCCTTTTGCTTTTGCGGCTGCCAATGCAAACTCATCTATTACAAGACCAATTTGTTTTAATCTACTTGTCTCTCCAACAAAAGCCTTACCAAGCAATATGGCGGCAGACCTAAGATCAGTTCCCATAGCATCTGCCATATCCAAGACTCTTGGAGTAAGTTGAGCTATAGTATCTTCAGTTAATTGAAATGTTGCAAGAAGTGATTGAGCCATGATGATCTCTTCATCGCCATGAGTGGTCACTTGCTGAAGGCTGGCAGCCAGTTCCATTAAGTTACCAGCAGCATCCTTACTCATTCCACTCATATTCTTGAGATTATTTGTTAATAAGCTCTCAGCTTGTATCTGCTTTCTATATGATTCTATTAATTTTCCTGTAACCCTAGATATTGCTCCTATTGTAAAAGCATACAAAAGCATATTGTTACGCAATGCACCAATACTTCTTTTTAAACCAGAGGTGGATATTCGCATCCTGTCCATCCCATCTTTGGTTTTTCTAATATGTGCTTGGGCTTCTGGAAAGCCCCTCATGTTTATATTTATATCAAATTGATTTCTTGGCATCCTGTTCCTTCCTCAATATTGCTTTATATTCATCATCTATAGCCGAAAAGATGACTAATCTTTCATATATAGCATCATCTATTGTTTGTGCTAATGGCAAGTTAAATCTTTTCATCGCCATATATTCTTCCATAAACATATTTGTCTCAGGATTCATAAAATATTCAGAGTTTGAGCATAATAATAAGTTGTAATATAAATTAGCACCTGGAGTAAATTTACCTTGCTTATCTTCTCCAAGGATTCTATCTATTTCAGCCCACAATTCTTTTTCATCATAGGTTATTTCTTTGTGCAACGTGGGGCTTTTGCACTTATAAGGAAAGGTATATTTTCGAGTGTCTGGCTTGAAATAACTCATCCAAATTCCAACTCTTGCCCTAATTATTTTTTTTTAGAAGGTTCCTTGTATTGGTTATAGATAGCAAGCAATACTTCATCTATCTCATTATCGCCCAAATCTTTTAATTCTTTTTCTGGACTACCAAAAGCAAATTCCATAACCCACTCTAATACATTATAAAATTTACCTATGTTAAATTCACCATCTGATGTCGAATTCACTTCAAGGCGGTGAAGATGCCGCCTGTCTTTAAAAGATAGGTCTTTAACTTCAAACTCTCCATGATTTGTTTTTACTATCATATTATGTTGCTATAATTGTTACTAATTTGCCGGCTGCCTCTGCTGTTGCTGCAAATGGTAACTCAACAAATACTCCACTATCTGTAATAGAATTTGAATGACCAGTATATTTTGCAGTTGGTATGTCAAAATCTATAGATGACCCATCACCAATGCTAATATTTGCAGATAACCCAACAAGGAAATGTTCAGTAATTACCTCTGCTACATTGTCATCTAATTTTACTGTAGTGCTTCCAGTAACTGATATCTGACCACCTCTCATGTAGGCACATGGTTCGCCATCAATACTATTTACGGTCTCATATCCTACTCTTGTTGCAGGATTTGATATTGTCAAGCTAAAATTATTCATTACAACATCATCACCACCTACTTGAGTGGTTGTGCAATCAAAAAACCCCTTTGTAAAATCAACGGCAGTGTCATTTGCGGCTGTGCTTTCAGCACCTATCACTGGTTGAAAGCCGCTAAAGAAAGTACCACTAGCTGTTAGAAGTCCTCCATTTGTTCCAGGGTCCATGCTCAATGTTAGCTCTTGCAATATAGCACTATGCATTAGTCTGTCGTGAGATGCATCTGGAGATGATAATACTACACAAGCATATTCTCCTGTAGTTGCACCGTTCTCATAAGCAACAGTTGCTTGATTTCCAGCCATATCAACAACATCAGCCGGAGTAGCATCTTCACTTACCAATCGTAACAATGTCTGTAATAAAACCTGATTCTCTACCACTAAGTTATCAAAAGACCAAGTGAAAGTTCCACCCTTATAGATTTTAACATGATCAGTAGGTCTTAAAACTCTTTGCCCTGTCCTTTCCACATCTGCGGTTTGAAATCCAGCCGAGAAATCAATGTCATTTACCTCAGTTAATCTCATTTTATACAAAGTTCCACTAACGTCATTTGTTCCTAGTGCATCTGATTGCAATGACACATAAGCCTCAAATTGTTTACCAGAATATACTGTTGGGTCTAGTGCAGCCATTATTTTTTCTCCTTAGTTGATGACGGCTTTAGCCAGCCACCTTCCACCAATTTCTTTGGTGGGGTTTTTAATTCTACGGATTCTCCGTTTTTAAGTTTCTTTGCGTTTTCAGCACCAAGACCATGATAATCATTGATTGCTGAAAACCCTGTTAATTTATCACTCATTTTGTATTTCATTAAAACACCTCTGTAGATATGCAACTGAATTGCATTATTACGTTAGAAATAGTCGAGTCACTCTCAGACCTTTCAAAGTTTACGTTCACAATACGACCGTTATGCCACTTATAATTTCCACTTGGACTATATGAAATATTGTTATGCACTAATCTTTTCATCCTTTCTGCAATCTCAGTTAATTGCTTATAACTATTTTTAGTATAATTCCCACTCAATGTCAACTGGTAATTAATTTCAATTATGTATTCTCTGGTTTGACCATTTGCCAATAGCTCTATCAGTAAGTCAGATAATGGCGTAAGTAAAAAACTTTGATTTGGTCTTTCCTCATTTACATCAAGTGATATTAAGATTGAGAATTCATTTGCTATTAACGAATGTAAATTATCAATAACCCTATCGTAGATAACATTCTCATAAGTGATTGCCATCTACCTACACCCTAAAAGTTGACATTATCTATAGATTTGACCAGATTTTATCTGACCAACTGGAATTGAAGAGCTTTGAAATGTAATTGCCCATTCATCTGAAGTGGAATTATAAACTCCAGGTGCAAATCTTATTTGTGCCCCATAAGCAAGGCTTTGATAGTCACCAGTTATAGTTTCCCCATCAATAACCTTATGTGTCTTTAATCCTGTGCTATCCTTTACATATACATCATACTTAACTGTACTTGCACTGCCAACAGCAAAAGTTCCTGTGGCTGATATAATAACCCTAACTTCATCATAATCCGTAGTTGGGGGTTTATGCATTTTAATATCTTCAATATAGCCAGTTGTAGAGCCATTTACTGAAACTTCAGAAATAACTCCAGATTCTGATCTAAAAGAAGTCTCGTTCCATAGGACATATTCCCTACGTTTTAACTTATCAAGTAAACCATTGCCATCGTCAGCTATTGCCATTACTTCTATAGCATCTGCTCTTTCTGGGTCTAGAGACCTTACCAGGTCAGCACAAGCAAGAATAGCGTTTATTCTTATAACAATAAAATCATATTCCCTATCCGATGCTCCTTGATAGGTAGTGTTACCTCTTTTATATATAGGTCTATTTAAATAAGACCTTATTCTATCTGCCTGTTCCTTACAAACAGTTGTCTTTAAGCCATCCCAATCTTGACCTCCTTCAACAACTGCACTATTAAGAGCCGTAACACTCGAAGAGGTAACGAAGTATTGCAATACGTCTGTTGATGCCGTATACCCTGCTTCTCCGTTTGCATTTGGCGTGTCTGTAACCATTGTTACTTCCGCATTATCAACAAAAAGCTGGGACATATATCCAGTGCCACTTAATTGGTAAAGATTGCTAGTTGCTGTTGTAGCCCAATTAGGAGCTAGGACTCTTTTCCTATCATACTTATCTATGTCTCCAACTACCGCTTGAAGATCTGTTGTATTGTTACAAAATGCTGTAAATCTGCTCATGCTATTGCTATCTCATCTCTATTATTAGGCAAAATGGTTACATCTGGTATCTTAGCGTTGTTTATTAGTGCTAGAATTAAACTCATTATAACTACATCACAATCAGTTGCGTAAATACGTTCTAGTTCCTTTAATTGTTTCATTACTTCTATGATGTGTGCAATTTTCTCTGAATCATCCATACTTACTTACTATTTCCGCAAAGTGCTGTGGTGTTCCCGCACCTTTAGCGGTGTTGTAATACTGTTTCCATTGGATAGCCTGTTCTTCTAAAGTTCTTGGTAATGGTTTAGGAACTCTCCAATAATGCAACCTACAGAAAATTATCTGTGCTGCTAAATTTGTAGTTAAAATATATCGCCAATCATCTTCACTTGGTTCTATAAAATATTTCCAATCTAACATACAAGAATCTGCAACTTTCTTCATTAACGATTCCCTAAATTTTAAGAAATCATTACAGATTGATACACCAACCCAGGGTTCGATTTGCCAACAACCAACAGCGGGACCCTTTATCTGCTTAAGATAAACATACTTAGACTCTACTAAGCCAGTATTATAAACCAACTCTAATGCTTTAGGGTCAGCGTACTTTTTACCCAACTTATTAATAACATCACTAATGATGCCTTTCATTTGGCTTGAGTCAATCACTTGCGTTTCTTACTCATTTTACTTTTTTTCTTTTTAGTAAAGCCCGTTTTCTTTCCATATCCTTTTTTACTTGGCATCTTCAAACTCCGCCATAACCTCTTTCATCTTTTCTACCATTTGATCATCTTTTTTTGATGGCGTTAATTTAACAATCGTATTTAAGACTTTCATAATAAAAGCCTTAACGCCCATTTTTCTTACTTGTTTTTTAATATAGCTCGAAAGCATACTCATTTAGAGTCTCCTTTTACCATTTTAGTTAATCCTTGTACCAATACATCTAAAAGAATATCATCTTTATCGCTGGGTGACATCTTTACAACCTTTTCAGCAACCATAAAGGCAAGTAAAACCCATTCCCAATTACTACTTAGCCACTCCATTATTTGCTCCTTATTTTCCTAATTAAAAGATATATCGATAAAATTGCTACCACTATCTGTAGGACATTATTCACATGACCTAGATGTAGAGCATAATTTGTAAAATTAATTCCAGCTATTCTTAAAGTATCCATTAATGCTTACCTCCGCCATTAACTCTTCCAGATAAATATGAAATCTTGTCACTCAAATCATCTACTTCTTTCATCAATGATTCATGTCTCCTATTTCGCTCATCTGATTGTTGTTCAGATGTTCTCTGAATCTTATCAATTAATTTTAGTAGGATTGACTCTACGTTTTCGGTTGTGCCTTCAGACTTTGCGATATTAATTGATATTTTATCTAAACTGTCATTCTGAGCGGATTGCGATTTAATTAGATTAGTAATCATAAACCCGAAAAGGAGCATTGATATTCCAATGACTCCCAACTCTCCATAAGCCTCTAATAGCGTGGCTGTGTCCATTATTTACTCTCTTAGTTGACATTTGTCAACACCAGTAATGTAGTATATTTCGCACATTTTATTTCTTTTTTCTCTTTTTAGCAAATGGATTTAAATTTATTTCTCGTTCATAAAACTTTACTTTCTCTGCCAACTCTTCTCTCTCAACCCTTTCTTCCACGATGTGTTTACTAAGCAAATTCCCAATGCTCTCATCCGCAATAATAATTTTGTTTTCAAGGTCTCTGATCCGTGTCTCAATTTGCCAGTAACCATAGACCAATGCCCCAACCAATGCACAGATTTGAAGAAGCCATTTGAAGTTAATAGTGATAGCCATACTATCTCCCACGACTTGTCCTTTGTAACTTCTTGCTCCCTGGTTTTCACTCACTTCACCTCCCATAATACGACTTCAAAATCTCCATTATCTAGTTTCTTAATTGTAAAACTCATCTCATAACTACCTTACTATTTATTAATTTATGCCTAACAATGTCGATACGCCCAAGAGTTGATCCGTGTTTCTTTTCACATTCATCCAAGTAAAACAACTCAGCAGTCTTGAATGAATCGGTCCTCTTTTCAATTTCCCCATCAACCCAGACAAAGTAATCTTTTGAATCTGGATAGGTAACTGTACTCATGGTTTCATCTGCCATTTGAATTACCTTAGTCATGCCAGGTTTATTATTCTTATGAATAACTACGTCATGATCCTGAGCGCATCTCCTTACAATCATTACTCTACTTCAGCCTCGACTTCTTCTGCCTTTAGCGAATCTGTTAGCTTCTTTACAAATGCTTCTTGAGCCACTCGTAATTGGTCACCAGTAAAAGCGTTTGTATTCAACTTGTTTTGCAAGTCTTTCACATGATAATACAATGCTTGTTCTTCCTGTTTCATTTCCGAGACAACGTATTCCGTATCCTCATAAGTAAATGATTCAGGCTGTTCTTTTTTATTTTTAGCCATTTTCGTTTCCTTGTTTGTTAATTAATTAATCCTTTTTACTATCTTCATACGCTTTTTTAACTGCGTCTGTCCATATTGCGTTCGCCAATGCTTTTAATTCATCAGACTCACCGCTTACATCTGCATCTGGCATAAAAGATGTTCTGCTG
>Ga0209337_1000878_pt1 | contig 23803 bp, 41 predicted proteins | sample LinPmetageLP53_FD_184044 | JGI IMG/M metagenome (GOLD analysis project Ga0209337, IMG submission 184044) | Marine viral communities from the Pacific Ocean - LP-53 (SPAdes) (version 2) | ecosystem: Environmental > Aquatic > Marine > Oceanic | place: Pacific Ocean | collected 2010-02-08 | reverse complement strand
TGAAGCAGGTAACTACACAAAACCAGCCATGCGTAAGCGTCAGTTTGCCCGTATAAAAGCTGGTAGTAAAGGTGGTAAGGCTGGTCAGTGGTCAGGGCGTAAGGCTCAGATGCTTGCTAAGGCTTATAAAGCAGCAGGTGGAGGGTACACATAATGATACAGAAACACCAAGCTAAGTTTCAAGAAAAAAGAATTAAAGACCAAGCAAGCATAATTGAAGAACAGCGCAAAGCTATTGAAAAGCTAATGGGAAAAAAAACAAGGCGTGATAAATAATGTTAAAGAAATCTCAAAAGTCTTTAAAGAAATGGACTAAACAAGAATGGGGAACCAAGTCTGGTAAACCATCAACACAAGGAAAGGGTGCAACAGGTGAAAGGTATCTCCCGAAGAAGGCTAGAGAGGCTTTATCAGCAAAGGAGTATGCTGCGACAACCAAAAAGAAACGAGCAGATACAAAAGCAGGAAAGCAGCACAGCAAGCAACCCAAAAGGATTGCACAGAAAACAAGGAGAGCATAGTGTCTAAAGATCCTAGATTAGAACGTGCAGGTGTTAGTGGATACAACAAGCCTAAAAGGACTCCAAAGCATCCAACTAAGTCTCATGTTGTTGTTGCTAAAGAAGGTGACAAGATTAAACAAATTAGATTTGGTGAGCAAGGTGCTAGTACGGCAGGAAAACCAAAGGCAGGAGAGTCTGATAAGATGAAAGCAAAGCGTAAAAGCTTTAAGGCTCGTCATGCTAAGAACATTAAAAGAGGTAAAATGAGTGCAGCTTATTGGGCTAATAGAGTTAAGTGGTAGCCTTAGTAGCCCCGGCAGTATCCTCCTCTAGTGTGTTGTTGAATAGCTATGTCAATACACAGACTAAGCAGGAAGTTACCAATGATAACGGTAATAAGACAGCTACTATAGATACTGTTATTTATAGGACTGTCTTTTACCACTATGCTAATGGTACTGTAAGTACTCACAATGTTAGCAATAGTTCAAGGATTATTAATTTATTAGTTTAGATTTTATCCAAAGACTAAAAAATAATAGTATTAAAGCGGGTTGTATACCTACAAATATAATTAAATTTGAAAGTTGATAACCCCAACCAGTAACTTCTCCTACTATTTCTAGCGCGTGTACGCAAAGATTAAAAATATAATCTATCATTTAAGTGCTTCTAACTCCTGCTCTAATTCTTTATGTAAAGTTTTAAACTGTAAGTCTACCTTGCTTAGTATCTTTGTAAGGTAAGACAAATCTCCAGAATCAAATATCTTAGAAAGGTCTTTAGCATTTACTTTAGAATACTCTGTCATGAGTAAACCTTTAGAGTTTATAAAAACTTTAAAGCTTATTATATTTCCTTCTTTACTCATGCGAATTTCACCTTACCTACGTCTCCTCTCATACCAGCCTTCATGTATGTAGTAGCTCTGCCTTCAAAGAAGTTCTGATGCTCTACACCTAGCACATCATCCAACCAGTTCAAAGGATTATCTTTGACATTGTAGTTAGGCTTTAGTCCTAGCTGTAGCAGTCTACGGTCAGCAATGTACCTGATGTACTGCATCATCTCATGCTTAGTCAAACCTTCAATATCCCCTTGTTCAAACACTAGATCTAGGAATCTGTTCTCTAGTTCCACCATCTCTCTACAAGCTTGGTAAATCTCTGCCTTAAAGCTATCATCCCAGATGTCTATATTTTCTTGTATAAATTCCCTGAACAGCTTGGTCATTGCCTCTACATGCAGTGATTCATCTCTAATGCTGTAAGTAATGATCTGTCCCATACCTTTCATCTTACCAAACCTTGGAAAGTTCAAAAGGATAATGAAGCTAGAGAACAGTTGTAGACCTTCAGTGAACCCAGAGTACACAGCCAGTGCCTTAGCTATAGAGCGTTTGTCGCCCTTAGTGACCTTCACAGAGTCTATGTACTCATGCTTGTCTGCCATAGCCTCGTAGTCTGCAAACGCCTTATACTCCACCTCAGGCATTCCTACGGTGTCTAAGAGTAGGCTGTAGGCGTGTTGATGAATAGACTCCATGTTGTTGAAGGCTCCCATCATCATCCTAGCTTCAGGCTTCTTAAAGATCTTCATGTATCTATCTACATAACCAGAGCTAACGTCTACATCTGATTGTGTAAACAGCCTGAAGATCTGTGTAAGCAGGTTCTTTTCTTGGTCACTCATGGTCTGCCAATCTTTTACATCATTGTGTAGCGGTACATCCTCAGGGAACCAGTGCATTTGATTCTGCTGTGAGTAGTAGTCAAACATCCAAGGATGGTCAAATGGCTTATAATAATCTCTTGTTCCTAGTAGGCTCATGCTACATCTCCTTCTTTAATAAATATACCTTCACTGTTCATATGGCCCTTACGGTCTTTGATGTCGTTGTAAGCTACCTCTAAACATTCTTCAAGTGAAGTGTCATGCATAATTGCAAGTGTGTTCAACACTACAAGGCAGTCACCGATGTCATCTAAGACAGGGCGCTGCTTCGCTATGTTATCTCCTAGTTCACCTACCTCAGACACAAGTTTAGCAAACTGTGCAAGTGGTGTGCTGTTGTTTATTATACCTCTAGACATACTCCAAAGGTTTATTCTATGTATTAAATCTTCATTCATAATTTTCTACTTTAAATGCGTTTAAGTTTGCAGCTATTGTCCTACGTTCACCTTCACCTTGAAAAGGGTATACCATGTGCTGTAGCCATGATGGGAAAAGATACATCTTACCAACTTCAGGCTTCATTACAACACACTGAGTAGGTTTTAGCCGCTCTCTATCTGTCGTGGCACTCTGTCCATAGTTAAATGCTATGTAACCATCACAGTCTCCTGAAGAGTTATACAGATCATAGTTTAAATCACCTGTAGACGGCTGTGCTACTATTTGATCAGGTACTTTAGTCCATGTGGTGCAGCTAATGCCCATCATAGTTTGAGTACCGTGATCGTGTAAGGGATTGTAGTCTCCTGCATAGCTGTGTACAGACCATAACTCATCTATAGCTATGTCCCTGTTGCCATCTAGCTGTTGACCTGTCATCCCAAAGAAGTTAGTAACGTATGTAACAGCCATGTGCTGTAGGTAGTACCTGAACTCTTCTAGTTTAGAGTCCATGTGATCTAACATTAGCTGCTCACCATGCTGTATCTGACCTACAAGCGTAGTGGCTGCTGACTTACGGTTCTCATCTTCTAAAAGATTATCAAGATAATTGTTTAAGGTTTCAACATGCTTGTCAGGAACTTCTGCTTCCATGAGAAACACAGAAGGTAGTGGAAGCATTTTGATTTGTATGTCATTCATAATCTAATCCTTCTACATTTGCATTTAATATTGCTATCTTAAATAATTCTACAATATACAAAAGATCTTTATTATCTAACGCAGTAGAACACCTAGCTGATAGGTTGTCATTTTCGTCCCACCCTACCACTAATAGATCTGTATACTGATCTTTACAAATTTCTAGTATATCATTAGCAGATGCTTGCGGTGGATTAATGTGTATTACATTACTCATTAAAGTGTGTCTCCAATACTACCAGCTTGTCTTCATTCTCAGCTATTTGCTGTACAAGCTTATCCATAGTTTCTAAGAACGTGTGCTCTCCCACGGCTGATGGGTATTCTAAATAACTTGTAAGCTCTGAAGCTGCCCAAGTTATCTGTGATTTATAATGATCCTTTAAAGCTTCTAATTTATGATCCTTCATTATAACCTTCCTTTAATAAATTTGTATACTTTTTAATGTATTCTCTATACGACAAAGAAGCCAAGTTTCTTTTATCTTGGTTGTCCGTATAGCTGGCCCACATTTGATAGCAGTAGGTGCCATAACCTACTTCTCTATCTTGCTGTCTATAGTACTCTATAAACTCAGGCCATCTTACATGTTCATTAGTCTCTTGTATATAGAACAATGCTCTATACATGGGGTGTTCATCCTTCACAGCTAAGGCACTCCCCGTCTTCAAGATTAATTCTTGGTATTTTAATGTTGACATTCTCTGTATTTCTAGCTGCCGTAGAGCGGAGGTAATACATAGATTTGAGTTTGTTAGCTCCTGCCCAATGTACGCTGTTAACATATTCCAAATACTCATCGTGTATCTCCTGCTCTGCTGTTGCTGGCGGTGGATTAAAGAACAAGTTAACTGACTGTGCTTGACATACATACTGCTGACGCTGGTACGCATGTTCAATAACCCACATTTGATTAAGCTCCGGGGCTGTCTTAAAGACCTCCTTCTCTTCTTCGGTAAGAGCTTCAAGGTCTGCAACAGAGCCTTCAGCCGCCGCAATATCCTTCCACGTTTGCTCCGTATTGATCTTCTTTTTTGCAAGTAACTTCTCCAAGTATTTGTTTTTAACTTTGAAGGAGCCTGTCAACGTCTTGTGCGTAAATACATTAGCCCTTGTAGGCTCAATAGAAGGAGACGTTCCGCCACATATAATACTACTACTAGCATTAGGGGCAACAGCAAGAAGATGACTATTCCTCCTAGTGCTACCAGCCATATCAGGTGCTGTCCCACGACTTGTACCCAAGTCAATACTAGCTTCTTCAGCCCGTACCTTGATGTGTTTAAATGCTCTATTGTTAAAGCTTGCGGCGTACATTCCCTCAAAAGGGATGCCATGACGTTGTAAGTAACTATGAAAGCCCATCGCTCCAAGGCCAAGCGCACGTTCTCTATATGCACTATAAGCGGCTTTCTTAAAACCTTCTTTACCTTCTCGTACAGTAAATTCATCATAGGTAGCTCCATATGGTTTTCTATTATCGGCGTACCTAGTTATACGACCACAAGCATTCTCAATAAAATGTTCTATTATGTTGTCAAGCATTGTGATCAGGTCTGCAATAAACTGTTCGTTATCTTTCCAATCATCAAAGTATTCTAGGTTAACACTAGACAAACAACACACAGCGGTACGCTCTTCACTAGTAGGTAATGTAATTTCAGAACATAAGTTACTTTGAATTACTTTTAAACCTAGATCTTGTTGCTCTTGAGGCAATGCTTCATTACATCTATCAATGTTAACAATGTATGGTTCGCCTGTCTCTGCTCTAGTGTGTAATAGCTGCCACCATAGATCTCTAGCTGATACAGTCTTAATTGCGTGACCAGACTTAGGATCTATTAGCCTCCAACTTTCGTCAGACTTTACACGTTTAAGAAATGCGTCAGTAATAGTAACACCGTTGTGTAGATTAAGACATTTACGGTTAAGATCTCCACCAGTTGTTTTTCGCATAGCCACAAACTCTTCAATCTCTGGGTGGCTAATGTCCATGTACGCTGCATAAGATCCTCTCCTAGTTTTCCCCTGATTAAACGCTAACATCTGTGAATCAACTACGTGCATGAAAGGGATAGAACCAGTAGACTCACTACCGTTAGCAACAGAAACCCCGTTACTTCTAACAGAACCCCAATATCCACCCAAGCCTCCACCTCCACTCGCCAGCCATATGTTCTCATCATAATGATCAGAAAGGCCCCGGCGCGAATCAGGTACATAATTAAGAAAACAACTGATAGGTAAACCAGTTTTGGTTCCCCCGTTACTAAGTATAGGAGTGCTAAAACCGAACCAGCCCTTGCTACTGTAGTCATAAAGTCGCTGTGCAAGTGAGAACTCAGTATATCCTTGATACGTTGCACCATAGACCGATGCCCTTGCGAATGCTTCTTGTGCATGAGTTTCATCCTGAGATAAGTATCTATCTTTTAAAGTTTCTATTGAGAATTTATTAAGATCATTTTCTCTAGAGTAATCAATCTCTATTCCTAAATAATCCTGCTTCCCAATCTTTGATGTCATTGATGTCATCCTTTTCCCTTAGTTGTGATTGCCTGTACTCTTTAGTACGTGCTCTATTTTGTTTCTTATAATTTGCTTTGTTTCTTTTATGAAACCTTTCAGACCTTTCAGTCTTCCTATCCCAACTGTCTGTCATTGCTATTCAACTGTGTCTGATTGTAAAATAGATAGTAGTCTGTTCTCATACCACTGTGCCTTGCGTAAGTCTTTAATAGCGTTACCCTTGCTCCTGCATCGCCATCTATACTTAAATGAGTTACCTCTAAGATAGCCTATGATCTCTTCTCTTGACATCATAGACTCCATAGCATCAATACATTCTATGTCACCCTGCTGTGCGTAGTGTGCGGGGCTGTTGACATCTTCGTCATTCCAAGAAGTTTTAAACCTGTACCCTTGGCGTGTGTAGCTATCTATCATCTTTGCTTCTGGCATTTCAAGCTCATCTTTTGTAGGGAATAGTGGGTGCTGGTCTGGCCCATTACGGTGCCACTTGTTTAGCTTGTTCCACTCTTCCGGTGTTGCATCATCAATACTCATTACCATTCTCCACATCCTACCATGTCACAATTAGGCCAATTAGGGCATCCTAAATGCCTCACTTCTTCTAGCTCTTCTTTAGACATAAAGTCTTCATCATCTTCAAACACCCCAAGCTTTAAAGATACTACTTCTTTTTCTCCTGAGTGTACATTTATTTTACCTGACTTTAAGTACAGGCACTCTACTAAAATAGTATCTTCATTTTGAATAACTCTTACTACAGCCATTGGTGATTTTCCTTTAGCAAGCCTGAACAATCCGCCATAAGAGTTACTGTACTGCAAGTTACAAAGTTCTTTAAGTTTCATTGCATCTTAACCTTTAATTTATCATTACGTTTCTTGTACTCAGAAGACTCTCTAGCCTTAGCGTCAATCCAACTATCTGGAATGCTGTCTTCACTAAACCATCTAAAATTATTAGCCCATGCCCACTCACCATGCGACCTTTTAGTTCCATCTTTTCTACGCTTGGCACCCGGCATAGGGGCATCGGGGTTTGCAAAAAGAAAGACTAACTCAGTATCTTCAGGAAGTTTTTTACGCACCCAGATATATTTATTATACTCTTGAAAGTCCCAGAACCTACCTTTAGATTCAAGTAATATTTTTTTACCCTTGATCTTGCGAACAAAGTCAGGCTCATACTTATGCTCTATTACATAAGGAACCTTATCGACATGATGCTCCCAATCTTTTAAGATTGACTCATGAAGAACGCACTCCCATATTGAATCATACTTATTACCATCAGCTTTAATTAACTTTTTGGGGCGGGGGACTCTCCTTTTTCTCGCTCCTGATTTAACTTGTGCCATGAATGTAAGGCCGATAGCTTGCGTTGAAAGTAGTATAATTAATAGTGGCAAGATCCACGCCATTACGTACCATCTTTTTAAGCATGGACACCACCCATCGTCTGGTGTATATACTCAAGTATATTGTTTTGTTTTTGTAAATATAATCTTGCTGTGAAAGATACTCTTCTACATTGTCAGGTGTAATTTTATTTTTATCCTCAACAGGGATCAGTGTGTGCATCCAATCACAAAGTATATCTAAACTTTTACGCCTGATACGTTTCATTGTTTTACTATTCAATTAATATTTCCTCAACTCTAGGGGCAGCTACTACTTTAGTAAGATATGTAGGGCCTTTAGAATATTTAAAAGCTCTAAGTCCTTTACCATCATTAGCATCTTGCCAGCATTCAAATTTATGGGGACAGTAGCCGCAGGATCTATGAAGTTTCTCATTACCTTTTACGCCTTCAGGTATAGAAGAGTAACATTTTTTAGGTGGAATGTCAAGCTTTATAGCCTTCTTTAATTTTTTAATTTTACTTTTTATATCAGGCTTGTCCATATCATCAGGACGGAATAAACAAATCTCTCCATTTTCTTTATTGATAACTAAGAAGCCACCGTTAATAGTACCTTCATGTTCTTCGTACCCAGCAAGCTGTGCCATGTATCCAAAGTCATCTTGCTCTGCTAAAGTTCCTTGAGCAAACTTTTTAAATGCAAACCCAGATGCACTCTTAACATCAACTACTTCACCATCAACCTTACAATCCATGTGGCCTACAATACCTTCTACTTTAACTTGCTTCTGTTCATTAGTTACTTCGTGACCAGCAAGACGCACAAGCATAAGTAAAAGTTCTTCTAAGACATGACCGTATAGAAATTTAATTTGTGTTGATGCTGAATGTTTATTATTAGAAGATTCTCTATTAATATCGTACCACAATTGACGAGCAGGTTTACCTACGTTGCTCATACGCAGCCCTGTACTTTGTGTTCTAGGTGTGGCCCAGTGTACTAAAGCAGCCTTCATCTTCTCACCAAAATCAAATACTTCTTTGTCAGATATATTAAGATCTACTCCATCTGATAGGCAATCTAATGTGCTGTATATGTCAGCTACTAATGTGTCTAAGGACTTAGAAGAGTTCAAGTTGTTCCCCCTTAAAATATTTATCTAGAATAGTTTTGGCTACAATAGTAGAGCACACAAACCATTCACCCTTGCGCTCATGATTCTCTTCTAAAATTCTATGAGCTTCTGCTTCTGCCTCTCTTCTATTGTTGGTAGGATAAGAAGCATACACTGAGTAATCCCTATGGGGTGACCCCGTTTGATACTGTTTAAGTCTGTCTTCAGAGTCAACAGCCATGCCCACTTTTATCCAGCTAGGGAAAGAAGGGTTGTATATAATATATACTTCTCCTTCTAAACTTTGTTCGTAGTTTTCTAAAGAACTGAATGCAGCATCAGTGAACCCTGTGTATCTACCACTCTTGTGCAGTGGGTGGGTCATAGGTATATACTTATTATTTACAAACATTCTTTTAGGATTATTATACTCCCGCCGCGCCTTATGTTTTACAGGGTCATCTTTATAGTAGTAAGGTTTATTTGTTCGTGGATTAATTTTGCGTAAATCATTAGTGTGTTTCTGACCAGTTGTTACCGACATTATATTCTCCATCCAGTGGACATTTTAATTTTAAAAAGATACCAGCATCTATAATAGCTTGACTACCTAGCTTACCAACTTCATCAGCATAATCTTTGTGTACTTCTACTTGCCATTCATCGTGTACGTTAGCTACTACATGAGCATCTAAATCTTTCATAGATTCTTCAAAGAATATTAATGCTTGCTTCATAACGATTGCTCCTGCACTTTGCAGTAAAGTATTTAAAGCAGAATGCTCACTACGAATAATAAGTTTTCTACCATCTATACCTTTTATGTATCCTTTCTTTGACGCTCTTCCAACTTTATCTTGCAAAGTTTTGAATGCTGGTAGATTATCAAAGAAAGATTTTCTAAGTCTCGCGCCAACGTCACGGCCTCCTCCAGCCACACTTCCAAGCTTAACATTTCCCGCTCCGTATAAGAGTGCATAGATGAATGTCTTAGCCTGATTTCTTGATTCAAGTCCCGCAAGTTTTTGATTAGCGGTGTGTACGTCTCCGTTAATGATTTCATTTGTGTATCCCTCATCGTCCATATAGTGTGCAAGCATTCTTAATTCAAGACCGCTTGCGTCTATGCCTACCAGTTTGTAATCATCGGGTACAATCCAACAAGCTCTACACTCCGCACCGTAAGGTGAACTACTACTTGGAACTTGTGCTAAGTTAGGATTGGAGTGTGTCATACGCCCAGTAATAGTACCGTTAGAATTTACATACCCATGCACCCTATCAGTAGCAACCTCATATGCTGATAACCAAGAAGCTACTTGAGCAATTCTTTTTTGTAACATTAAGTACTGTGCTATGAGTTGTGCCTCAGGTATATTTTTAATTTTTTTAAGGGTGCCTTCATCTACAACAGGTTGATTGGTAGGTGTAAACTTCTTAGGTTTCCATCCAAATTCAATTAGATATTCTCCTATTTGTTTACGTGATCCTAAATTAAAATCAGTACGGATAGTACGTTTAATCTTTTTATGTTTACAAATTTCTTCATACTCTTCCTCGCAAAGACGCATACGTTTATTTAACTCTCTACATTTTGCAAACCTAGATATTTTACCATCAGCATTATACATAATTCTAAGTACATATACATCTTCTTTAGGTTTAAAACTTTTCTGAACTGCTAACTTTAAGTTTTCAAGTTCTTCTTCAAGAGTAGATTTAAGGATACTAGCTACTGGCACATCTAATAAAAACCCATGCGTTCTTTGTTTGTATAACAAGTCAGCAATAGAATGCTCAATGTCTACGCACAACTTAGAGAACCCTCTGCTTTCTTCCTTCAAAGCTTTGTATAGCTTTGCATTAACAAGTACATCGTTAACGCAGTAAGTAAGCATCTCTTCTGTGTACTCCTTAAACTCTTTGAACTCCATCTTACGTTGGCCTAAGCGAAAGCCCCATGCTGCTAGGCTGTGACTACCCTCTCTAGTAGGATTGAAAAGTCTAGAGAGAACTAAAGTGTCTAGCACTTCAGCCTTCTCAGCAACATTAACATTGTAAAGATTTTCTATTACAGGAATATCAAACCCTATTATGTTGTGACCAATTAACTTCTTAGCTTTTGTTAGAAACTCTATGCCCTCCTCTATCTGATCAGGTCTAAACTTATAAACTTTATCGTTGTCTACATCGTAAGCAACGATGCACCATATTTTGGTAGCATCTATAGCGTCTGTTTCAATGTCAAATACTAGATTTAAAATGGTATGTTATCCTCTTCGTTTAAGAATTCATCCGATTGATCATCAGATATTTCTGATAGTCTACCAGTATCATTATCAAAAAGCAAGTGAGATGCCATCCCTACATCTCCAGTGTACCTAGATTTTAATACTCTAAGGTGTGTTGTGTTTGCCTCTAAAGGATCTTCACTCTGTTGGTTACGCTCTAGTGCGATGACACAATCAGATAGTTGAGCAATAGATTGACTACCTCTAAGGTGTGAAAGCCCTACTGTTACGCCTTGTTCATGCCCCTTGTTACCTTCAACCCTGCGTAAGTGCGAGACAAGAATCATACCAACACCTGTTTCTTCTACTAAAGATCTAAGCCTAGTCATAATACTATCAATGGCTCTGCGCTCATCACCATCAGCTATTGAAGATACAAGCATGTGAAGGTGGTCTACTACAACCCACTTACAATCACAACCAATTATTAAGTATCGTAACTTAGCAAAGATCTCTTCAATATCATGCTGACCTAAGTGTGAGTAAATCCATAGTCTATCTTTAGCTTCCCCTGAAAACAGAGCAGCATGGTGCTTACGCCAATCCTCTTCAGGAAACTCATCACGTATCTGATTAATGTACAATTTAGTATTAGCTTCGATGGAAACAATGCCATCAACTGTCCTGTTTTTATTCTCCTCCAAGGCCAGTATGCCTACACGATCTTTAGTATTCTTAATTATAAAGTGTTCTATTTCTCTTGTAATAGAAGTCTTACCAAGACCTGTGCCACCTGTTAAAGTTACAAGCTCTCCTCTTCGCATACCATATAGCTTATCATTGAGGCCCTCCCAAGGGTAGGGGATAGACTCTAGTTTTTCTCTATTGAAATAACTTTCCCCCATGTCAGACACATTTATAATTCCTGATGGAGTATAAACTTTGGCTGCCCACCATGCAGTAACATAGCCCTGCTTTCTATTCTGCCTAAGCATATCGTTGGCATCTTTAAACTCTTCAGGAAGATTAAGTATTTTACTTTTGCCCGGACGTAGTAGACGAGCTACTTTCTTAGCTGCTTCTTTACCTGCCGTATCGTTATCAAAGTTAATCACTACACACTCAAAAGATTCTAAGAACTCTAAGGATTCTTTGACATCTTTAACTGCTGATGCTGCACCATTCTTAACTGAGACTACGGGCCACTTGGAACCTAGTAATTCATAAGCTGCCATAGCATCGCACTCACCCTCTACTAAGGTGACAAACTTACCACCTGTTTGGAACAACTGCTGCCCAAATAAACCAGCACCTTTAGGTGAGCCTTCCCAAGCAAAACCTTTGTTGGCTGTAGTCCTAACTTTTGCACCACCCATTTCATTGGCAGTGTAGTAAGGATAAAAGTGCGTGGTAATTTTATTAGATGAATCAACTACGGACTTAACACCGTACTTCTTAGCGGTGTCTAAAGAGATACCTCTATCAACTAGGGTGTGGAAGGAGCCATCACTATAGTTCAGTGAGTTACGTTGGTATGTTTTTATATCTGAAACAGGGACAGTAATACTATCACCTCCATTATCATAATTTTTTAAGTAGGTGTTACAACTAAAACAATAACCGTTACCTTTCGCATCAACGGATACTGGATCACTACCACCACATTTATCACACGGCAAATGAAACTTAACAAAGCTCATTTAATTCTCCATAAAAAGAAGGGGCCTTTACAGCCCCTCTTAGTTTAGTCTACTACTACATCTTCTGTAGTATCTGGATCATCTTCAACCACCATGTCATCAGTCAACTGCTCACCAATGACACTGTTGAAACCACGCAGTGCCATCTCTAACTTCATGGCAGTCTTGCGAACTGCTGCTAGTTCTTTATCTGTTTCCAGTATTAAAGTAAAAGCAACCTGACCTGCATCAGTAAACTTCTTTACTGCATAGGTGTTATCGTTGGCTGTATATGTCCAGCCGTCAGCTACATCGCTCATAGTTCTGCCTCACCCAAGTCATCTTCTACATCAAACTCATCATCAACTCCACCATTGTATTCAACAAGAGATAGTACTTGCATCTTCATGAAGTCAAGACCTTTAAAAGTCTTGCCATTCCATTGAGATTCCCATTCTTTATACTGCACCTTAACATGAGAACCATTGCCTACACTACAGTCAAGTGGTACTTTACTTCTGTCCATTAAAGAAGGGGCATTACGGATCATACCGTTTGGCCCATTGACTTTACGTTTGATGATGATGGCAGGGCCTTCATTCATTTGCTTAACAGTAAAGCCACGATCTTCAAAGTCTTGTGCTGTATCACTATCAACGACTAAGTTGACGGTGTAACAAGCATCATAAGTTGTGTTGGGTGTAGTAACGTAAGCCCAGTAAGCTGTGCCTTCTAATACTGCCATATCATATACCTCGTTTGGTTTTGGTGTTAACTATTATAATGATTTCAAATACAATGTCAAGAATAAATTCTCTCCCATTGCAACTTTCTTTTCTTACGCCCAGATTCATGAGCTACTTTACTGGCATCACATCGTGCTGCATACCAGTATGTTTCTTTTAGTTCCTCCTTTAATACTTTTAAATTGTATATCTTCTTAGACCCACCAGCAAGGGGCCTAACAGTTCCTTTCTTATTACCAATACTTATTTCACACAGCCTCCAACCATCTAAGAAGAACCACATATTGTATTTGTCACTACGCTTAGGCCGCAGTAGTTTATCTTTTAAATTTAAAATACTGTTTACCATTCTGCAAAGTCCTCTATGAACTGTGAAAATAAAATACTAAGGTCATTGTCAGATACATAACTAGAACCTGACTCATACATAGTATCCATTACAAATTCAATAAATCTATTCTTTACTTTTTTATTAGGTAAGGGAGCAGCTATTCTTAAAGCAAATAATTGACACCACCAATCATCTATTCTAATTTTAATTTCTTCTTGTTGATCACCTAACTCTGCATATGGATCAATGGCACTCATATCTTTCCTCCAAGTTTAAATAGTTCTTTACAAAATTAAAAACAAAATCTTCACCGTGTTCTAATATTAAATTTAATGCAGCCTCTAAACATTCCTCAGTAACTTCATCTCCTTCACAATATATCTTGGAGTATAACATAATGTGGTTGCTTACATCAATTATATTTTTCATTTGTTTGTGTGTTGCTTCCCATACTTTATTCTATTAACCCGATAAACTCCTGACCTAATTACAGCAGCTTGTATTTTCCTGTAATCTTTATTTAGATGTACAGATATTTCTTTCTGACTCATCCCTAGTCTAAACAATCTAATTATATTAATTGATTCTGGTGTAGCCTTGCCTCTAATAGGATGGTTCCTAGTAGGAAACATATAGTCTAAATTATCTTGACACTTGATAGCTTTATAAAACAATTATACTTCCTCACTTGAATCTACTTGATACTCTAGATCTTCTCTATCTAAAACATTTTCAATCTTTATTGAAGCTTCACCTGCATTGAAAGCTTTGATATAAAATCTAACTTCCACTACAAACTCTTTAACTTCAGCGTCACCCCAATGCTTGTCAATCAGGACAGCATCACTTAGTTCACGCAATCTATCTATATTAGTCATTACTAAACTCCATTACGTTTTCAATTTCCCAATCTTTTACTTCTTTAAAGCAGTTATAATAAGAAGCAGTATCAATAACTTTATTAATTGTAGACAGAGCATCACTGACATTAGAAGCTTCAACATAAAACTGTACTTCCACCGTGTATATTTTTTTATTACCTTTAGTCTGCTCAATATTTTTAAATAAACCTTCACCAATTATTTCATTTAACTCATTAAATAAATCAGACATACATCTTTCCTTTAGTTAAAGTGTGAGCAGTTTTACACCGTACTCAGGGTGACAGGAGTTACGCTGCTATCGAAAAGTTACGGATAGCCTGTTGAATCTTTTCAGATCTCTTAACCTGAGAAGTTGGCAAGTCTATAGTATTCTTGCGAGTACCAACATGGTGAGTAGCCCAATCAGTAAGTGCATTGTATACTGCCCAGTAATTCTTACCCATCTTTCTAGCATAAAGATTCATGTACCTATCAAAGGCATACATAAAAGAATTATTATTATACACCGCTGGGTTGTCAATGATTGTGCTGAAGTGCTCTTTCTCCTTCAATAAATCCAAAGCTACTTTAGAACCTGTTGCCTCTGCAATATGTTGAACTGCTTGTAACAATGCGACATCAGTATTTTTCCAAGTTGCCCAGATATTATTTTGCTTATCCATTACATCCATAATTCTATTCATCTGGCTGGCACCCTTATCAACATCCAAAGCTTGAGTGTGTCGGGCTTTATAAATTGCTGCAATCTCACCAAGAAATACTTGATGATTAGTACAAGCATTTTGATTAGCACCAGCAGTAGCTTGATAGGGCCACACCGAAGTATGTGAATTTATGTGTAGCAATTCCATTATTGCAGTGTCACCATCGGGTGTTTCAATCTGATGATTAGGCAGTTGATGTCTTACAAAACAAACACCGCCATCGTCACCTACTTGTATAGTTTCTTTAATGTCCTTGACATTTAATTGACTACGCTCCAGTACACTACGGGCAGTCTCAATCATAGATTGATGCGATACCATTTTATATTTATTGCCATGAATAGCAAGCTGATGCCCGGTGTCTGCCCTGAAATACATATCTTTATTGGCAACCTTCTGAGCTACTGCACTAGAATCATAATAGTATAGCGGGGTCTTCATAACTTCAAAGTCTGCACTACCATACCCGGCATCCCGTAAGTTATCAATATCTGAATTATTTTTAAACAAAGAAACTACGTTTAACTTGTTCATACGAACTCCTGATTATAAGATGATGAGTTACCAGCTACTCATTGTCACTCTTCAAGGCTCCACAAGGGAGGTGACGGGTCAGGCTTCACGGTGCCTCCAACCGGCCTACCTAAGAAAAACTAGGAAGGTCGTAAGACCTCCTTCCTAGTTTTCTTAGACAATCTTAAAACAATTTAACTGCGATGTCAAGCAGCAAGCTTTATATTTTCTAAGTCTGCAAAGAAGTTAGCGGTGCCAAGCTGAGACAATCTAGTTTCTTTCTTAGAACCTTTACGTTTTAGTGAGCCTACTGCACCGTCATCATCTAAGAATCTCAAGTCGGTATCATCAAAGCTTGTAAGCTTTATAGTTTTACCAGCTACTGTTATTGATTCAGGTATCTTGAACTCGCCTTTAGCCTCCTTAGTATTGAAAGATATTACTGTATTTAACTGAGCCAAAATAGCCCTTTTAAAACTATTAATACACTTGTCATTATTCATTGATGCTGAATACGTTAAGTGATAGTTACTTAATTTATTACGCTCAACTCTATGCAGTACCTTACTATAATCATAGAATTGTACGTTAGGCATTGAGCTAATTAAGTCTGACCAATCCTCATCACTTGTACCATTGAGGCGTACACAATAATTATCGGACTCACTCTTTAATATCTCAGATCTAAGGCGTTCTTTGAAGCCATCGGGATCACTAATATATTGTACAGTCCTCCTTGTCATTGCTAATTGTACTGAATTCATCACCATTCTACCTGAAGTTTTACCCAAGCAATCATCTTCACAGCCAGCAACACTAGAGTAAGCGCATAAAGTACGCTTCGATATTGAATTAGCTGGTTGCAAATATAGTATACTTGTGTTATACTTATACTTTTTAAGACCTTTAAAGATCTTAGTAGAACTATTAAGACCCATTAAGGGTAGTTTAGTATTATTAATATACTCTTCATAAGGCTTAATAGTCTTTAAAGCTATTGTGTTTATTAAATTATTAATCTTCTTCTCCAAATAAACTATCAAAGTCATCAGGCATACAGCCCGATATTATAAACTCACGCTCATCCAAGCTAATGTTAGGCATTGCATCTTGAATTAGTATGCCACCACGTTCCCATGATACATACTGAACTAAAGTAATGTCAATGTCCATAACATTATTCTTTTTAGTTACTGGCGATATTCTTTTAATTTTCACAATATATCCTTATACATATTCTAAGACTAGTTCTTCTTCTTCTTCAGTTAAATCTGTAACTGAGCACCAATGAAGAGGCACAGCAATGCCATCAAACCATAATACAAGTTCTCCTGACATCAAAGCACCTACTTCACAATCAATATTAGATTTATAAAATATAGATGCAAGGTAATCCCATGAAACTTTAATATCAGATGAGTAATTAAATTCCTCAACTTGCTCTTGGCGAGGGATAATTTTTATAGTTGCTTTAGCCATTGCACATTCCTTTTTGTTTTCTTAATTAATAAATCTTTAGAGGTCGTAAGACCTCCTCTAAAGATTTATTAAGTAAGAAAGCCCCGAAGGGCTAACTTTAAACTAAGTCTTCCATTTTATATTCAATAACATCCTTGAGCATCTCAAGAGCTTTAACAGTAGTTCGACCCTTACATCTTTCAATTTGTAAATCTATTATAAGTAAAGTCGCTTCACCCATTTCTCTATTGTACACCGTGGCATCTAATTCTCTTCTCAAGTCTGAGAAAAGTTTATCTTGGCCTAATAATACTTGAGTACTATAGGGAGTATTTTTAAAGTTATTAAACATTTCATTTTCAGTAGTCATATATATTATCTCTATAATTAAAAAAAAGTAAAAGCCCCGAAGGGCTTGAATTAAACTGCGTAGAGTCCAAGATCAGCGCCAGTTGCTAGACGGGGCTTGGAAGAAGTTTTAAAGTTCTTTGAAGCTTTGCCCTTGGCAGTTATGGGAGTTTCGATGTTGGACTTTAAATCTTCAGTCTTCAAGAGTTTGATATACTTGGCAGCGGCGGAAGCTTTGCCGTTAATCTTGGTGACTTTAAAGAGTTTGTTTATGTCACCAGCCAAAGGCTGACCATCGTGAGCCGCTTTGATCACGGCACCGAAGCGAGCTTTGAGCCTGTTAAATTCAAACTTCTTCAGGTCATTTTCGCCAATATATTTATAAGCCAAAGTCGAGGCCACACCGTAGATTGCTTTATCTGTGGCAGGTTTTGTCAAATCAAATTTTACATTTTTCATAATCAATTTCTCGAATTGTATTTTTTCGTTGAGAGCCGAAGCCCCCTTCCTGTATGTCCCTTCTTAAAACTTCAAAGGTCGTAAGACCTCCTTTGAAGTTTTAAGAAGGGCCATACAGTACCCTTAATAAACCCTTTGGGTTTATTAAGAAATATAAAAGACCTTTAAAGACCTTCTTAGGTCTTTAAAGTTCTTTTAGTTGTGGAGCACTTTAGCTCCTCTTAGGAGGAGCTAGATAGATCTGGCTAGTCTTGGCTCAATAACTTTCAAGTACTTGAAAGTTAAAAGAACTTTAAAGTTTATACTAAACTTTAAAGACTAAATAGTCTTTAGTTTACTTTGTAAACTAGAAAGTTTTGGAGGCTGGGAGAGTCACCTCTAAAGTCTTCTTAGACTTTAGAGGTGAGGGAGGAGCTTTAAAGTCTAGGAAGACTTTAAAGACTGCGCGTAAGAAAAGAATTACAGAGTTCTTTAGAGACTTCATAGGCCGGGGCAGGAGGCCGTGGCACCCCCCCTATATATATACTAAATGACGTACATTTTATACAGAAATGAGTGTCAACCAGTTTAAGCGGGTCTTAAAAGATCTAGGAAGTTTCAATAGGCAAGGAGGGGTGTGTACTAGTTTGGGCGGGACTTTAAAGTTCTTTAAAGCAGGATATATATATAGATATAGCCCGGAGGGTCTATAATTATTATAGAGTTAATTTAATGATTTGTCAAGAAAAAACTTGACAAATCTTTAAAAGACCTCTATAATAAAAGAATGAAAAAAGAATTGACAACAAAACAACAGACTTTTTTAGACCACTTGGTTGAAACAGGAGGTGATCCAAAGCAAGCAGCCGACTTAGCTGGCTACGCTCCCAATACTCATTGGCAAGTTACTAAAGCTTTGAAGAATGAGATTGTGGATCTAGCTTCTAATATACTGGCTCAATCTGCACCAAAAGCTGCTATGAAGCTTGTGCAAGTTATGGAGTCTGATAACCCTATGCCCCAAGCAAACATGAAGCTACAGGCAGCACAGACAATATTAGATCGTATTGGATTGGGAAAAGCAGACAAATTAGATGTTAGTCACAAAGTTGAAGGTGGAATCTTTGTACTACCAGCTAAAGAAGAAGTAATTATTAATGTTGAAACGTAGATCAAGTTCTACTATACCCTTTGGGTATGTGCTTTCTGAAGACACTAAGTTTCTAGAAGAGGTTCCAGAACAATTAAATATATTAAAAGAAATTAAGCCTCTAATAAAAGATAGATCTTTAAGTTTGCGTGAAGGGGCTATATGGCTAGAGCACAAAACAGGTCGTAAACTAAGCCATGCAGGATTAAAAAAGATAGTAGAAAATGACTGATTGGGAAGCTAACCCAGAAAGCTACCAAACAAATGCCGAAGGAGACTTTATCCTGAAGCAAGATGGTACACCTAAAAAGAAATCTGGCAGGGCTAAAGGATCTAAGTCGAGAGGCTACAACTATAGCAGGGCTACCCAGAATAAAATGGAAGCTCGTAAAGCTGTAAGGACTAAAGAAAGACTTATTGCTAAAGCAGAAACAAAGATAAAGAATCAAAAGACTTCTTTAAAAACTTCTAAAGCTACGTTAGATAAACTAGCTAATAAAAGTACTAACACAGGAACGGTTATTACTGAAGATAATATAGTTCAACTTCCTAAAAGATTAAAAGAAGAAGCACTAGAGAATGTAATCTTCAGACCAAACGAAGGGCCGCAGACAGACTTCCTAGCTGCTCCTGAAACAGATGTATTGTATGGTGGTGCAGCAGGGGGAGGTAAGTCCTATGCTATGCTCGTAGATCCCCTTAGGTTCGCTCACAGGGCTGCTCACAGGGCGTTGATACTTAGACGCTCAATGCCTGAACTAAGGGAGTTAATAGATAAGTCTAGGGAGTTATATCCAAGGGCTTTCCCCGGCTGTAAGTTTAGAGAAGTCGAAAAGATTTGGACGTTCCCAAGTGGAGCTAAGTTAGAGTTTGGATTCCTTGAAAGGGATGCAGATGTTTATAGGTATCAGGGACAAGCATATAGCTGGATAGGCTTTGATGAGATTACTCATTTAACTACAGAGTTTGCTTGGAACTACTTATCTTCACGTTTAAGAACTACAGATCCAGAAATAGAAGTGTATATGCGTTGTACAGCTAACCCCGGTGGTGCTGGTGCAACATGGGTAAAGAAACGCTATGTAAATCCCTCACCCTCTAATGAATCTTTTACAGGTAAAGATGGATTAACACGAAGATTTATACCAGCAAGATTAGAAGATAATCCTTATTTATCTTCAGATGGAAGGTATGAGCAAATGTTAAAAGCTCTACCAGAAGTACAGCGTAGGCAACTACTAGAAGGTAACTGGGATGTTACAGAGGGTGCTGCCTTTATTGAGTTTGATTTAGAAGCACATGTTATTCCTCCTTTTGAAATCCCTATAGGTTGGGAAAGAGTAAAAGGAATTGACTATGGTTATGCTTCTGAAAGTTCTTGTATTTGGGGTTGTGTTGATCCCTCTGATGGTACATTAATTATATATAGAGAGTTATACCGTAAAGGTTTAACAGGAGAAGTTTTAGCCCAAGTTATTACTAACATGGAACTAGAAGACCCTTATTCTGTACAAGGTGTCTTAGACACAGCAGCATGGAACAGAACAGGAACAACAGGCCCTACGATTGGAGAAACACTTCAACGTGCTGGGCATAAGTTGAGAAGAGCAGATAAAAATAGAATTCAAGGAAAGATTCAAATCCATGAATACTTACGAGTTCAACCAAGTGGCAGACCTAAAATACAAATATTCAATAGCTGCCCAAACTTGATTAGAGAACTCCAAAGTATCCCTCTGGATAAATCTAACCCTGAAGATGTGGATACGCATGCCCCCGACCACGCCTATGATGCCTTGCGTTATTTGATTATGTCACGACCAAAGGTCAATGATATATTTAGTCAATTTAGGCACATGAGGATGGAACAGGCTTATACGCCAGTGGATTCGGAATTTGGATATTAATAAAAGGAAAGTAAAATGACAGCAGTGAATATTAGAGATACAGGACGTAACTCAGCAAAGACAGGTGATGTAAGAGAACTATCAGATCGTGTAGAAACTACTAACCCCACACAACAAGTAACAACCATTCAGGAAGTAAGTGTTACTACTGGTACTATTGCAGTAACAGATGACACTAATACTATTGTTACTATTGCACAACCAGCAGGTACAATCTTGAAAGAACTGATTGCTTACCCCCAAGGTAACATTGTTACTGCTGGTTCAAGTGGTAATGACCTAGACATCTTTATTGGTACTGCTTCTGCTGGCGCACAGCTACTTGCAGCTACAGCCCTTCTAGATGATGGTGGTGGTGCTGTAACTTGGACAGCTAATGTTCCTTTGACTATCATTGAAAACTCTGCTGGTAAAGCAGCTAATCAGTTTGCTACCACAGGTGTTGGCCCTAAAGGTGGCCCAGCAACTACAGAAGCTATTGTAATTGCAGGTGCTCTCTATAGTGCATCAGCGCGTAATATCTTTATTACTCTGCGTCCTATTGGTGCTGACTTAGCAACTGCTGCTACTACTGTTACTTACATCGCTAGGTTCCAAGAACTATAGATGGACTGTGATAGATTTGCATGGGTTGCTGCTGGTTTAGCAGCTTCCTATGTGATTTGGGATATAGTGATTGCTTCAGAACTAATGGTAAGGTTAAATGGATAGACAAAAATATAGTAATGGTTCTTTAGGTAAAGTTCAGAATAAGTATGGCTCTATTCAAGCTGCTGACTTAAAAGGCAGTTGGAACGCTACTACTAAAAATAAAAAAATTAACTTATCTGCTTCTGGAAATATGGGAGATGTTAATAGAGTTACTGCTTCTTATAGAGGTAAAGGAAGTAATGCTTCTGTGACTAGAGATAGTTATGGTAATACAAAAGCTTCTTATAATAAAAGATTAAAAAATAATTCTGATATTTCTGCTAATATAAGTAGGCCAAAAGGTGGTGGTACTCAATACGGTATTCAATATAGGAAAACTCTATAGTGTCTGAAAATGATTTAACATCAAACTCTATCTACTTTAACCCAGTAGACGGGGAACAGGGAATAGAGCTTACTCTTGAAGAAAACCTACGCAACAATCTTGTAGGTTTAATTCAAGATAGGTTTATATCTGCTGAACACTCAAGAGACTTAGATGAACAGCGATGGCTTACGGCTTACCATAACTATCGTGGTTTATACGGCAAAAATATTAAATTTCGTGAGTCTGAAAAGTCTAGAGTATTTGTAAAAGTTACAAAAACTAAAGTACTTGCAGCCTTTGGACAACTTGTAGACGTTGTATTTGGAGCTAATAAGTTTCCTATAGGTATTACTGAAACTAAAATACCTGAAGGTGTTTCAGAATTTGCACATATTGAAGCAGCTACACCGGGACTTGAGACTTCACAATCAGCCCCTAAAGAAAATAAACCTAAAGATAATCCTTATGATGTAGGGTATGAAGGTGACGGTAGGGTATTAAAACCCGGAGCTACTTACTCTAACGGTAAGTTTGAAGAATTATTACTTGACAAAGTAGCTGAAGAAAAAGGTATGTTAGTAGCGGGTGCTAACCCTAATCCACAAATGCTTGAATTAAGTCCTGCACAAAAAGCTGCAAGGCGTATGGAAAAAATTATACACGACCAAATTGAAGAATCTAATGGTGCTAGTGAGATTAGAAACTCATTGTTTGAAGCATCTCTTTTTGGCACAGGGATTATTAAAGGGCCTTTTAACTTTAACAAAACCCTGCACAGGTGGGACGAAGATGAAGATGGTAAACGTAATTATTCTCCTATTGATGTGCGTGTTCCTCGCTTGGAGTTCGTTAGTATATGGGATTTCTTTCCTGATCCTAATGCAACTAATATGGCTGAAGCAGAGTACGCCTTTCATAGACACCGCATGAACCGTACACAGCTTCGTGGTTTAGGGAGAATGCCTTACTTTGATAAAGACGCTATTCGTAGTTGTCTTGAGCTAGGCCCTAACTACGTTGAAAAAGATTATGAACAAGAATTAAAAGATGATTCTCGTAATGATGAATATGGCTCACAACAATTTGAAGTACTAGAGTACTGGGGCGTAATGGATGCTGAGTACTGTAGACAAGTAGGTATGGAAATTGATGAAGAAGTTGACGATCTAGATGAAGTACAGATTAATGCTTGGATTTGTAATGGTCAGATGCTACGCTCAGTAGTAAATCCTTTTACTCCTTTCCGTATTCCTTATCATTCTTTTAACTATGAAAAGAACCCCTACAGTTTCTTTGGCATTGGTGTTGCAGAAAACATGGATGACTCTCAAAAGATTATGAATGGTCATGCACGTATGGCTATTGACAATCTAGCCTTGTCAGGCTCAGTAGTCTTTGATGTAGATGAGACTGCTTTAGTAGGTGGTCAGTCAATGGAGATATACCCCGGCAAAGTCTTTAGAAGGCAAGCAGGTGTACCCGGAACAGCTATTAATGGTTTAAAGTTTCCTAATACTACACAAGAAAACATGCAGATGTTTGACAAGTTTAGACAGCTTGCAGATGAGCAGACAGGCATTCCTTCTTATAGCCACGGTCAAACAGGCGTACAAAGTATGACCCGTACTGCTTCTGGCATGTCTATGTTACTTGGTGCAGCCTCTCTTAACATTAAAACTGTTATTAAAAACTTAGATGATTTTCTTTTAAGACCTTTAGGACAAGCTTATTTCCAATGGAATATGCAGTTTTTAGATGAAAAACTAGGGACAACAGGTGATTTAGAAGTTAGAGCTACAGGTACGAACAGCTTAATGCAAAAAGAAGTACGCTCTCAAAGACTTACAATGTTTCTTCAGACAGCAGCTAATCCTGCCGTTGCACCTTTTATTAAAATGAATAAACTTATTAGTGAACTAGCTTATAGTTTAGATCTAGATCCAGATGAACTAATGAACGATCCCGAAGAAGCTGCAATGATGGCTCAGATAATAGGAATGCAAAACAATGTTGGACAAGCACCTAGCGCGGAAGCTGGCCCCGATGGTCAAGGACAAGCACC
>Ga0209337_1000877_pt1 | contig 23809 bp, 27 predicted proteins | sample LinPmetageLP53_FD_184044 | JGI IMG/M metagenome (GOLD analysis project Ga0209337, IMG submission 184044) | Marine viral communities from the Pacific Ocean - LP-53 (SPAdes) (version 2) | ecosystem: Environmental > Aquatic > Marine > Oceanic | place: Pacific Ocean | collected 2010-02-08 | reverse complement strand
ATCATCAGAACAAACAACTCAGACGTAGCAACCAACTGGGCGAACGGAGTAGCCTCAACCAACCACGGAAAGAACTACACAACAGACGGCTCTAACCTGTGGAGTTACAACGCACTGATAGGGATCACTACCAAGAACGGCCAGAAAGTCCTAGGTGACTTCACAGCATCGGGCGGTCAGTTCCTATCGATGACCACGTCAACCAAGCACGTCAGCCCCGCTAAGCGTGTGGCGACCGCCATCGTTCCACCTCAGGATCTAGCGGATTACATTGAGATCGGTTTGATCTTAGGCTTATAGTTGAAACGTTACGGCAACGTGACAGGGTGAGGGGACTGCGTCCCCTCCCTCTCCCTCTACCTAGTCCCCCCACCATAGGGATATAAGTACTTAGCGTAACGTTACGGTCGACGAGCGCAGCGAGGTACATTCATATGCTCTACAAAATTTCCCAAATTAGCAACTTCCGTTTTAAGGCTCTTTTTCGATAAGTGCCGGTAGAACCTACATTTTTCTTGCTTAAAAAATTTCCTAAAAAAAATTTTCAAGATTTTCACACTCTATTTAAAAATGGAGGGTCTAATCATGTTACTACTTGCATTTTTACTAGGTTGTTCGGATATTACGGTTACCGAGATTAAACAACCAGAAATTATTGTTGCACCAAGCACCTTGGAGTTTGGTCATTTACTTTCGGGCTATGAGTCCGATATGAGAACTATCACAATCGCCAATGGTGGTACTGATGATTTAGTTGTAAACCGTTTGGAAGTCATCGGAAGTAACTATGCGATTGATACATCGGGGTTTACAGTTCCATCAGGCGGATGGCACCAAATTGAAGTAAGTTATGCACCAGCAACATTTGAACATAACCAAGGCTATGTAGACATTTATTTAGAAGGCGAAGAAAGCCCATCAGAGAGCGTTTGGCTTGACGGGCATGGTGATGCCCCAGTAATTAACTTAAGTCCAATAGAGATTGATTTTGGAGCTCCTCTGTTAGGGTGCGAAGCGCGTCAAGAAATTGCTATCCAGAATGATGGCAACATTGACTTAATTGTTGATGATATAAGTTTCATGTCATCGGTTCCGCAAGAGATAGAGTTAGTTTATGGAACACTCCCAGCGTTTCCATGGACACTACCTCCTTTAACAAGATTAAGCTTTTTTGTTGATTATGTTCCTATGGATGAAACTTATGACCAGATATCTTATGATGTTACATCGAATGACCCCACTCTTCCGTCAATAACAAGCTCCGCTATTGGCGATGCTGTATTGTCGAATGAGATAGTTCAAAGTTGGATTCAGCAGACAGCGGTTATTGTTGACATCATTTGGGTTATTGATAACTCTGGTTCAATGAATACTTTCCAACAACAACTTGGATATAACATGCAAAACTTTATGAATGTTTTTCTAAGTTACTCCCCAGATTTTCAAATTGCTTTTATTACAACGGACTCCCCTCACTTTGTTGGTCGCGTAATTGATAATACGGCGGTTGACCCTACGGCAGATTCAGTTACGATTATAAATTCTATTGGAACAAGAGGTTCTGGTCACGAGAAGGGTCTTGAGAAATTAAAGGATTGCATGAACACTGGTGAGTGCGTTAGCTTTATGAGACCAAATGCGACCCTTGTTGCAATCTTCCTATCGGATGAGCCCGATGGGTCTAGTTGGACAACACAAGCGTTTACAATGTCTTTTGACTCGATTAAGCCAAACATGTTTGTTCCTTATGCTATCATCGGTGATGTTCCGGGCGGTTGTTCTAGCACTACGTCTAATAGATTTGCTCAAGCTGGTCATGGTTATTGGGACATTGTTAATCACTATGGTTCTAGTTGGTGGTCAATCTGTGATAGTGACTGGGGTAGTCAATTAGAGGATGTCGCTCAAGCCGTTTCAATTCAAACTACTTTTCCTTTAGATTCTGAGGATCCTGTTGTTGATACCATTCGAGTTTTTATTAATGGACAACAAGTTGAAGGAACTTGGACCTATGATCCTGCGTCAAATGCGGTTGTATTTGATTATGATAATGCTCCGGAAGCTGGGGATTTATTAGAGGTTAGTTATTCTTCTTGGGGATGTGGAAATTAATGTCTCAAAATCGTCACAAGACTGTAAAATAGCGCTTGAAGAGAAAAAAATTTGGCGAAATCGCTTTCACGAGATTATACTATAGGAATTTGACTATTTATTCCGTGTGAGGGATTTCTATGAAAATTAAAATTAAGAAAAAACAAACTGTTGATGAAAGTGCAATGGCTGGTGGGGCCGTTGGCGGGTTTGCTGGTAATGCATTCGCCAATAAAGATCAAAAAGAGTTGGTGGAAATGTATTCCACTCGTGGCATTTTTCCTTCTGGTGTTGTCAAGACCGTATCCGGTGAAAAAGAGTATGCTGGGGCTAAAGAACGCGCTGATCATGAAGGAGAAAAGGGTAAGTTACAAAATTTCAAAGAACAAATGGGCGGCGACATTGATACCATAGACATGGATTCTGTTGATAGAGATTTTTTTGACGATAATCCCGAACCTCTCGATGTTGATAACTCAACAGACGAAGAAAAATTCAAAAAATGGGTTAATGAACAACTAGAAGACATGGACTTGACCATTGGAGACTATCTCGGTGGTGGAGTGTTTGGAGAAGTCTACAAGACGGACCATGGAGTGATCAAGATCGTTGGAGTACCTCAAACAATGAGGGCTGCTAGGGCAAAAGAGAAGAACTATAGGCCAATCGATGATGTAGACGTCGAAAGAGAAGTTAGTAATTACAATGTTGTCTCCGATGCACGAGAACAAGATGAAGATATAAGAATGCACTTCCCCGAAGTCTATAATTCTCAAGTAATTCCTTTCGAAGATGGTTCCAAAATTGGATTTATCCACATGGAAGAACTTGAACCTCTAACATCAGACCAGATAATGTCTGTTGCAGACCCAGCACAAGCTGTAGGTAAGATGAAAAATGACGGAGTCTTCCCTGTAATGAGTATTGTTCCAAATTATGATAAAGATCTATCCAAAAGATACATCAGCTTTCTTACTTCTGAAGAAAATGAGAGACTGCTAAAGAGATATGTTAATGAAAGCTCGGACATTTACTCTCAAGTAAGACCAGAGATGATTCAAAACGTCCTTAAGAACTACGATACTACAAAAGGTGCTGCTCTGAAAAGGATAAAAGACATCGAAGGCAGTATTGCTGAAATGAATCCAGAGAATCAGTTCACTGGAAAGACGACCAACCAAGCAATTAAGGTTATTGAACTCGATTCAAAAGATAATCACGCGCTTATGTTGGCTTTTGCTGAGATGTTGCTCGCAGTTGCTACCTCCGTCAAAGAAAATGGCGTTGAAGGTTCAAAACTAAACCGAAAAATTGATGACTTCACAACAGAATGGCTCTCCAATGCAAGATCCTACACCATGATGGACACTAAATTTAGTAAAATAGATGACATGGCTGCTGAAATGGGCCTAGATTCATTAGTAGGTCGTCCAAATGCTAGAGGAATCATCAAAGCTATCAAAAAATTAAAAGATTTGACCGGATTAAGAGCCGTTGACATGCACAGTGAGAACATTATGGCTCGACAAGGACAGAATTTAGTAATTGTTGACCTCGGACTGTTCAGAAAAGATGCTGCTACAGAAGGTACCTTTTTTAATTTACAAGAATCTCGGAATTTTCGCATAAAAATCAAGCGAAACCCCGAAAAATAGGCTATAATGTACCATGGAGGTACCCAATGAAAGAGATTTTAGAGAATTTTAAAAAAATTAAAGACAATCGCAATGGCGATGTCATTACATTTGACTTTGATAATACAATTGTTAAGTCATTTCTGAATAAAACAGAGGACGGTGGGGAACAATATCAGTTTGGTGGAGTCAATCCGGAGATAATCAAGAGACTTAAGAGCTTCATGCAAGCCGGAAAGACTGTTTTTATCGTTACTGCAAGAGATGCAAGCCTAGAAGATAACACATCGTCTGTAAAAGAGCTGCTCCGACAGCTAGGCTTAGAGGTTAGTGGTGTATTTTACACAAATGGCGAGCCGAAAGCACGCAAATTATACGAATTGGGTTCCACATTACACTATGATGACGACCCTGCTGAACGAGAAGCTATCATAGCTTATCAAAATCTACATCCAAACTTCAACATCTTAGTAAAAGATCCAGAAGAATTAATAAAAGACATAGAAGAGATAGCCAAAGGTATCATCATGACTGATGATGATAAGTACATTGTCGTTCAAAGATCAGATTCCTATGAATGGGATGCTGCTGGTGGACATGTAGAAGAGGGTGAAGAGGCTGTGTTTAGCTTTTGGAGAGAAATTAAGGAAGAATTGGGAGTTGAAATAGAAGAAGTTCAATACCTAGAAACCTTAGAGACCACATGGAAGGGTATTACGAAGCCGTCGCATTACTTTTTAGGTCGATTACACAAAACAAGTGATGAATTAGAAGGTCTTTTTGTTCTGCAATGGGAAATTGAAGACTATTTTTGTGGTACCTACGATGAAATCATTCGTAAAACAAAAGGTAATTGCACACAGAACCTCCAAAACGTCTTGAACATGATTGCTTCAGGGGAAGAAATGATCGCAGAGTACCAAAAGACCTCTAAAAGAATCAAAAATCACCCAATTAAGAAAAGAACCATAATTGGATTAGGTGGATCAAGGACTACTGGTGCGAAAGGATTGAAAAGAGTTAAAGATTTCAGTCGAAGTAAGTCTGCACCTGCAGGATTTGGTGGTGCATTAGAAGAAGACAAGAAAGAAAAAGAGAAACCGAAGAAAAAATACAAAATTTCAATCGTTTCGGACATAGAAGAGCGCAAAAAACGCAAAAAAAATAAAAAAACCAAAAAAAGAAAGACTACAAGAGGTGTTGGAAGCTACTTTCCATACCATGACATGCACGATGGCGGCTCTTCCGACGGTTCGGGCGATGGTGGAGACGGTGGCGGTGGTGAATAATGTTAAATGAAGAAGAAACTATCTTATTTTACGCCAAAACAACACTGTTTAGTCTACTTATGTTATCAATTGGGGTAATTTTTGGCGCTGAGTGGTCAATTATCTTGCTTTTAAGCATTATTTACATGAAAGGAGATGGAAAATGAAAATTTCTAAAGAAAGATTAAAGGAAATCATCAAAGAAGAGTGTGGTTATGCTATGTCAGACGATATAAGCATGATTGATGACGAAGAAGGGCGTATGGCCAAGCGACAATTAAGTAATATTGCTCAAAATGCAGATGAATTAGATCAAATGTTACAAGATGAGACACAATTAGAGGCTTGGGTACAAGCAAAGCTAACAAAAGCGGCTGATTATCTAAAAACTGTTAGACTTTATGTCGAATACGGCATGCAAGAGGGCGCTTATGATCAAGTTATACCTCAAAATGACGAAATGCAACCAGAAATGGTACCTTTAGAGGGACCAATTGAGATGGAAGCAGCCACAGAGGACAATATTTACGAATATTGATCAAAAATGGACAAAAAAAAGTTCAAAACAATGAAAAATAGGTCACTTGGAGCCTCTAAAGCAATAGATTTAGAGCTGGGGGACATCGTTTCATGGAAAACATGGCACGTAACCCTTGATTGTGACTCCTTTGAGGAGAAAGAAGGGCTCTTAGTGGAGATTTTAGAAGAAACTAGACTTCAAAATGTCGTCTTAATAGCTAAAATACTACCATTTGGGGGTGCTGAATACGAATTTATACCCCTATTTTCTGTACAAAAAAGCGAAATCAGGAACTAATTATAGTATGCAATGTACCATAAAGAACCCAGCAAACTACGATTTAAGTGATCTAGAGTCTCACATACACGGAATGTATGATCATTTCGCGTCCAAGTACGGCTTTGACAAGGCACCTACAGTCGTTCTTGATTCTGATGAAGATAACAAGGCTGAGATACTTGGCAAGACTGCTTATTACGACCCTCAGAGTCTTGAAATGCATGTTTTTGTTGATGGGCGACACTCAAAAGACATTCTCAGATCAATCGCTCATGAATTAATTCATCATAAACAGAATCTAGAGGGTAGATTGAATGTCGGGGGCTATAGTGGTCCCGGATACTACTTAGAGAATGATAAACTTAAAGAAGTGGAACACGAAGCAATGCTTGAGGGCAATGCGACTATGCGTGAATACGAAGACACTGTCAAATATACGGAGACTAAAAACATGTCACTTAAAGAATGGAAAAACAATGAACTAAATCAACTTCTAATGAAGAAATTTGGTATCCTAAAAGAAGAAAAAAAGAACATGGTTAAAGATCCAAAAACTGGTGAAATGGTTCCTGATTATGCTATTGATGGTAAGGGAGATGATGATTTGGCTGAAGAAGTTGAATTAGAAGAAGCTCACTGCATGGGCAAGAGAGACGAAGATCTAGAAGAAGGTCGCGGTGGTCCCAAGACTTACAACTCTGATAAATTTGTTGGTCACGAAGACAGATACCAAGCTGATCGTATTCACGAAGAAGAAGAATTACAAGAAGGCGAAGTTGAAGAATCTGTGCGTAGAGCCGATGGAGCTATTCAAGGCATGGGAAATAACCAAGGCCAGAAAACACCAGAAGAGCTCAAGAAAAATCTTCACGAAGATGAACTTGAAGAAATGATGTCAACAGAACCTTCATACGAAGACACTTATGCAACTGATGAAGAAAAAGCAAAAATGAAAGCCAAGCGTGCAGATGAGAAATCTAAGGCACAAGAATTAAAAGAAGCAATCAATAAGATTACAAAGGCAAAAAGAATTTTCTTAAATAATAAAAGGATTAAATAATGAGTCGCAATGATGAAAAATTATTGAGAGAGTTTCTTCGAAGAAATATCGTAGAGCAAAAACTAAATGAACAGAAACAAGAGCACGAAGTCCGTACTTGGGTTCGTTCTGTGATTGTCGAAGTTCAAGAAGAAAGTATATTAAAAACTTTACTTGAAGCAAAGGACCAAGCAAATCCACACCCAAACACTGGTATCAATAAACTTAGAGATGCTCTAAGGAAAGCTAAACCTTCAATCAAATCAAAATATCAACAATTAACTACAAACCCAGAACAGAGAGAGTCTTTTAAGAATCACTTTCTAACTGCAATGGTCAGATTATTTGATGAGATGGATGCACTAAATGCTCAGGGCAGTGAAGATCCCCAAGAGCTTGGAGCGGAACTTCAAGATGTAGAATCTGGTGAAGAATTGTCTGCACCACCTGCCGAGTTATCCTCTGATCAAATGGCAGATGATATTGATTCTAGTCTTGATGACCTTTTAGAGTCTATCCTTAAAGAATTGGAAATCGACATTGAAGACGAAAATGAGAAGATAGATCTTGTCGCCGATGATGAAGAGAAGAAAGAAAAATCTCAAGTAGAAAAAGATTTTGATAAAAAATCTAATCTTGAAAATGAGCGCGAACAATTTGGCAACGGCCTTGAAGGTGATGCAACTGGTAGAAATCAAGCATTCGATGCTTTCAATCTAGTTCAAACGTATTTTTCAGATTCTTATTTTGATCTCAATAATCCAGAGGATCAGGAAATGTTTAAGAAATGGTGCCTATACAACATCAAATTATTATTTGATAAGTATGAGGGTGAACTTACAGCTAGCCCAGAAGCTCCCACTATTCAAGATCCAACTTAGTTCCTCCACTAAACTTTAAAACAATTTCAACAACACAGATACAATATAACATGTCGGAGAGGGTTTGTCAACTCAAAAGGAAAGAAAAAAGTCTTTTATTTTATCTCTGAGGAAAGAAGGTCGTATCAATGAAGAGTTTCTCAATGTTGTATCAGAATTAACCATTGAAGAAATTATTGCTGTTAAGTTGGAAATGAGTTCCAAGATGATGAGAGGTAAGTTGTATAATTTTCCTCTCTGGTATTCTATGCCCAATGTTTGTAAAGATGCTTTAATGCTATTTGCTAGAACATGTTGTAATACTAAAGCAGACATGGCATCTGTATTAGGAATACCTTATGAATACTTTATAGAATTATATAAGAAATACTATAAAGATTATTAATAATATAATATACTAATAAAAAAGTACTATAAAGATTATTAATAATATAATATAATAAAATATGCCCAAATTTTTCTCGTTTTTACACTTTTTTCAGAAAAAGGCTCATACCACTTGACATACCCCTTCGAAAATGTTATAATAGTAGTACACAATAAAACACACACACTTTAAAGTGGAGCAGTAATGAATAAGAACGTTGTATTATTTGACATGGACGGCACTCTGACAGAATCTCGTCAAAAGTTTAATTCTCAAACTTTGTCCTCCTCCCTTGTAGAATTAAGCAAGTATGCCACGATTGGTATCGTAACGGGTTCTGATTATGATTACTTGAAAGAACAAATGGCCCCCATTCTTAATAGTTCTATTCGTTACTGTCTTCATCTTTTACCTTGCAATGGAACGAAGTACTATACTCCTCCTGAATTTCCATCTCAGGACTTTCAGTTAACCGAGGAAGTAAGTATGAAGGAGAAATTGGGAGCATATAAATGGAGAGGATTGATTGAGCTTTTAACAGAAAGACAATCGAAAGCAGTTCAAAACGCTATTCCATTAACTGGTCATTTTATTTCGGTACGTGGGTCAATGATAAATTGGTCCCCATCAGGTCGAAACGCAACAAATAAAGAGCGTGACCAATTTATCGAGTTTGACAAAAAATACGATTTCAGAAGAAGAAATTTATCTCAATTTAGAACTCATCTCAAATTAAATGATTTAAGTGACATTACAATAAAATTAGGTGGCGATACATCGTTTGACATCTATCCAAATGGCTGGGATAAAACATATGCTCTCCGGTATTTTGAAGATTGTAATGTTTGGTTTGTTGGAGACCGAGCTCGAGACGCAAATGGAAATGATTATGAGATCCATAATGCATGTGCACCTCGATCTTTCCATACTGATGGTCCAATAACAACTGATAGTATTATCTTTAACATCATTGAGGTACTGAAGGAGAATAAGAATGTCAATAGATAAAATAGAGAGCTTGTTAAAATTCGGAATCAACTTAAAATTAAGTGGCCAACCTGAAGATAGATATTATGCACAAAGATTAAAGTTTTACATCATGGAGCAAGAGTCTTTTGACGCAGAAAGCGAAGACGATGAATTTATTGACATTTATGTATTGACCGAGAAAGCATTAAGAGTTAGAGTAGCAGATTCAATCTTAACTTTCGAACCTTTGACTGAAGCATCTTATGATGGAATAATGGTCGTTTTAGAGTTTGTTGCAAATCTACATGAGATTGTTCAAGAAGATTATAAAAAAAGTGGTTTGGTTGAAAATGAGTTTGAAGCACTAACTATTATAGAAGACTCAGAAGAGGACTCTGATGATGACTTTGAATGGATTTAATTATGAAAATTTTTTACTTAAAAAGAACAGAAGATGAAAGTGGCGTTTCCGGAACCGGAAGGGTTGCGCAAGGTTTCGTCTTTGATAATGGTAAGGTAGCTGTAACGTGGCTATCAGAACATCCAACTGTAACCATTTATGATAACATTGGTGAGGTTCATGCAATCCATGGACACGGTGGAAAGACTCAAGTAGAAGTCGAACCAGACTATAAAAAAGCATGCAATGAATTAAAATCGTTCATTGATAACTTTTCTCTTAATGAAGTGGCACTATCGAAGGTTCCAGCCGAAGGAGCAGCTTCGAAACTGATTTCCAAGAACTAGTTAAAAATGTGAGCAAATTATTTACACTAAAACTGGATGCTGCATGGCAACCCATCGAGATTATCGATGCGTACAAAGGTTTTTCACTAGTGTTCTCTGGAAGGGCGCGAGTCGTTGAGGATCATTCTCATCAGGCTTGTGCCCTTTTTAATTTTCCATCTGTTATTGTATTAAATTCATACATCAGAAAAAGGGGCTTTACAACTGTTGTGTCAAGAAAGACGGTATTCTTTAGAGACAATTATAGGTGTCAATACTGTTATGATACTTTTTATAAACACCAATTGACGCTAGATCACATCATTCCGAAGTCAAGAGGCGGTGAAAAATCGTGGGAAAATCTTGTGGCCTGTTGTATACCTTGTAATCAAAAGAAAGGGAACAAAACGCCTCCTGAGGCCTCTATGGACCTATTTAAGATACCATCCCCTCCAAGTTGGAAACTTTGGTCTTCAACTGAGTGGATGATGAGAAAGCATGGTACAAAGAAAGTTCCCGAGACATGGGACAAATTTTTAGGAGAATACAAATGAATGAAGAAACTATAGATAAACTTATTGAGAAGTGCAAAAAAGATCCAAAAATGGCAGAGGCATTTGATTACTTGATGAAGTCATCCCAAGCTGCTGCAGAAGCTGGATTTTCAAATGATGAACTTGCTAACGTTGCAATGATGGGATGGGTCATTGGAATGGACCCTACTCTTGGAGAAATGATGGCAAACATGACTAAAATCTCCCAAATGGGTCTCGACATTGTTGATAAATAAACTATTTAAGGCATTATTCGGAGATTAGCAAATGTTTTTATATCTTTTAGTGGGCACTCTTTTTGCCCAAGACAAAAAAATTGAATACCAGAAAAGAACTGAAATTGATTTTGAAGCCCTCGACATCGAGGGTGAGATGATTAAACCAAAGGGTTCAATTATTATTGAAAGACAAAAGACCAAGTTCAATCCTTTAATTGAATTACGCATGGACTGGTCCCATGAAATGAATGATTCTGTGAGGGAAGTAAAATGAAAATCACCAAAGAAAGATTAAAAGAGATTATCAAAGAAGAGATGATAAGAGTTAATGAAGAAGAGTTAACCCTCCAATCTCTTGAACCAGAAGTTCAAGAGATCATGAACAAACTTTCAGTAGAAGATCAAGCGATCATTTTACAATTCATCAAACTTTCTGGAAACGAGGCATAAAAATGAACAACAAAGAATTAGCAAAGTTGCTATTCCAAACAACTCAAATCAAAGAATTGTTTGAGTCTCAACAAATTGATACAGCAACGATCAACAAGGTTATTGCGCAAGAGATTATGAGAGAACAAGAAGAACAACAATCAGAACCTACCTTACCAGAGTTAGAAGTAAATCTTAAATTTGCAATGGTTCAACTTAAAGGTTATAGGGAAACTTTTGCACAAAAGAGAAGCGAGTATCGAGAGGCAAGAACGGATGGTGACAGCGGCGCTGCTGATGAAGCTAGATTCGACATGGAGACAATAAAAACTCTCATAAAAGATGAAGATGAAAAAATACTGGATTTAAGTAATAAAATAGAGGCCTTAAAAAATTCTGCCCAAGCTGCTGCAAAAACCGCAACACAAGATGACGACAAAGTAGTTGCTGACGTTGCTAAGAGGGTCGGAGACGAGATTAAAGCCGCCGCTGATTTATTAAGCAATAATCCCGAAGACAACACAGATGTTGCCGGACAGATTGCTCAATCCGTCGTGGAGCCAATTAAGCAAGCTGTAGATACGGTCAAAAAAGTAACCGCAGCGGAACAGCCAGCCGATGATGCCACCGAACCAGAAGTTCCCGCTGGTAGTGAAGCGCCTCCAACGTCAGAACCCGAAACAGCAGATACACCAGAGCCAGAAGCAACTGCCGACCCAGTACCAACTACCGATCCAGAACCAGCTCCTGAAGCTGACCTAGCGAAAGGTTGGGTAAATTCCAAAGCCGCCGCCAGAGGTCGAGTAAAAGACGATACAACGTTGGAGCAAATTCAAGCTTCACTACAATCACCTGAAGCGTTTAAAGAATTTTGGGGTTCCCGAGGCGATGTTTCAGGGAAGATGAAGCAGGTACAAGAACTTTTTGATAATGGATACTTTGACCAACAGATTGAAAAACTTAAACAAAAATCATCCGCAGCAACAACTCCAGAAGCAGAAGAAGAAATTAAAAATGATGCAGCAGAACTATTTGCAACAGCCGTATCTTTTGACCAATACTTAGAAGAACTTCCTGAGGATTACGAAAGTCCATTTATAAGTAATGCAGAAGACATCTTAGGTTTCTTGCCTTCAATGGACATTCCAACTTCATCAGAGGATTTTAAGAACAAATTCTTAGATCCCATTGAAGCTGCTATAAAAGAAACCGCTGCTGAAGCAGGTGAAACCGAAGAGGAAGCAGAAGGAACAGTTGATGTTACAGCTGAGACAGAAGAAGTTATCGAAAACACACCGGAAACCGATGAAGTTGCCGATGGAGAACTGCCACCTCCACCTCAAGCAGAGTTTGATCAAAAGAATCTTGATCTTTTGAAAATCTTTTTTGGAGACAATCCTCAAAAATCAGGATTTATGAAACAATTCCTTCTCAAGAATCAAGCTAAAATGCTAGTAGAAATGATTGACGTTTTAAATCAAGTCATAGCAGGACAACCAGACGACGGAGAAGCTGGTGAGGAAGAGCGAGCATTTACAGATGATGAGCCCGAAGTTAAAACTATACCATCAGAGGCCCCCGAAGGTGAACCTGAAGGTATTGAAGAGCAAGTTGTCAATGAAATCTTCTCTAAATTATTTAACAATGAAGATGAAGAAGTTGAAATCTCCAACAATGGAACAAAGTTTATGCGCCAAGACCTTGAAGCGATGGTCGACCTTTTACGATCACTAAAGAAGGACATTGGTAAGTACAAAGATTATGCTACAAGAAAATCTGTCAACCCTAGGTTCAATGGATCTAGTTTGAAAGAGGCTATGGATGCAAAATTGAAAGTTGTCCAAGATGCTATAGCTCACTTAATTAAAGTTATTGATAATGAAATTAAAAACCAAAGAGAAGAAGTTGGAAACGAAGAAGAGCCAATGGATGAATCTTTAAATTCAATCTTGGGAGAAAACAAGTCTGAACGAAAGATGAAAATCGAAAAGGTAAAAGAAGTTTACAATGAAATGAGAAGAATGTACGAGAAAGGTTTGAAAGTCTCATTGGAAAATAACGAGTTTGAGGAATCAAAGCGTGGCGCTGAGGAAATCAAAGATTACGTTTTATCACAAAAAGATTTTATGGGTTACTTCCCAAGAAATGTAATAACATCAGGCGGTCAAGTTATGACCCTAGGTGCAGCACATCAAGCAATGATAGAGATTACCGGAAAGTTTATTGAAACAATCCGTGACGTTGTAACGATCACGAGAACACAAAGAGTTTCTTTTCCAAACCTAGCGCAAGCAACAGAGGATCTAATCGACATCTCCATCGCAATCGATTCAATGTTTAATGTTCCAAGTCGAATTCAATACCAAATCGTTGACCAATTTGAAGAATTTAAAGCTGAAGATGAAGATAATGTATCTCTCTCGGATGATCCGACAAAGCCATCGGATAGAGAAGAGGGTGCGGACGAGATGCCGGCAACTGCTGAATTTGAAGATGATACCCCTGAAGATGAAGACACTGGAGAGATGCCTGCACCCGAAGCTGAAGAGGATGCTGATGATGCTGAAGAGGAAGTTGCAAAACCTACAGAGTATGAAGAGTTCTTAGAGATAGCTAATAAAGCCAGAGAAAATTATCGAAGTGGAGCAGAGAATACTATAAGTAGAAGATTCTCAAATACATCGAAACAGGGAATTCCCGGAACTAAAGGTCTCGCTGGTCCAACAGCAGTAATGCTTCAATCTTTTTACATCGCCGCAGTAGCAGCTGAAAAAGATGAATTTACCGATGAACCTAAGTATTTTACTGGTTATGAAATCTTGGATGATAATACAAAAAAAGAGTTGACCCAAAAGGCTATAGATAACACTATTAAGTGGATTGATTCTACGCAACCCAAAAACGAAAAAGATAAAAAACAACGCCAAATCCTAAAAGATTTGTCCGTTGATCCTAGATCTTTTCGAAAGACCATGGAACCACTATTTCAAGCCAACAATAGATTTTTAGCAGATGAACTTAAAAGAATGGGTAGGGTTGCACCTGATGAAGACCTCGAAGAGGTTTTGAAACCAATAATTAATAGAATGTTACAGGAACATTATAACAGATAGGAGCCAACATGGCTAAAAAAAATCTTATAATCGATACAAACGTTTTCCTTAGCGATAGCGATTGTTTCGAGAAGTTTGAGAACAATGATTTATTTGTACCAATTAAAGTTCTAGAAGAATTAGATAAACACAAGACACGTCAAGACTCCGTCGGATTTCATGCCCGCAGGTCAATCAAAAGATTCGATGCCCTGAGAGCCTCTGGAACGCTATCTAAAGGTGTCCGACTTGGGAAAGGGTTAGGTGTCCTCCGCTTTGTTAAAGCGGAAGAATTGGCCCTTGATGAGCTTCCTATGGGACTTTCCCATAAGAGTTCCGATAACCTTATTCTTGCTGGAGCTCTTGCAATTAAGGCAGAGAGTCCAAAAAGAAAGACAGTTGTGGTTTCTCAAGATGTTAACATGCGGGTCATCGCCGATGCTCTTGGGCTTCTCACGGAAGATTACATCTCTTCTCAAGTTGTCGATTCTCGAGATGTTATTTTTGAAGGATTCACGAAATTCTTGGTTGATGATGTAGACATCGATGAATTTTACGACAAACAAGACGTTTATCTTTACGAAGAAGATGCGGTGGAACAAAAAATTAAACTTCATCCAAATGAATTTGTTATGATGGTTTCTGTCGAGAACGAAAAGAAAACTGCACTCGCAAGATTTACAGACTGGAACAAACCTCTCAAACGCTTACTAAAACAAGCGGATGATTTCTCATGGGGAGTTCATCCAAAAAACAAAGAACAGAAATGCGGTTTAGATTTGCTCATGGACGACAACGTTCCGTTTGTAAGCCTCATTGGACGTGCCGGAAGTGGTAAGACCCTTATGGCTATGCTTGCGGGCTTAGAACAAGTCCTCGGGCTTGAGAAGGGGCGTTATAATCGTATTATCGTTTCGAGACCAGTACAACCGTTAGGAAAGGACATTGGTTTCTTGCCCGGAACAATGGAAGAGAAGATGGCTCCATGGATGAAGCCAATTTTTGACAACATGCAGTTCATTATGGGTTCAGACAGAACAATGCTCGACATGTACATGGAGAAGGGAATCATCGAAATTGATGCAATCACTTACATCCGTGGACGTTCAATTGCAAATGCTTACTTAATTATTGATGAGGCTCAGAACCTCACTGCTCATGAAATCAAGACTATCTTGACGCGTGTTGGAGAGAACACTAAGATTGTTCTTACTGGTGACATTGAGCAAATAGATAACATCTATACAAATGAGACCTCGAATGGATTAACTTATGCGGTTGAGAAATTTAAAAGTAGTTACTTATCAGGTCACATTACATTTAAAAAAGGCGAGAGATCAAAACTCGCAACAGAAGCATCAAAATTATTGTGAGGTAACATGTGGATTACAGAATCAGCCAAAAGGGCTCGAAGACTAAAGGATGAGTTTAGACTTAATGATGTTACAGTAATCATTAAAGATAAGCTTCCAGAAGACGTTGATCCTGAATTTGTATTTAACTATGTTAATGCAAGAGTGCCATTCCATCTAACAAAAGACATAGAGATGGTTTATGTTGGTATGTTTCCAGAGATGAAAGAGAGAGACATTAACGCCTTCTTTGAGAATGACGCCATTTATGTTACAAACGATCAAAGTAATGAGATGGACATGATTGAAGATTTAATTCATGAGATTTCTCATGCCGTTGAGCAATACAATCAGGAGTTTATTTATGGAACCGGTGCACTACAAAGAGAGTTTATTGCAAAAAGGAAACGATTGTCTCAATTGTTATCGCAGAAATATTCCGTACCTTCTGATTTTAATCTTAATTTCGAGTACGACCGAGCCATCGATAAATTCCTTTATCAAGACGTCGGGTACGGAGCACTTAATCAATTTTGTGCTAACATCTTTACTTCTGGCTATGCTGCTACGTCGATAAGTGAATATTGGGCCCAAGGGTTCGAAGAACTCTTCATAGGAGACAGAGATAGGCTGAGAAAGATCTGTCCGGTTCTCTATAAAACTCTGATAACTTTATTAAAAGAACTTGAAGAAGATACTTGACAGACTTCCTCTGATGTGTTACATTACATAAAGGAGGCATTATGACAAAACAACACATTTCTTATTCAGAATTAAAAATCTTTACTGAGTGTCCTTATAAGTGGCACCTTCAATATGAAAAAGGTTTAGCAGGGTTTACGGGCAACGTATACACAGCGTTTGGAACTGCAATACATGCAGTTTGTGAGCAATCAGCCCTCGGTAATTTACCGAAAGAGAACTTTGCAGAGTATTTTGATCTAGCATTTCTAGAAGAATTAAAAAAGTTAGATGAGAAGCCAAAAAGCAAAATGATTATAGACATGCGAGAGCAAAGCCGTCACATTTTCCACAAAGTATTCCCAGCATTAGAAGCATTATTTCCAAACTATGAAATCTATTCAACGGAAGAGGACATCTATGAGCCAATTTCGGAGCTTAAGTTTACACGCTACCTAAAAGGGTTCATTGACCTCGTTGTGAAAACACCAGACGGGAAGTATCACATTATCGATTGGAAGTCTTGCTCTTGGGGTTGGGACATGAAGAGAAAATCTGAACCAATGACGACCTATCAGTTAACCCTTTATAAGAAATTTTTCTGCGAAAAGCACGACATTGATCCTAAAAATGTCGAGACTCATTTTGGATTATTAAAAAGAACTGCAAAAAAAGATAACGTTGAAATCTTCCGTGTAACCTCTGGTTCAATAAAGATGACTAATGCTACAAAAGTTCTAACAGACGCATGTACTCTAATCAATAGAGGTATAAAGGTAAAGAATAGGAACTCTTGTTCCAAGTGTCCTTTCAACAATACCGAACATTGCACTCGATAAAAAAATAAATTTTTCTTGACAACCCCTTTTTTCTATGTTATAATGCAACATGAAAATAGGGGTTTTTTTATAACCTCGATAAAATCGATTTGAGGAATAGAAATGGATAGAAAAATTAAAGTCTTAACTATCGGAGATCACCCGCTTTCTCCATCCGGCGTTGGAACGCAAAGTAAATATGTTTTTGAAGCACTGCTTAATAGTGGTAAGTTTCAAATAACTTCACTTGGCGGAGCAATGAAGCATAATGATTATAGACCAGTTGTCGTAGAGCCTCATGGTGAGGATTGGAAGATTATACCAGTTGACGGCTATGGAACTCAAGAAATGCTCAGGTCTATCATTAGAAATGAAAAACCAGACATTCTATGGTTTATGACTGATCCTAGGTTCTATGAATGGTTATGGGAGATGGAAAATGAAATCCGCCCATTGTTACCAATGGTTTACTATCACGTTTGGGACAATAAACCTCTTCCAATGTTTAATAAAATGTTTTATGAATCCAATGACCACATTGCATCAATTTCAAAACTAACTCATGAATGTGTAACTGGCGTTGCCCCTGATGTGGATGCATCTTATGTTCCACATGCAGTAAACTCTGAATTTTTTGCCCCTCGGTCAATGGCAGATCGCCAACTCATTCGAGAGAAAATTTTACCTGAAGAAGATCAAAATAAATTTATTGTGTTTTGGAACAATAGAAATGCAAGACGAAAACAATCTGGTTCTTTGTTGTGGTGGTGGAAAGAGTGGTTAGATAAGCGAGACTTGACTGGTAAGGCTCAAATGATCATGCACACCAACCCCTTTGATCAACACGGACAAAATCTAAATCAGATAGCTTCAGAACTTGACATGTCCAATCGAGAAGTTGTCTTTTCTACAAAAAAGGTTGACTTACAGGGCATGCCAACCTTTTATTTGATAGCAGATTGTACTGTAAACATTGCAGATGCTGAGGGTTTTGGATTAGCAACATTGGAATCCTTAGCTTGTGGAACTCCAATTATTGTCAACATGACTGGTGGGCTCCAAGAGCAAGTTATGGGCATTGATGGACCCTTTGGGTTTCCAATTTATCCAGCCTCAAAAGCAATAATTGGCTCCCAACAAGTTCCATACATTTACGAAGACAGGATTTCAAAAGAACAGTTACACTCTGCTCTTGACAAAATGTACGCACTGTCAAAAGAAGATAGATATGAAATGGGCATGAAAGGAGCTAGACATGTTGAACAAAATTACAATTTTGAAAACTTTGGACAAAAGTGGGTCGATCTTATGTCTAAGATTTATGAAGACCATGGTTCATGGGAGACAAGAAAGAATTACAATGGAATCACTTTTAAGGAAATCTCATGAAGGAAGAAGCAAATCTGAATAGGTTACCAGACAATGGTCAAATGTCCACATGGGCATCTGGTGGATATCTTAAAATGTCTGTTTATGACGATCTATTCGATAGTGAAATTACCTACAACGTCCACCCTCGCCACTTCAAGGAGATTAATGACCTAAGAATTGGTGATTTAGTAACCACCGCTGAAGGCGAGACTGGATTGATTGTGGATTGGGCAACAAAAGATTTGCAAGGATTTGATGTCTACAAGATTATGATGCAAGGAAATGAATTTTTTTACTCTGCTTTAGAATTAGCAATCATCGGAGATTAGATGAGAAATAAGATAATCATGGTATCCGGAGGGTTTGATCCTCCACACATAGGACACGTAAGAATGTTCAAAGAAGCAGCCAAATGGGGTGATGTTGTTGTTGCAATAAACTCTGACGATTGGCTAATGAGAAAGAAAGGTTATGTATTTATGCCTTGGGAAGAACGAGCGGAGATTATCCGTGAATTTGCTTCCGTTGCCGTAGTAACTGCGTTTGATGATACAGATGACACCGCTTGTGGAGCAATTGATAAGTTTAGACCTCACGCTTTTGCAAATGGCGGAGATCGCAAAAAAGATAACACACCAGAAATGGACTTGTGTGACGAATTAGGAATTCAAATGCTGTGGGGAATAGGTGGTAAAGATAAGCCACAATCATCCTCATGGTTGGTTAATAAATTAAGGGAGAACCAATGAAAAAGAAGATTTTTGTACGAGCACCAGTACTATCACAATCAGGATATGGCGAACAATCAAGATTTGCCCTTAGAGCCTTAAGATCTCAAGAGAGCTTGTTTGACGTTTATGTACAACCAATTCCATGGGGGCAAACTGGATGGATTTGGGAAAATAGTGAAGAAAGAGATTGGTTAGATGCTAGAATAGCTGAGACTCAAATACTACTTCAACAAAAGGCTTTACAACCAGACATCTCTCTTCAAATTACAATTCCAAATGAATTTCAAAAAATTTGCCCAATAAACATTGGATACACAGCTGGTATCGAAGCAACTAGGACAAGCCCCATATGGTTAGAGAAGGGCAATGACATGGATAAGATTCTTGTAGTTTCAAATCATGCAAAAAATTCTTATGTTAATACGATTGCCCAAGCTCAAAATCAAAATACTGGTCAAATTTTTGACTACAAGTTGAATACTCCCGTTGAGGTTGTTTGGGAAACTACACCATTTTCAAATGAGTCGGAGGAAATCTTACAATTTAATCCTCGCCATGATTTCAACTTCCTAGCAGTATCCCAAATGGGTCCTAGAAAAAACATGGAAAATACGATCCGATGGTTCGTAGAAGAGTTTATTGATCAAGATGTTGGTTTAATTTTAAAAACCAATACTAAGAATAATTCCAGAATAGACAAGACGGTAACAGAAGAGTTTTTAAACAGAGTATTAAGCTCTTATCCTGATCGCAAGTGTTCTGTGTCTCTGCTTCACGGAGACCTCTCTGAGGGGCAAATGAGGGCCCTCTATGAGCACAACAAGGTTAAGGCGATGATCAACATTTCTCATGGTGAAGGATTTGGACTACCCATGTTTGAAGCCGCTCGATGTGGCCTACCAATTGCGACCGTGGGTTGGTCTGGTCAATTAGATTTCTTAAGACATGATGATAAAGATTATTTCCTAAACATTGATTATTCTTTACAGCCAATTCAAGAGACCGCAAGGTGGGATGGTGTTTTAGAAGCAGATGCAATGTGGGCTTATGCAGATCAAGGTCACTTTAAGATGGGCTTGAGAATGATGCACAAGAAGCATGTAGAATTTCTAGATCAAGCCAAAGAATTGCAATCTATAGTTGCTGAAAAGTTTAGCGAAGAAAAATTGTTTAAAGGTTTTTGCGATGCAATCTATAAGCACTCTGATGATGAATTAGACTGGGCACAGACACTTTCGGAGATTGAGCTTGTATGAAATCAATTGTTTTTCTAGCAGACTTTTTTAGTACAGATATAGTCGGAGGCGCAGAATTAAATGATTCTGTGCTACTTGACGGCCTAGCAAGTCATGCAATTGAAGTTATAAAATTGAGAACCTCAGACTTAACAGATGAGGATGTAATCAAAAATAATTTGTTTATAGTGTCCAACTTTGTCAACTTGTCTGAACGTCATAAAAACATGGTTATGCTTAAGAAGTATATAATCTATGAACATGACCACAAATATGTTTCAAATAGAAATCCTGCTGCTTTTCCTAATTTTAAAGTTCCAAAGGATCAACTTATCAATGTAGAATTTTACAGGAATGCCCATGCCGTTGTCGTATTGAGTGAAATTTGTAAGAGCGTCATTGAAGAATGTTTAGATATTGATAATGTCATCAATATTGGATGCTCTCTATGGTCTAATGACAAACTTGATTATATTTCCAAAATTGATACGTCAAATAAGAAAGATAAGTATTGCATAATAAATTCTCCAAACCCAATCAAAGGAACTCGAGAAGCTATAGTGTTTTGTGATAAAAACAATTTAGATTACGAGCTTATTGGACCTTTGCCTGAAAAAGAGTTGTTGGAAAAATTATCCCAATATGAATTTTTTGTTTTTATTCCACATGTGTTGGAAACCCTCTCTCGAGTTGTAGTTGAGGCGAAGATGTTAGGTTGCAAGGTTTTAACGAGCAAGAAGCTCATAGGGGCAGCTTCTGAGCCTTGGTATGACTTGGTGGGTGCTGACTTGATTAGAACGATTAGAAACCGTGTTGATGCCGCTATAAATAAATTTATGGACTTGCTTAAGGATGACACAATAACTGTCATCTTGAATTGCTACAGAAGACCGGAGAATTTAGAAGAGCAAATCAAATCAATAAGAAACCAGTCCATCCCAGTAAAGCAAATTTGGATCTGGGTAAATCATCATGAAGATAATGCTGATGTGGACTTTAGTTCTTTTGGTGTTGATAGAGTTATTAAGAATGATTACAATTGGAAGTTCTACGGGAGATTTGCAGGAGCAATGCTTGTTGATACAAAATATGTCGCATTGTTTGATGATGATACGATACCCGGATGTGATTGGTTTAAAAATTGTTTGGATACAATGTCCATCAAAGAAGGTATTATGGGCGGAGCAGGGGTTGTTCTAAAGGGTGACCACTACACTGGTCATGATAGGTATGGTTGGTCATCTTTTAATAATCAAACAGTTGAAGTTGACTTGGTTGGTCACGCATGGTTCTTTAAGAGAGAATGGCTTAAATATCTTTGGGCTGAAAAACCTTTTACATGGAACAACGGAGAAGATATTCAGTTTTCATACTGTTGTCAAAAGTTTGGTGGGATCAACACATTTTGTCCTCCACACCCAAAAGATAAACCAAATCTTTCAAGTTCCCTCAAAGGATATGAGCTTGGCGTTGATGAGAAAGCAACATCTAAAGCTAGAAACCATTCAGTGTTTTATGCTCAAAGAGATGCTTGTGTAAAGAATGCAATCATTAATGGCTGGAAGCCATTGTTTCGGAGGTAAGAAATGAAGATTAATCTTATCAACCATGCATGTTTTTCAATTACTGAGAATGATGAAGTGATTCTGTTTGACCCATGGTTTAGTGGCGCTGTATTTAATGAGTCTTGGCGTTTATTAAAGGATACCAACATAGAAGATTTAGATCTATCTAAGTTGTCGACAATCTTGATAACCCATGAGCACCCTGATCACCTACATTGGCCCACCTTAAAGCAAATTAAAGAAAATTGTAAAAACAAGATAAGGATTATCTTTCCAAAAAGAAGCAATAAAAATGTTAGAGATAACTTAGTTAAACTTGGCTTTATAGTAGCCGAAATGCCGCCCAATAAATTATTTAAAATCTCCAACAACTTTTCTATTGCCAACTTCCCCTCGGGTCACGATTCTGCTTACGTGGTAAAAACAGGAGATAAGACCATTTTAAATCAAAATGATTGTAAACTCTCAAGCGAACAATGTAATCTTGTAAAGCAAGTGTGTGGAGATATAGATGCTTATTTTATACAATTTTCTTTAGCTGGGTATTATGCAAATCGCGATGATGCAGGCGGACTCCAAAGAGCCAAGACTGAGCATGTGAATATGCTTACGAATTATAGTCAAATTTTCAATCCAAAAATCATAGTACCGTTTGCTAGTTTTATTTATTTCTCTCGTGAAAGAAATAGGTTTTTGAATGATTGGATCGTTGATTTAGATGAAATACCCATCGAAACACAGGTGCTATATTATGGAGATGAACTCATGTGGAATGGAGATACCAACAGAACTGTTCTTAACAAGTCTCTATGGAAGTCGCTATTTGGCGAAAACAAGTTTATAGAGAAATCAAGAATAATAAACCAAGAAGAAATAGTGGATAGTGCTAACAAATTTTTTAAACAAATAGTATCACAACATACTCCACCAACAACTGCTTTTGATTTATTTGATATGGATTGTAAAATTCTGATCAATTACAAGGATAGGCAAGTAAAGTTTGTAAAAAATACTGATACTCCAGCCGTTGGAAAAGTGACATCCTTGGATATTAACAATTTTTTTAAATTCCCTTGGGGAGCCGATACTTTAAATATAACATCTTGTTTTGACATCTACGATAGGCCCCTTTGGAAAACAAACTTAATTTTTAGAGACAGTCAATATAGGAGATGACACATGTTTAGTGATAAAGAAAGAAATTTTAGAGGTGACTTGGAACTCATCATTGACAAGATTGAAAAGAAAGAGAGATTTGCTTTTTCCAAATATGCTGACGGCGAGTTGCACATTATGGCAAATAAAAAAATAAACAATGGAGAGTTTTGGTTCGTTCCTGAGGAAGACCAAAAACACAGAATAGAAATGATTCAATCATTTTTATTTAAGGACGACAACTATTTTGTTGGAATTTGTTGTCCCTGCTGCGGCTCTTGGGGTGTTATGCACGAATGGATGAAGCAGAATTCAAAACAAGATTGCTCAAATCTTACATTTGCAAATGTATTTGTCAATTCAAATCATGAGTTTTATTTGAAAAAGATGGTACCTTTATACTCTGGCTATGATGTGGTTTTGATATCCAATTCAGATTCCAATCTAGATAGGTTGCCATTCAAGGTAAAAAAGCATTTTAAAATTGGAAAAAATGCATGGGTGGATGACACTAAATTAATAGAGGAGATCAAATCTTATGTAGATATGGAAAAGATAGAAGATCACCTATTCTTGATGTGTGCTGGCCCTTTTGGTAACATATTGACTCATCAATTATTTGATCACAATAAAGACAATACTTACATAGATATTGGTTCAACCCTAAATCACTTTCTACTAGGGGACGCTGGAAAAAATCGAGGATACCTCAGAAAAGAATCTTCAATCAATAAAGTCTGTGTTTGGTCATAAATTTTAAAAAAAACTTGACAACACTGAATTCCTGTGGTATACTGTCTGTAAAAGGATGGTAAATGAAACTAATTTCACATA
>Ga0209337_1000876_pt1 | contig 23815 bp, 24 predicted proteins | sample LinPmetageLP53_FD_184044 | JGI IMG/M metagenome (GOLD analysis project Ga0209337, IMG submission 184044) | Marine viral communities from the Pacific Ocean - LP-53 (SPAdes) (version 2) | ecosystem: Environmental > Aquatic > Marine > Oceanic | place: Pacific Ocean | collected 2010-02-08 | reverse complement strand
AATGATAATAATTATTTTGTGTGGTGGGACTCAGAATCAAAATTAATGTATGCATCAAATGATTTTACAGATGGTCCTGCATCAAAGAATATTATACAGTTTCCAGGTGGACTTATGGCAGATCCAGCATCTCCAGGATTCCAAATAGTCTCAGGATCGTTTGCAATACTTCTTTCTGGTTCAGTTTCCTCTTCTAATTTTAAACATTATACTAGTGAATCCTTTGCAATGGTTATACAACCTGATCCAGAAGAAGGTGGATCTGGTTCTTCATTTATGATTACAGGATCAGGCCATTCAGGAATATATTTTACTTCATCAGGTGATCAAGGGCGTATAGGATTTGGAACAACTAATCCAGAAGAAGAAATAGAATTTAAAGCAGACAAAATTAAATTTAAACAAAAAAGTAAGGATAGAGGTGTTGAAATGAATGACGAAGGAAACTTCGAATCATTTGCATTTGAAACCGATGGTGCCAGTACTGGAAGTGAAATTATATTAAAGTTTGCTAGAGGAACAAAGGCTTTACCAGTTAGATTGTTAGAAGGTGACATTCTTGGTTCTATAAGATGGATACAAGAATCTGGTTCTCTTAACAAAAGATCATCAGGAGAAATGGCAGCCATATCTGCAGAATGTATAGAAACAACAGAAGTAGGTACGGTTGGATCATTGAATTTTAATGTTGCATCATCATTAGGAGAGGCCGCATCAAGCAACACAATGCTTAAACTTGATGGACCGTCAGCTAAAGCTACATTTGGAACAGCTGTTCATGTATCTCTAACAGCATTATCAGCCTCAGGTAATATAACTGCAAGTGGTAATGTATACGCGGATAGATTTGTTTCAAATGGAAATCAAGTAGCATATAATGATAATGATATTAATTATTTTGGAACTTCAACTCAAGCCAATCATTTTTCCACTCATGTAACAGTCTCAGGGCAGATAAGTGCAAGTGGAAATATAATTGGTAATAGAGTTTACCCTAATGGTTTTAATGATGCCTTTATAGGAACTTTTGGTGGTCAAATTCAATCATCAACTGGATTTACAGGAACACACATAACATCCTCAGGTAATATAAGTGCAAGTGGTATATTATATGGTGAAGGATTAATAATTTCTGATGATGGTCTTATAACAGATGATTTTACTGTAGGTGGTAAACTATTAATTGGAGCATCTGTACCTCCAGTAGTTAGGTCAACATTACGTGTGGAAGGCGATATACATGCTACATCCCATATAACGGGTTCTAATATAAGTGCAAGTGGTGATATTACTGGAAGAAGATTTGCAGGAGATGGGGCTAATCTAACAAATTTACCTGCTCAAACTGCTAATGACTTTACAAATACTTTAAAAGATAAACTAGATGCCATTGAAGAAGGTGCTGATAATGTAGATGCAACTAATGTTAAAGCAAATTTACCAAGTGGTGTTTACTCAAGCTCTTTACAAACATTTACAAACCTAACAGCATCAGGCGATATAAGTGCAAGTGGGGCCATTATAGCAACTGGCAATATTTCAACAGATGGAAACATAACAGCCGATTATTATAATTCTACAACATCAGTTACAGGCTTCAAATTAAATGGGGCTAAATATATATGGTTAACATCTTCTGATTTACAGGTAGGAAATGATGCAGTAGATACAGATATAATTGGTACCTCTATAAACCTTCAATCTCCTGTAACAGCATCAATTATAAGTGCAAGTAGTTTTGTAGGACAACGAATTAATATAGCACTTGCATCTGCAAATATATCTACTCCAACACAAAACAAATATTTTTATGGTGGTTCAAATGGATTAGTTAGTAATACTTGGACTGTACAGGTATCAGACCCAACCGCTATACCTCCGCAATATATCAACAACTTACATATAATACCATGTGGTGTTAAAGACGTAACTTTAAAATCAAATCAAAGATGTGGTTCATCGCAAAACCCAACTATATGGATTTATACTGGAAGTATCGATAGTGATAGTAATTCAAATGTTTCTATGGGGTTTGCAGCCTCTCAATCATTACATGGTATTGCAGACGGCGAAACAAATGGAAGTGGTCAACACTCATATCACATAAACATAACTGGTAGTAAGGCTTTTACCCCTAACCCAGGACACGAACTAATAGCTGTAATGATGAAAAATGAAGGTACTGGAACTCAGGCCTGGAGATTTAATTATAGACTAGATGGAATAACAACGGAGTAATAATATGTCAAGACAAAAAACAAAAATATCAGATAGATTTGGATCTGGTGGAAATAAAGATGGATCACCAGAAGAAAAATTCTTTACTGATCCAGATATACAAATAGATCCAGAATGGAAAGCAATGGAGTTGTTGCGATCCCAAATAGATGATATAACAGATGCAATAAATGCCAATGACGCAGGATCTGGTTCATTTGCAGGAGACATAAAAACCTTATACATAACATCACAGTCTTTTTCATCTAGAGTAACTACAAATGATGCAAAAACAGGAATTACTTCTACTCAAGCAGATCGTATAACTGCCAACCATGCAAAGGTTGGAATAACAACTAGTCAAGCTTCAGCAATCACAGCTAATTCTGCAAAAACAGGAATTACTTCTACACAAGCCGGACACATTACTACAAACAACGCAAAAACAGGAATTACTTCTACACAAGCTAGTCAGATAACTGCTAACAATGCTAAAGTGGGTACTGAAACAGATTTATCTGATACTGAAGGAATGACGCTTAAAGCAACTGTTGCGTTGAGTAGAGGTGTTTATACATTAACGTTTACTGTAACTCACGATAGAGTAACAAAAACAGCAAACATAACAATGAGTTAACTAATAGTAGTTTAGATTAAATAACAATATAAAAAATGATATTTATATATGTCACAAAATATTACTAAAATAACGTGGGAATCCGCAGACTTTAACTGGGGAAATAATCCTTATAGTTGGAACGACGTTGCATTAATAGAAGAAATAACTCGTGACAATACAGGTTCAAGTGGTGTACGTAAAAGGGTAGACAAACTTGAAGTAAAGAAAAAGAAAAGGCTTGTACAACTTATAATGAGAAAAAAAGGTATAAAAGTTTATGATGGTTCTAAAATTATAAATGAAGATATTAAAATAAATATTAAAGACGTGGAAATGATAATAAAAGACGTAAAAGCCCAAATTCAAGCGGAGAATATACATGTATAAACTATTTACAGATAAAGCAGAATTATTTGAATGTGATATAAATTTAACTGGTGCAAGCTACACAAAAACCAAAGCCAGGCTAGTTGTTGAAACTCCAGAATTTTCTATAATGTTTAATGGTACAGTTGGTAATAACGGTGAATGCAAAGTACCAATAAAAAAATTAAAAGGTTTAATAGATGAAAATATATCTGGAAATGTTAGACTAGAGGTTATCGCTGAAGATACGTATTTTATACCATGGGAATCAACATTTGAAGTTGAACAATCTAAAAAGGTAACTGTTGAGGTAAAATCCCAATCAAATAAACAGTTGGTAGAGTCAATTGGTCCAAAAATCAAAGTATCAAAGGTTAAAGGAAATAAAGTAACCTTGTCTGAAAAAAATCATGTTTTAAATATACTAAAGCTTTTACTTAGAGAAGATATAAGCCTAAATAATCTTTCTATAAAGAAAAATAAGCTAAATAATATTATTGCAGAATATATGCGCAAACACCCAGTAAATAAAACTGGAGAGGTTATAGACAAGGTAGTTAAAATACTGTCAAAAAGAAAATAGGGGTTATATAAATGGCTGGACCAAATGATTTCACAGGCCTAAATATTCAAGACACTTATCAGAGAGTCTTACAAATATCTAGTAGTGGGCAGATTACTGATGGAACAGGATCTTTAATACAATTATTAGAGGTTACAGCTTCATATGCTGTATCTGCTTCTCATGAAATAACAAATGAAATATCTTCATCGTATGCTCAATCTGCATCTGTTGCTGAAAAAACTCAAGGGGCTTTAACTATTGGTACTGGTTTAGATCTTAGCAATAGTGCTGTTAATTTTGATGGGGATAATGATAGAACCTTAACATTAGACTTAACAGAGGTTATAACCAATGATGGCACAAATAGACTTTTAACAACAAATGGAGATGGAACATTAACTGCTGAAACTCAATTTACAATTAATGATACTGATGCAACACTTAATGGTGATTTAATCGTTACTTCCTCTATACAAACCCCTATTCTAAGGGGTGATTCATCCTTTGCTACTGGATTATTAATTAATGGATATTTACAAACATTAGGAACTAGTGGTCACGTAACAGCCTCAGGTAATATAAGTTCAAGTGGAACTATAACGGCAAATAAAATAGAAGCAGATTCATTAATAAGCCGAACAGGAGATGCAAATACAGGATTACAAATGGGTTCGGATACAGTACAAATTGAGGGTAATGATACAGTATTGGCTAATTTTAATACTAGTTATATTGATTTTCCAAGTGGACTCCATATAACAGCCTCAGGTAATATAAGTGCAAGTGGATATGGACATTTTGCTAATCTTCAGGTCCCGGCAGGAGGATATTTACGATTTGACGATGTAATAGGTAGTGATGACCAATATATTTTAGGTAATGAAAATAACATTACAGTAGATGGTGATCAATTTGTAAAACTTATTGCAAATGATTCAATAGAAGTAGGAATAGCATCAAATGATATAAAGTTAACAATAGATACAAGTGAGGGTCATATAACAGCCTCAGGTAATATAAGTGCAAGTGGTGAAGTATTATCAACAGGTTTCAAATCTCATGATAATTATGCTGCAATTTGGAATGGCTCTACAATGGTTTTTGGAACATACCAACAGCCAGCTGCAATAAGAAGTTCACAACTAGAACTTAACCAAGGTAATCTTACATTAACACATGCAACAAATGGACACATAACAGCTTCTGGTAATATGAGTGCAAGTGGAGCAGTAACAGCTAGTGGTTTAATGTTACCTCAATTAGGTACTATAGAATGGAGTTCAGCTGCAGGAGAAAGGCAATTAATAAAAGGTACCGACAATTATATAAACATTGACGGAGATAATTTTGTTAATGTAATAGCTGATCAAGGAATACATTTAGATGCTCATGTAACAGCATCAGGAAATATAAGTGCAAGTGGAACAGTAACAGCCGATGATTTATATTTACCCTCAACTTCTCCCTCAACAACTTCAAATTTATTATATGTTTCAAGCTCTACAGATATAACAGGTTCTAGAAGTGCAAATAATTTAATGTATTCTGGTTCTATGATAGGAACAGGGACCGGAATAATTCATATCATGCATGGAAGTTATAAAAAGTCTGCAGATCATCAAACTAGAACCTATATTTCATTTGGTACTGGAGATAAAGAAAATACACAAGTAGGTAATGGGTATGTTCGTTATCATCCCCCATATGGCGGAAAAATCAGAAAATTTACAGCTGCTGGAAGTTTAGGAGGAAATAAAATAGGCGTTGTTACTTTCGAATTATACCTAAATGGGTCAATAGTATCAGCTGCTACATGTACAGCAACCGTTAACCCACAAGATACTATGGTTGATATTGATTTTAATGGTGCTGCAATATTTGATAAAGGAGACAAAATTCAAATAGCCCTAACATCAGCCGCCGCAGATGGTACCGATTATTTTATATATTGGAACTCTGTATTTGAATTTAATGTAGATTAAAAATAGTTATGCCTAATATTGATATATTTTTTAGTACAGTAAATGGAGGATATCCTCATGCACTTAATGGGTCGACGTCTGCAATTATAAACGACTCAAATCCTTTTTATGTAGATTTAGGAAAATCGGTTGGATATGGAACTATGGAAGTATCTGATCCAAGTAACCATAATCTTATTTCAGGCACAACAATAACTAGTTTAAGTATAGTCCTTTTAAATGGTTTTGGAGCTGAATCTGCAACTATACAGGCAGAAATATGGAATCATTCAACTAGTACATATACACCAGCCTTTATTGTAGATCCACCAAACTCTGCAGATACTATAGAAATAATACCTTCATCAATTCCTCTTTGGAATAAAACCTGGAATATAACAGATCTAGAAAACATTAAAGTCAAGTTGAGTAATCCAATTGAACCACAAGGAGGAATTGCACTTGTAAGTACATTTATATATTTAATGGTGGGCTATACTCCCCCTCCTGGTAAATTAACATTAAGAGATGGAAAAGTATTTTTAAAGGAAGGAAAAATAGAATTATAATTAAAAATTCTATATTTATAATATATGATTAAACTAAAGGATATATTAAACGAGGGCGTATACGACCCAGGAATTTTTAAAGCTGTGTTTACTGCCGGGGGTCCTGGTAGTGGAAAATCATTTGCTGCAACAAGTTTATTTGGTATGCCTGAAAAAATGCCGCATGTTTCTGCGCAAGGATTAAAATCTGTTAATAGTGATAAATATTTTGAAACATACTTACAAATGAATGGCCTTAGTAAAGATATAGCAAAACTAGACGTTGATGACCATAAACTAGCAATGCTATTAAGAACCAAAAGTAAAAAGGTTAGAGATGCCGCACTTAAAAATTATATTAATGGAAGACTTGGACTACTTATTGATGGTACTGGTAAAAATTATCCTAATATTGCAAAACAAAAGAAAAAACTAGAGGACGTAGGCTATGATTGCTTTATGATATTTGTAAATACAGACCTAGATGTTGCAATAGAAAGAAATTACAATAGGGATAGAAAATTGCCTGTTGAATTGGTAAAAAAAGCCTGGCAAGCTGTAAACAATAATATGGGTAAATTCCAATCACTATTTGGATCTAGTAACATGCTGGTAGTAGATAATTCAGAAAAAAAAGATTTTGCAGATGTTGTAAAGGCAAACGCCCGAGAATTTATTACTAGACCAATACAAAATCATCTAGCTAAAAAATGGATAAAAAAAGAAATACAAATGAGAAAGTCAAAGTGAGCCTAGGAAATTATTTAGCCGAGCAAATTCTTATAGAGGATACAAATATAACTAAGGTTATAGCAATATATCCAGGCAGATTTCAACCTATGGGAAAGCATCATGCACGAGTATATAAAAATGTTAGTTCAAAATTTGATGAAGTATGGGTAGCAACTAGTGCCAAAGTTGAGCTTCCAAAATCTCCATTTTCATTTGCAGAAAAGAAAAAAATAATTAAGTCTCATGGAATTTCAAAAGTAAAACAGGTAAAAAATACATATCAAGCAACCGAAATACTAAAGAAATATGACCCTAAAACAACTGCGGCAGTATTTATTGTCGGTAAAAAAGATGCTGGAAGACTTGATTCAGGTAAGTTTTTTAGGCCATGGAAAGGTAAGGCTGAAATTGGATATAAAGATGGTGCATATACATATATAGCTCCACATGTTTCATTAAAGGTACCAGGATACGGAGAAATGAGTGGTACAGCAATAAGAAAAGCCTTAGGGGATAAATCATTAGATAAGAAAGAAAAACTTAAAACCTTTAAAGGAATATTTGGCCACACTAAAAACTATGACTTAATAGTTAATAAATTAGAAAAATTAAATGAAACTATTGAAAATTTTTGTATTGATAGTAATATTGTACGTATAATCAAAGAAGCTTCAACCTCACAACCAGGCTCTAATGATGCTGATGATGGTCCTAGATATTTCTTTGGTACCCAAAAATCATATAGAAAAACAAATAAAGATTTAGCAGAAAGGATGGGTTTTGCTGTTATAGATTATATTGCAGGTGAAGAAGAATTTTTTCAACACGATACAAAATTTAAAAAAGATTTTACTGGTGGTCCAACAGGAGCAGTTTCATATTATCCAACGGGTGTACCTGGGAGTTTAGCTGGAACAAACTATCTTGCAGATAAAATAGGTAGAACTGCATATGACAGATGGGCAAAGTGGTCAAAACATATAGCTCAAGTTGCTGGATATAAATTTTTAGATTTTCTAGGAGCAGGTGATGAAGTACAATCAAGCCCAGAAGAACCACAAAATCAAGATGATGATATACTAAAAATACAAATGGTTCTTAAAAAACAAAAAAAATCAAAAAAGAAAATAGACATTTCTAATATACCAAAATTAAAGGTAAATAAAGATGAAGCAAACGAATCTTTAAGTACTTGGCTTGTGGATCAAATATTACTAACTGAAGGAGGAGCCTATGGTCATATGTCTCATCCATTTGATGATAGAGGTTTAACGTTTGGTGACTTTAAAAATATTATAAACTTATCTCTCCAAGGAAACCTAGATCTTGAAAAAGCTGCAACAGAAAAAACAGATGGCCAAAACCTATTTATTAGTTGGAATGGAAAAATGCTAGCAGCAAGAAACACAGGAGACCTTAAAAAGGGTGGAATGGATTACAAAGCCGTTGCTGCAAAGTTTAAAGGTAGGGGTAATATAGAAAAAGCCTTTACTTTTGCGATGCAAGATTTAGGAAAAGCTATTGGGAGTTTAAGCCAAAAACAACAAGAAAAAATATTTGATAATGGTAATAACTGGGTAAACATGGAAATTATGTTTCCAGCATCTGCAAATGTAATTACCTATGATGCACCATATCTACAGTTTCATAATGTATTAAAATATAATGGTGGAAAAGCTATTGGTTCAGTTGCTGATGGAGCAAGAATACTTGCAGGAATGATATCACAAGTTAATCAAAAAGTACAAAAGAATTTTTCTATTATTGGTCCTAAAGTTCTTAAAATGAATCCTCACCAAGACTACTCTGCTAAAAAGCCATATTTTACTGGAAAATTAAATAAGTTAATGAAAAAGTTTAATATGAAAGACTCATCAACATTTGCAGAATATCATCAGGCCTGGTGGGAAGATTTTGTAGATAAAAAAATGAAAGGTGTTGATAATACAATTAAAATGGGATTGGTTAAACGTTGGGCATTTTTTGACAAATCATTTAGACTAGACAAAAAGAACTTTACAGACGAGGATATGCTTAAAAAAGCAAAAGAATTTGATAAACTAAAACATGCAAATCAAGTTAAAAAAAATATGTTTCCATTTGAATCATTATTTTTTGAATTAGGTGCTGAAGTACTTAAAAATGTAGAAGGATTTTTGGCCGCAAATCCAGATAAAGCTATACAAAACATGCGAAAACAAGTTGCAAAAGCAATTAGTGATGTTAGAAAGGGTGGAGACCTTAAAAAGCTAAACAGGATGACTCAACAATTGAAAAAAATTGCAGCAATTGGAGGATTTAAAACTATAATTCCAAGTGAAGGATTAGTTTTTATATATAAAGGAAACACATATAAATTAACAGGTGCATTCGCACCAGTAAACCAAATTACTGGTATGATGACATTTTAAGGAGAAAAGGTTATGAAAAAAGCAATAAGTGAAGCAAAAGTACAACGAATGCGAAATTTAGCAACAAAGAAATTTGGCGATAAAACAAAAATACAGGTTGGTTATGGAAAACATGAAAGAGAACATGTTGAAGGAGATGTTTGGGAAGAAAAAGGAAAAACTTGGACTATAAAAAATGGAATAACACAAACAGTAACAAAATTAAAAAAGGCTAGAAAATCTGTTTTAGTTCCATTATTTTGTCCAGATTGCAAAAGATTAATGAAAGAAACATTAGATAAAAAAATGTGGAAATTATATAATAAATGTTGTACTTGTGTTTTTGACCATGAAAGTGAATTAAAAACTGCTGGAAAATATAAAGATTATGAAAATAAAAAACTTGCTGCAAATTATGTTGATTGGTTAAAGGATATAAAAGCAACTGCAATTGACTTTATTTCTTCTATAAATAGAAAAGGATTTGTAACGGAACGGGGTAAAATAGAATCTTGGTCAAACCAAGACAAGCAAAAAATAGTTGAAAAGGTTAATAGGCGAATAAGTGATATAGAATTGAAAATAAAAGAAAATTGGTTAGATATAAATAAAGATTAAGTATCTGATATTTATTATCAGATTTTAATATACTCGGGAAAACTATGACAAAACCAACAAATGAACAACTACACAGTGATATAAAACTAGTAAAGCAAGATGTGGAATATATGAGAGCAAATCAAGCAAGAATGCAAGAAGATCTTTCTATGATTAAAAAAACCCTTTTAGGCCCAGATAATGGTACTATAGCTAGAGTAAATAAAAACACAGAATTTAGAAAATCTACAGGTAGAGTATTATGGTCTGTTTGGATTGCTTTAATTGGTATAATTGGAAAAATAATATTTTGGGATTAAACATATGAATATACAACAGATAATAAACGAAGAATTGGCTGAAATAATACTTGAAAGTATTACAAAAAACTTTACTAAGGCAATAGAAACCTATAAAAAGATACAACTTAACCAGCAACAGCTCAGGAAAAAATTTGTTTCAGAAAAAGATCCTAATAAAAAAGAAAGGTTAAAGAAAGCTTTAATCAAAATGCACAAAGATGTTGTAAAGGCTGAAAAAGAATTTAATAAAGCGCTTCACTCAGAACCTATTGAAGATGATTTGATGGAAAAAAGTAAAGGTCTTTGGGCTAATATACATGCTAAAAGAAAACGTGGTGAAAAACCTGCGCATAAAAATTCTAAAGCACACAAAGATGCTGTTAAAGCTGCTAAAAAAATAAACAAGGAAGGATTAAATGAAGATGTTTGGAAAAGTTTTTTAGGTGATGACAAAACATTTAAGCTACAAATGGCAACTAATACAGAAAATAGAAAATCTGTAAAGGCTAGAAAAACAGATAAAGTTTGGGATGATGGGGTACCAGTATTAAAATATATAGCCAGGGCTTCTAAAAAAGATTCACCTTTACCAAAGGGTAAATTTAAAATTATAGAAGACAATAAGCATGGTTGGTGGTATTATCAAGTTGGCAAAACTTGGTACGGAATACAGCAAAAAGATTATGGAACACCACCATTCGAATACTAAAAAATAAAGGAGAAAAGTTATGAGTATATTAACAAAGTTATTTTCAGGTGGAGCAGCAGACCTAGTAAAAGGTGTAGGTGGAGTTATAGATAATTTACATACATCAAAAGAAGAAAAATTAGCAGCAGAACAAAAAATACAACAGCTAGTATCTGATTATGAAACTAAAATGGAGGCAAACATAACTGATAGATGGAAAGCAGATATGAACTCCGATTCTTGGTTATCTAAAAACGTTAGACCTATGGTACTTATATTTTTAGTTGTATGTACTGTATTAATGATATTTATTGACGCAGGAGCAGTATCTTTTAATGTAGAAGAGAAATGGACTGATTTATTACAACTGGTATTGATAACTGTAATAGGTGCATATTTTGGCGGAAGAAGTTTCGAAAAAAGAATAAAGAAGTAGTATTAAAATTGTCCTAAAAATATATTTATATATATGAAGAAGACAAAGTCTATAAAGCACATAATTAAAGAAGAATACCTTAAGTGCGTTCATGATCCGGTATACTTTATGAAAAAGTATTGCCAAATACAACACCCTACTAGAGGAAGAATACCATTCGATTTATATACTTTTCAAGAAAGAACCTTAGAAGAATTTCAACACAACGACTATAATATTATCTTAAAATCTAGACAGCTTGGTATATCTACCATATCTGCTGGATATTCACTTTGGCTTATGTTGTTTCACCAAGACAAAAATGTTCTTGTTATTGCTACTAAACAAGATGTAGCAAAAAACCTAGTAACTAAGGTTAGAGAAATGCATGAATATTTGCCTAGCTGGTTAAAGGGAACTACGGTAGAGGATAACAAATTAAGTTTAAGGTTTAAAAATGGTTCTCAAGTAAAGGCAGTTTCAAGTTCTGGTGATGCAGGTAGATCTGAAGCACTTTCACTACTTATTATAGATGAGGCAGCTTTTATTGATAAAATACACGAGATATGGGCTTCAGCACAACAAACGTTGGCTACTGGTGGAAAGTGTATAGCTCTATCAACACCAAATGGTATTGGTAATTGGTTTCATCAAACATGGGTAAAAGCAGAAGAAGGATCTAATAATTTTCAAACAATAAAATTACATTGGTCAGTTCACCCTGAAAGAAATCAAGACTGGAGAGCTGAACAAGATGAATTGTTAGGGCCCAAAATGGCTGCTCAAGAATGTGATTGCGATTTTGTATCCTCTGGCCATAATGTTGTAGATCCAGCCATAATAGAATGGTATTCAAATACCCACCAACAAGATCCAATTGAAAGAAGAGGTTTTGATGGAAATTATTGGATATGGGAAACTTGTAATTACAATAAAGATTATATGGTAGTAGCCGATGTCGCACGAGGTGATGGTAGTGATTTTTCAACATTCCATGTTATTGATATAGAATCAGTAACTCAAGTTGCAGAATATAGAGGACAATTAACACCTAAAGACTTTGGAAATATGTTGGTCGGTGTAGCAACAGAATATAATGACGCTTTATTAATAATTGAAAATGCTAGTGTAGGATTTGGAGCAATCCAAAGTGCAATTGATAGAGACTATAAAAATATATATTATACATATAAGCAAGATGGGGTAGTTGATGCAACAACCCAATTAACCAGGGGATATGATTTAAAAGATAAGTCACAAATGACCCCAGGTTTTACAACATCTTCAAAAACTAGACCACTTTTAATTTCCAAACTTGATATTTATTTAAGAGAAAAAGTGTGCATTGTTAAATCAAAAAGGCTTTTAGAAGAATTAAGAGTATTTATTTGGAATGGTAGTAAGGCCCAAGCACAGAGAGGTTATAATGATGATTTAGTTATGGCTTTTGGTATAGCTATGTGGGTTAGAGATACTGCCCTTAAATTAAGGCAACAAGGAATAGAATTAGATAAATTGGCAATTAGTAGGATTGGTAAATCTAATGGTGATATATATACAAACAATATTCAAGGACAAAACCCTTGGAAAATGAACACAGGAAGAGGTCATGACGAAGATTTAACATGGCTAATAAAATAAAAAGGTTATAAAGGGAAAAATAATATGGCAGATAAAACATTTTTTGGAAGATTAAAAAAGGCGTTTTCAACATCAACAATTGTACGAAGAATAGGGGATAAAGGATTAAAAGTAGTTGATCCCCAAAGACTACAATCCGTTGGTAATTTAGCATCTAATTCTTTAGTTGATAGATATAATAGGATTCATATGTCTCAAACTCAAGGAGTATATTCCCCTTCACAAGCCTTTGCACAACTAAGACTAGACCTTTTTACAGACTATGAATCTATGGATTCAGATTCTATAATTTCTTCTGCATTAGATATATATTCAGATGAATCAACAATGAAGAACGAGTATGGAGATGTACTACAAATCAATAGTAGTAATCAAGAAATACAGGAAGTATTGCGAAATCTCTATTATGATGTATTAAATATTGAATTTAATCTTTGGCCATGGATTAGAAATATGTGTAAATACGGTGATTTCTATCTTAAATTAGATATTTTAGAAAAGGTTGGTGTAGTTAATGTTGAACCAATATCTGTATATGAGGTAATTAGAGAAGAAGGAACAGATCCTGAAAAACCAGAATATGTTAGATTTATGCATGACCCATCTTTTGCTGGAGGTCAATCAAATATACATTCAACATCAACAGCAAAAACGTACTATGAAAATTATGAAGTTGCCCATTTTAGAATGTTAAATGATACAAACTGGTTACCTTACGGAAAATCAATGATGGAAGCAGCTAGAAAAACTTGGAAACAATTGAGTCTTATGGAAGATGCAATGATGATTCATAGGATTATGAGGGCTCCTGCAAAAAGAGTATTTAATATTGATATAGGTAATATTCCTCCAGCTGAAGTTGACACATACATGCAACAAGTAATTAATAGGATGAAAAAAACTCCATATATGGACGATCAAACTGGAGATTATAATCTTAAATTTAATTTACAAAATATGTTAGAAGATTTTTATTTACCTACAAGAGGTGGAAACAGTGGTACAAGTATAAATGATTTAGGTGGATTAGAATGGACTGGAACAGAAGATATAGAATATCTTAAAAATAGAATGCTTGCTGCATTAAGAGTACCTAAATCTTTCTTAGGATATGAAGAAGGAGTAGATGGAAAAGCTACACTAGCAGCATTAGATGTTAGATTTGCTAGAACAATTGAAAGAATACAAAAAATAGTTGTTAGTGAATTAACAAAAATAGGGCTTGTTCACCTATATTCACAAGGATACACGGACGAACAACTAGTAGACTTTAGTTTAGAATTAACAAATCCATCAACAATATATGAACAAGAAAAAATAGAATTATGGGAATCTAAGGTTAGATTGGCAGATTCTGCAAGAACTAATCAAATGTTATCTGAAGAGTGGGTATACAAAAACATATTTAATCTTAGCGATAAGGATATAGAAGAACAAAAAGCACAATGTGTAGAAGATAGCAAACAAAAATTCAGAAAGAGCAGAATAGAATCAGACGGAGAAGATCCAGCAGCTGAAGTTCAAACAGAAGCAAAGAAGAAAAATAGAGATAGATTAAAGTCTGCTCATGATACTAGAAAAACTAGGGATGGAAAAACTGATAAAGATGTTGGGAGACCAGTTGAAGGCGATTACTATGGTACAGACAATGGTGCACGAGGTAGAGACCCATTAGGTAAAGAAACTAGAAAACGAGATGTTAAAAATCGAGATAGATCAGTTAAACATACATATAAAAAAGGTAGTCCATTGGCAAAAGAAATAAAGGATTCTATGGATCTTTTTAAAAATAAAAAATCAGTACTTAAGGAAAAAATGGATAGCATGTTGGACGAGTCTAATTTAATCGACAGAGACATAACATAAGACAGGTTTCTATATATTTATATATGAATATAAGTCAAGCGAGTAAGGTGGAAGAATAAAAATATGGCCAAAAAAATAAAACACTCTAAAGTAAAAAATACAGGTGTCCTATTTGAATTGTTAGTTAGACAAATTACTAATGATACATTAAATGGAATTGAAAAATCTAATGCCTTAAATATAGTAAAGGAATTTTTTGGTAAAAATACTACACTAAAAAAAGAACTTAAATTATATAACACAATATTAAAAGAAAAGTTTGAAAGTACTGAAAAGGCTGAAAAGTTTTTAGATATTGTTTTAGTTGAAAGAAAAAAATTAAATAATTCTACAATTAAACGTCAAAAATATAATTTAATAAAGGAAATTAGAAAACACTACGATTTAGATAATTTTTTTAGAACAAAAATATCAAATTATAAATTAAATGCTTCTATATATAAATTATTTGAATCACATACAAACCTTGGTGTAAATGATCCAAAGGTTGTTTTATTAAGTAAAGATACAATTGTTGAACATATTTCTAGTGTTGTTTTAAAAAATAGCCAAGAGTCAATAATAAAAGAATATTCTAAACAAGATAAATCAATTAGGTTAATGGGTCAAAAAATATTGTTAGAAAAGTTTAATGAAAAATATGGCAAAGCATTAAACTCTAGCCAATCTAGTTTAGTAAAAAAGTATATAAATAATATTTCTAATACAGGTGTATTGTCAAAACATTTAAACCTTGAAGCAATAACGTCTAGAAAGAAAATTGTATCTTTTGCAAATAAGGTTGATGATAAGATTACTTCAATTAAATTAAAAGAAGTGGCGCATCAATTAAGAAAAATTGAAAAATCAAAAACTGTAAACGAATCATACTTGTCAACAATGATGACCGTTTATGAACTATTAGAGGAATTTAGAAATGTCAATTAGTAGTAAATTAAAAGAAATAATTGATGAAATCATCAATGAAGAAGAATTGGAAGAGGCAAGTGTGACAAGCAATGTTGCAGGATACGAAACTCCAAACGCGTTTGGTTCAGATAAGAAAAAAGAAAAAGAAAACGCAACAAATAGTACAGGATATACAATAGTAAAGGAATTATATAATCAAAACTATCCGTCATTTAAAAAAGACGAAACAAAAAATTCAAGACAAAAGGTTAATGGTGCAATAAAAGAAATTAACAGAAAACTTTTTGAAATTGAAAGAATTATTGGAAGAGCAGCTAAACTAAAGACTGAAGATGGAATATCATCTGATAACTATTGGAAATCTACTAAACCTAGAATGACAAAAATAGCTGAACGACTAATGAAAGTATCACATAAATTAAGAGAAATAGCATCATAAAACAAACGGGGAAAAAACATGGGAAGATTCGTTAGACAAGCAGTAGTAACTTGGCCACAATTTAGAACAAATATCAAAAACAAGACACATATTTTTGAAGGAAAAGAGTATATTGGTTGGGATTTACCAATGAATGAACAGGTTAGATTGTTTAGAATACAAGAAGCACAAATAATTGAGGTTGCAAAATTTGCAAATTTTAATGCTGCTACAAATAATAAAAAAGCCTAACGGGAAATACAATGAGTAAAAGCCTACTAATAGATTATACAACCTTTAATGTATCCCCTCAACTTGTTATTGAGTCCGAAAGAAAGCATGGTGGAAAAGTTGTCGTTACGGGTTGTTTACAAAGGGCAAACTCTAAAAACCAAAATGGTAGAGTATACCCAAAGGAAATATTAATGCGTGAAGTAAAAAATTATAAAAAAGTAAACATAACAGAAAGAAGAGCTCTTGGAGAACTTGACCATCCAGAATCTAGTGTTGTTAATTTACAAAATGTTTCTCACAACGTAAAAGACGTTTGGTGGAAAGGTGATGATGTAATGGGAACAATAGAAGTATTGGGTACTCCAGCTGGAAATATCCTTAAAGAATTATTAAAGGCTGGTATAAAATTAGGTATAAGTTCAAGAGGATTAGGTAGTGTAGAAGAAATATACGAAGGCGGTGATAGTGCTGTTCAAGTAAAAGACGATTTTGAGTTAATTTGTTGGGACTTTGTTTCTAATCCATCTACTCATGGAGCCTTTATGCAACCAACAACATCTGTCAATGAAAGTGTCAATAGTGTAAATAAAATAAACAATAAATATAATAAGGTTAATTCCTTAGTATCAGATATTCTTTGCGAGATGACTGGTAAGTGTGAGGTACCATATTTAGCAAAGACAAATTGTTGTGGAGATAAATAATGAGTAAAGGATTTAAAACAGAAGATTTAGCTAAATTTGGACCGTTTGGTAAATATAATGAGGCAATTGTTGTAACAAATGCCACAGTACATTTTACAGGATCTAATCTAGGAGCAGCTGCATTTTATCATTCTGGTAGTACATACACTGGAGAAGTAGAATTATCTAGAGGTGGTATTATAAACATGGAAGGAATCAATAAGGTAGACGTTAATTCAGGAAGAATATATGAAATGGGATTGTTTAGTGCAACATCAGCGGCAGCAACAGAACATATAGTAGTATTAAAAAGATAGGAGAATTATATAATGCCAATAAAATTAAAACAAGTTTTAACTGAGGGTAAATTAACACCTGAACAAAAAACAACTTTTTTAGAAGCAATGAAAAAGTTTAATGAATATGGAAAACAAATATATAGAGAACATGACCTAAAAGGATTAGCTGAAACCATGAACCAACTATCTTCAGGTGCTGGAAACTTTATATTAGGAGAAACAGAAGATTGGTTTGATGGTGTTACTGTTAAGCGTGATGTAAAAGAAATAACTAATTCTGCTAAACTATTTGAAAAAACAGCTTTAGAGGCTGCAGGTTTACAAAATAGATTAGAGTCTCTTTATGAAGACTTAGGAAACAAGCTTGGAAGATACTATGATACATCTGAAGCCCTTGATCCAGTTGGTAAAGAGGATGGTGATATTGATAATGACGGTGACGAAGACAAATCTGATAAATATTTAGCAAATAGAAGAAAAACCGTTTCTAAAGCTATTAAAAATGAAACCATGTCTCCAAAAGTTGGAGGACCTACTGGTCAACGTTGGGGAATAGTAACAGGAAAACAAGGTAAAACTACAATTGTGAGAAAATGGTAATGAAAAATTCAAAATTAAGATCTATAATTAGAGAATCAATAAAAAAGGCGTTGGTAAAATCACTATTGTCTGAAAAGTTTCAGTCTAAGACTGCTAGCAAATTATATAGTAAATTAAAAGGAACAGATGCAAAATTCTTTCAAGCATTTGCTAAAACATATAGTGTAGATTGGGCAAACGCACCAGAAGAAGCTTTTGGAAAAGGTCCTAACCCTAAACTAGTCAACTTCTTTTTTGTAAATAAAGCTAAGAAAAATCCATATTCCGGAAGTGGCTATATGTATGATATGACAATTAGACCAGGACTTATTGGTGTAACTAGAAAAAAAGAAAAGATTCACGTTAGTAGAGATAGATACGACAGAAGTACTGGTAAGACAACATATTCTGCTACCGGTGAAAAATCTAAAGGCCGTAATACTGGTTCTCCAATGGGAACAAATTTAGACGCTCTACATAACTATAAAAGGTTTAAAGAGGTTGCTGATGAAGTAATTACTATTGACCTTAGTAAAATAGGAGATTCTAAAGACTTAAGGGCAAGTAGAGCAGCTGCAAAAGTAGGAGCAACTGCCCTTATTGGTGCAAAATCAACTGCCCAACAAAACAGAAGTAGATACGAAACAATGCTAAGAGATAGATTAGCAAATTCTAGTCCAGGCGAACAAATAATTAAAATGGTAGATGCTGTGACAAAGATGTATAAGGCGTCTGTTGATAAACAATTAGATATGTTAAAGAAGAAAAAGGTTTCTTCTGGTTGGAATGATTCAGCTACTAAAATAAGTAGAGGATATAGAGATATACTACAAGATTTTGAGTACTATTTACGAGCAGAAAATAGTGCAGTAAAAGGTGCAGACAGAGATAAAGCCAATAAGTTAAAGTCTGGTGATAAAGAAGCTTGGAGTGAAGAAAAATACTATCAAAAAGAAATGCTTAAATATGCAAGAAGTATACAAAAATATTTTAAAACATTAAAACTAGATCTTAAAAAGGTAGATGCAAGTAAAGACTATATCGATCTTAGATAAAAATAATAAAAGTGAAATTAAGTGGCATATATTTTTATATGTCATTTTTTTTGTTTATATTAAAGTAATTAAACGTTTAACTAAAAATAAATTTATGAAACAAAGAAACAACGATTTCAAAAAAAGACCTTTTAAAGGCAAAAGACATAGAAGAGAAGAATTTTATGTCCCAGGATGTGGATTAGGGGTAAAAATACCTGATGCAGAATATGGTACTCTTGAAAAAGGATTAAGGTATTTAAAGCGACAATTAAAAGATGCAGATACTATGATGACCTTAAGAGAAAAGAGATACTATACTAAACCTTCTATGAAAAGAAGAGTAAAGAAAGAGGAGGCCATAAGAGACCAACAGTATCGAGAAAGAATTAAAAAAGGATATGATAGATGGCATCCATGCTGGACAGCTATTATGGATGGAAAAGCTTCATAATAGTAGTAAAACATAAGTATTTTAAATTAAGGGAACATTTTTTGTTCCCTTTTTTATTTTTAGGTATATTTGTATATATTTATATAAAGAAGAAGCTGAAAAACACACTATCCTCTATATAGTGTAAAAAGCTAAATAAAAAAATCTATTAAGGTTCTCAATAACCTTATTTCCAAATTAAAATATTACGGAGAAAAACTCATGGCAAACAAATCAAATTTGCTTAAAGAGGCTATTGCTGACGCTAAAGCTGTTAGAGAAACTGCTATTGCAAATGCTAAATTGGCCCTTGAAGAAGCTTTCACACCGAAATTACAATCAATGCTTTCTAAAAAGATCGAAGAAGAAATGGAAGATGAAGACGAAGATACTGTTGAAGAACAATCTGTTTCATCTAATATTGGATCTGGCGGAGTAAAAGTAGCTGATGGTAATGACGAAGAAAAAGCTGAAACAAAAACATCATCTGCATCTGCAGGAACTGAAGGCGACGATACTGTTGTTGATAAGTTAACTGAAAATGAAGATGAAGAAGAAATCGAGGAAACGTATGAAGGCGAAGAAGAAGAAGTAACTGAAGATGACGACGATGACGACGACGATGACGACGACGTTACTGGAGAATCTGAGCTAGATGCAGAACTTGAAGAAATTATTAAAGAATTGGAAGCTGAAGACGAAGAAACAGCTGAAGAAGGTACGTACGAAGGTGAAGAAATGGAAGACGAACCAGTAGCAATGGAGGACGAAATGGAAGATCCTGTTGCAATGGAAGACGAAGAAATGGAAGAGCCTGTAGCTGCTGAAGATGAAGAAATGGATCTTGAGGAAATCATCAAATCTCTTAGAGAAGAAGATGAAGACGAAGAAGAAATTACTGAAACTGAAGATGACAATGTTGATGAATTAAAAGACGAATTAGAAGAAGCTTATTCTGCTATAAGGTCTTTAAAGGGTACAATCAATGAAGTTAACCTATTAAATGCAAAACTTTTGTTCTCTAACAAATTGTTTAGATCTCACAACTTGACAGAAGGTCAAAAAATGAGAGTTATCGAAACTTTTGATAGAGCTGCAAATGTAAGAGAAGTTAAATTAGTATTTTCTACACTAGCTGAATCATTAAGCTCTGGTGCAACTAGAAAATCTTCTTTAAAGGAAGGATATGCATCTAAAGCTACTAAATCTACAAGACCAGCAAAAGCTGTAATTGTTGAAGCAAACCAATTCAATAACCGAATGAAAAAATTAGCAGGTTTACTATAATAAACCGCTTAAATTAGGAGAAAAAAAAATGTCAAAAAACATTTCAAACTTATTAAACAGTGCTGGTGATGCGTATAACAACCAACTAGCACAAACAAGAGGTTTGGTTTCTAAATGGAATAAGACTGGTCTTTTAGAAGGAATAGACCAAGAATATGACAAGTCAGGAATGGCTGTATTATTAGAAAACCAAGCTAGACAGCTTATCGATGAAGCATCAAACACTTCAAGCGGTACAGCTTCAAAAGAACAATGGTCAGGAGTTGCTCTTCCACTAGTACGTAGAGTATTTGGTGAAATTGCTGCAAAAGACTTTGTTTCAGTACAACCAATGAACTTACCATCAGGTCTAGTATTTTTCTTAGACTTTAAATATGGTGACGACAACGGAACACAACAAACTTCAGGTGCCGACCTTATGGGTAACACATCAAAATCTGACGCTGACGCTGAAGGTGGTCTTTATGGTGCTGGTAAATTCGGATATTCTGATGCAACTAAAAATGTATCTTTAGCTGCAGGTAAAGTAATTCCTGCATCAGCTTCATGGGCGGAATTAGGTTTTGCATCTGCATTATCTGCTTCAGTTTCTGATGGTTCTGCAATTAAATTGTCTACAGATGTTAACAATTTAACTAACGGAACTTTTACAATTGACTTAAATACATTAAGAGCTACATCTGTTGCACCAGTAGAAACTGGACATGTTTACGGTAGCCACGAGGTTTACAGTGCATACAACTTTGCAACTGATGCAAATGGTGTTAAAACTACAGATACTGCAAAAGCAGTTTCTGCTTCATTCTTTTTAGCTCAAACAACAACTCCAGCTGCAGGAAGAACTTCTGTTGCTGTTGTTACTAACGTTTCTTTCTCAGTTAATACAACTGCAGATTTAAGAAATGACTTTGAGATGGCAGGTGCTGATGTTGATAAATCATTAGCAACTCAAGATGTTGGAATTCCACAAATCGATGTACAGTTAAGAAGTGAAGCGATTGTTGCTAAGACTAGAAAACTGAAAGCTGCATGGTCTCCTGAGTTCGCTCAAGATCTTAATGCTTACCATTCTATCGATGCAGAAGCTGAATTAACTTCTATGTTATCTGAGTATATCTCAATGGAAATTGATTTAGAAATTATTGATATGTTAATCCAAAATGCTAATACGACTGATCACTGGTCTGCTGCATTAGGAGAATCTTATGATGGTACAAGTGCTTATGTAAGCCCAACAGCTGCAGAAGCATATACTCAATTTACTTGGTTCCAAACTTTAGGTACTAAAATACAAAAAGTTTCGAACAAAATACACCAAAAAACAATGAGAGGCGGTGCAAACTTCCTAGTTACTTCTCCAGAAGTTGCAACTATCTTAGAATCAATTCCAGGATATGCTGCAGATACTGCTGGTGATGCTACATCATTTGCAATGGGTGTTCAAAAAGTTGGTGCATTAAATAGTAGATTTACAGTTTACAAAAACCCTTACATGAAAGAAGCAACTATCTTGTTAGGATTTAGAGGAACACAATTCCTTGAAACTGGAGCTGTTTACGCGCCGTATATTCCATTGATTATGACTCCACTGGTTTACGATCCTACAAACTTTACTCCACGTAAAGGTGTAATGACTCGTTATGCTAAGAAAATGGTACGTCCAGAATTCTATGGTAAAATCCACATTGCTGGATTAAACAGAGTTTAATATTAAACTTTAGTATATTATGTTAAAAGAGGAGCTAAGAAATTAGCTCCTTTTTTTATGCTCTGATATTTATAGTAAATAACAATTAAATAATAGAGGTTAATATGGCAAAGCAAAACATAGAAAAATCGGCACCAAAAGGAAACATTAAATTCTCAATAACCTTGTCAGAAGAACAAAAAGTAGCAAAGCAAGCAATGCTACATCATCCTTATAATTTTATAGTAGGTAAAGCAGGTAGCGGTAAAACACTACTAGCATGTCAGGTAGCACTTGATATGTTTTTTAAAAGAATGATAAACAAGATAATTATTACGAGACCTACTGTTTCTACAGAAGATAACGGATTTTTACCAGGATCTGAAAAAGAAAAAATGGAACCTTGGCTAGTACCTATTAGAAGTAATATGAGAAAGGTATATAATAAGCCTCTTATATTAGAAAAACTAGAAAAAGACGAATCAATAGAACTAGTATCCTTAGCACATTTTAGAGGTAGAACATTTGAAAACAGTGTAGTAATTATAGATGAATTTCAAAATTTGACGCGATCACAATTTAGAATGGCCTTAGGTAGATTAGGAAAAGGTTCAACAATGATATTCTGTGGAGACAATCAACAAATAGATTTAAAGGATAAAAACTATTCAGCAATAGTTGATATATCTAAAATAACAGAATCTCAATTTGTATACAAAAGAATACTATTAGATAATCACAGGCATCCAGCTATAGATGAAGTATTTGAAATGTTAACAGGCATGTAAAATATTATTAAAACACTAATATTTAATAGATAAATCTGATATTTATATACGAACAACACTGTTAACTTTAAGAGGATAATATGGCAACAAAAATACCAATTTGGGATGGAACAGCAACATGGAATGATGATAATGATACACCATTTGGTATATACGATTCTGATGTTGTATTTCAAACTGCATCTATTAATACCGCTAAATGGTGTGCAAAACGATTAGGCTATCCAATAGTCGATATAGAACTACAATCTAGCTCTTTCTTTGCCTGTTTTGAAGAAGCAGTCAGTGAATATAGCTCTCAGGTAAATTACTATAATATAAAGGAAAATTTATTAACTTTAAAGGGTACTGCAACTGGTAGTAATCTTACGCACAAAGAAATAACGCCTAACCATGGTAGACTAATAACAATTGCAAATTCTTATGGTGCAGAGGCTGGTAGTGGAGGAGATGTAACTTATTATAGTGCATCTATAGCAGTTACAACTTCAAAACAGGTTTATGATTTGACAGATTCAAACCAAATATCCTTGGAATCAGGCCAAACTGATATTGGA
>Ga0209337_1000875_pt1 | contig 23819 bp, 35 predicted proteins | sample LinPmetageLP53_FD_184044 | JGI IMG/M metagenome (GOLD analysis project Ga0209337, IMG submission 184044) | Marine viral communities from the Pacific Ocean - LP-53 (SPAdes) (version 2) | ecosystem: Environmental > Aquatic > Marine > Oceanic | place: Pacific Ocean | collected 2010-02-08 | reverse complement strand
AAATGTTGAACTATCTAATTTTCCAAAATTTAAACCACCTGTGCTTCCTGTAGAATCAAGCATTTGTATAGATATAGTATCAGAATCATCTTGACCTTTGTCTGCTACAAAATTTAATATAGCTTTACCACCAGATAGGTTTTGACTTCTTATAGTAACAATAGAATCTGAAATATTTGAAAAAGTAGGGTCTGTAAACATAGTTTGTTTAGATTCATTAGTAACATTGTTTATTCTTAAATCTGTTCTTATAAATTCTGTATCACCTTGCAAATATACTTTTGCATTTTTGCTTGGAGTTTTAAAATATAAACTATCTGATGCTCTTGTTAACTCTCCTGTAGTATCATTTATTTTATTAGGAACAATTATTTTAGTTTCACCTATCCTATTTCTTAATAACTTTTCCATCCTTGTACCATACCAAGCACTTCCAAGTTTATAGAACATAAATAAACCTTTATTAGCAACCATACTAAGCCTTAAGTCGCCATCTTTTCCTTCTCTTTCATTTGGTGTAGATGGAACAAAAGAAATCTTTTTTTGTTTTGAATTTTGTAGATTTATTTTATCTCTAGTCTTCAACTGAATAGTCTCTCATTTTTCTATACAATAATGATATATCATTTATAGAGACATTTCCTGTTCCTGCAGAATTTTGTTTATATATATTAATACCTATTTCAAATTGTATATTATAAAATAATCTTGCAATAGAACTTTCTTCATCATTAAAAGGAAGTATAAAAGTAGCTCCACCTTTATATGCTGTTGTACCATTATTATTATTTGAAAGCCCATAATTTGGAAAAGTAATTGAAGTTGATATAGTATTCCAATATTTAAATAATGAGTTTATGTCTTTTCTGTAATTTGCAGTAACATTAAATTCTATATCCGAATCCCAATTAACAGTAATAGCAATATAAACAATTTTCTTTTTAGAGAAATCATTTCCCATGCTAAACATTCTTGTCCTAAAAAATGTAGGCATAGCATAGTTTGTAGGTTCTCCTATTAAATTAGAATCCCATTTTCTTACGCTACAATTAGCCATTTAAACTCCTTAAGTTGTACCGTTATTAAAATCTATATCTCCACCATCGTGATGACTTTGCCCTACATTAGTCTGAGCAATATTAATTACACTATCATCTAAGTCTGTTACAAAATTAGTAGTAACTATATTTGGACACCATTTACGTTCTGCAAATACCCATGTATCATTATCAATATTATATATATAACAATTTCCAGTACCGTAATTTGAAGCAAGAGTGCTGTTTTTAAATATTACAATTCTAGAGCCTGGGTCAAAACCAACAGACATATCATCATTAAAAAAAGATTTCCATTCTGATATAGAAAATTTTCTTGTTGTTCTATCTTCTCCTGAAATACCTTTTTGTGTATCTCCTAATTTATCTTTTGGGGAATATTTAAATAAATCTATTATATTTTCAGGGTCTCCATTAAAAAGATATACAGAATTTCCATTAGCCCATATTAAACCTATAGGCGTTTCAACTACATGATGTTCACTTGAGCACCCATAATACCTGTGTGATGCTACTATACTGTATGTAGAAGGGTCACCACTGCCTATATTAATTATATACAAGTATGCTGTTTTATATTGAAGAAGATTATCTCCATAAGCTCTCAATACTTTTATAGACTGACCATCGTTAGCAGTTACTTCTAATATACCATATGGGGTAGGAAAGACATCTAACATATTATATGGAGAAACAATCATTCTATCATTGTATTGAACTCCTTTATAGTAAACATTGCCTAAAAAGGCCCTTCTACCGCTTACAGCGATAGTTTTGTATCTTGCTTCTAAACTAGTATTGTTAGAAGAAAATCCATTTTGTGTTTCAAAAGTTTGTAATTCCGTAGAGTCTGCCATACTAATACCACCTAATATTTCTACAATAGCAGCATTATCTCCACCATCTGCAGATTGAGTCCATCCTGTTATAAGTGAGTTGTCTGCTCTTACTACACCATCTTCAAAATCAATATCAAATAACTTCCATTTTTCTCCATAACCATCTACTGACTTAGACATATATATTCTAAATCCTTTTGTTACATAATCTGCAATAAATGCTCCCTCACTAGTTGTTGCTCCTGGGTCACATTGTATAGTAAATTTTAATTGTCTTCCTGATAATGATAGTATTTTAGATGCATCATTACCATTTGCATCATGCTCAAATATATGTTCTGGTAAAGTTTCGTTATCATCCATATCATATGCAGATGCATAAAACTTATAACTTTCTTCCCAAGTTCCAACTTTAAACCAATTACCTTCTTGGTCATTAGCAATAGCACCATCAGAAGTATCAATTCCATGTAAAAAATGTATTGTATTAGTAGCACTTATATTTGATATTGTATATCTTCCATCTAAAGAAGTAGAGTCTGTTATATCTATTTGGTCACCAATAACTAAACCATGTCCAGCAGCAGTTTCAAAATGTGTTGTGGTGCTATCTGAGTCCATAGAGTTAGTAGTTATAGCAGCTGATATTACTTCTATTTTCATATGCATTGTTGCATCAGAAGGTGCTGTTGCTGTATGAGCGTAAACTCTTAAACCTTTTCCTCCACCTTCAGTATAATTCCATCTAATTCTTTGATTCCATAAATGCCACGTTTCTAATGTAAGTCCAGTTCCTGCTCCTGTTCCAGGAAAAAGACCTGACCTACTTATATATTTAAAGGCTTTATTTATATTATCGTTTTCATAGTTACCATCTGATATTCTTACTTTTCCACCATCTGCATAAAATACAGGTAACATATTTGTTAAATCAGACCATAGTGCAGTTGTGTTTATTAATGGATTATGTATCCATTGGTACCCAGATTCACTAGAGTTCCATTTTAACTTACCTTGTGCATCTAATAATAATAAAAACTTATCATCTTTATATTCTGTTTTAGTACCTATTACTGACCAAGATATATCAAAAGCTCCTGCTGCTCCTGCTGTTTTAGAAGTAAGAGTAACTATATTACCTGCTCCAGAATAAGCAACGGTTATTAATGCATCTATTTCTGTATCTGCAGCCATTAAATTTGCTAAACCTCCACTACTACTTGTCATCATTTCCGCTACTGTAGGACTACCTCCGCTTGCTGTAACTGTTACTAATTTTGCAGTAGGGTCATCATTAACTACTACTGTTAGTTTATCTCCAGTTTCTACACTACCACTTGGAGTAATTTTAGTAACCTGTGTAGATGTTGTAACACCATTAGACATTGAAGAAGTTGACCATTGTTTTGCCGCATCAAAACTTGGATTATTTCCAGTTATAAACCATTTTAAACCAGATGTTTGATACCCTAATTGATTAAGTTTATTACTTGAGCTAGGTATATTTTTATTCCAAACCCAAGAAGAGCCATCTGTAAGAGAATTTGTTCTCCACAAAGATGGTCCATCAGGTTTATGATATTGCCTATAATCAGAAACACTACTTATTTCAGCAGGTACAGAAGCGTTTGAATGTTGTGAAAAAATAAGACCATCATATCTAATAGGATTCCAATAAGTTGACAATCTTATATCACAATTTTTATCAACACCTACAGCTTTAGCTTTAAAAATAAAAGAACCATTTTCTTGGTCAATAGCTTCATGTGTAGAACTTATGTTTCCAGCTCTACCAAAAAAAGCTAAGTTACTTGTTGCTGTCCATACAGGAGTTTGACCATATGTATGATTTACTGAACGTTCATAACCTGTTGGTTGAGGCTCATTACTTCCATTTATTAAATTAGTTATTGTTAATGACATTTGAGAATAATTAGAAACTCCTTCAACTACTTCAGTATTAATCATAGCAGATGCCCCACCAATTACTCCAGTTTGTTGAGAGATTAATTGATTGACTCCTAAATAATTCTTTTTACTTCCCATAGATAGTCCATCATAAACACAAAAATTATAAAATAATACTTTATCAAAAGTTAAAGTTTGATTAGTAAATGCACTAGTAACAGGGTGACTTATTTCTAATCTATCAACAAAACATTCCGATTGAATATAGAAATCATCAAAAAATAAATGATGGCCACTAACTCCATTAACGTATATACCTATATAATAAGTTGTATTAGTTGGAACAAAATTAACTTGAATACTACTAGAAACTGCTTTATTTGAAAATTCAACAGGTGAGCAATCATCTCCTAAAAAGGCAAAATTATCACCTGATACTGCAGATGCTCCACCAAAGACAGAAGCATTAGCTCCAATTTTAGCACTTGTAATAGATTGACTGTCACCTTTGTTAACTCTAATACTTGCATTGTAAGTCTTACCTACAATACAATTAGTCATTTTATACCAAGCTATAGTATTTACAGCTCCTGATAAAGTGTACTTCATAGAATTAGCACCTAAAAATCCATTACTTCCAGTATCTTGAGCTACTTGAGAGTTAAAACTGCCATCTTGGTCATCGTCTTGCCATTCAGCATTAGCTGTACCCACTGCAACAGCAGAGTCAAAAGAACCATTTACTTCTAATCTAGCTCTTTGAACTTTAGTAATAAATGTATCTTCAGAAATATTTGAACCATATAATTTTTGCCCAGGAACTAATAATGTTGCTCCAGAAGTATCTATAGCTGTAACTATTGTTCTTGAATTAAATACTTCTTCATCATTTGAAATTGAAGTTAAAGTTCCTTCTGGAAAACCTTCTGAAACAGATTCATCATTTGAAATATTTTTACTATTAATTTGCATTGTTGTTGAAGTTATACTAACTATGTTACCTAATTCTTTTCTTTCAGAATTTAAAACCATATCTCCGACTATAAATTTACTTGTAGCATTAGCACCATCTAAAGTTATTGTTTTTGTACCTGAAGGATAACCCCCTACATTATTTATATAAACACCTGTACTTAATAGAGCGGTACATCCATTAGTTATAGTTTGTTTTACATTAGTAGAATCATAAGCAAATCCAGATATTCCTACTGGAACACCCATCATTAAATCATGTATACTAAATTCAGGAGAAATAACAGTTGATGCATAAACACCACTAACAGGTTGTGTAGTATTAGAGACATTTAAATTTAATCCATCAGTACCATTTGCTAATATATTTTCAACTGAATAAGGTGAGTTATAAGAAAATAACCCCTTACCTGGTATTAAGCTAGAAGATAAAGTACTATATCCACTATTATCTGTAGGGTTACCTAATATTTTAATTTGACCAGAAGTACTTGAATCAAGATTTTCAACTGCTGTAAATTGATTATCATCAAGGTCTTTGGGGTCTGAAGCAGAGTTCAAACCCCCAGAAAAGTCGTTAAGATTTCTTACTTCTCTTGACATTATTTACTTTTTTTATTTAATACGTTTTCAAGAACTTCCATAAAAGCATCAAATAAAGAGCCAAAGATTTTTTCTTCTTTAGCTTCAGAGATTAAAGGAAGATTAACTTTTTTATTAATTCCATCAATAATTTCTTCTCTATTACTTTTTAAGTAAGCTATAATCATATCTACCATTAGTAACTCCTTTTCTTAGATTTAGATTTCATTTTACCTTTTGTTTTTTTACCTGGAGGTCTCCCTCTTTTTTTACCGTACGTACCTTTACCTGATGGCATTTGCATTCCTCGCTTTCTAGAGCTTTCACTCTGGTTTCCATTTTGTTAAATTTTATATCTAATTCGTTATCATCAAAAACATATGACATTATTTTATCTAATTTAAAATGCTTAACTAATCTATTTGCTACAAGATTTATAATTAACTTTGATATTATCATAGTTTCATAATCTTTTTAAACATTAAAACACATATTATAATAAGCATTACACTTGCAATATCAACAAAATGATTTCCTGAATCACTCTCAATACTACCTAAAGGAGTTTCAATTTTAACTCTTTGAGTTTCATTCATCTACCATTCCTCCTTTTTCCATAATTCTTAGGAACTTGTCTTTTAACCCATTTCCACTTAAACGAGCAATAATTTCTACTTGTGCTTTAAATATTCCGTTTAGTTTTTTTTGTTCCATTTGTATTTTTTTTTGTTGGTCAATAAGTTTAATAATAATACCTTCCAACCTCTTGAAGTCTTGGTCGAGTTCTGTCATAAGAGTAGATTGAATGAACCTGTTTTGTTTCCAAATAAAGAAACCGAATGCCAATGCTACTGTCACTGGTATACCAAATTGTTCCAATGTTGTAAGTATGTCCATTATTTTCCTTTTTTATTGCCATCTATAAGCTCTCCCCATAATGAGGTTTTGCCATTTATAATCTGTATAATATGAACTGTAAATAAACCACCTTTATAAAAGTCAACTATTGCAAAGCCATGTGCCCAATTAATAGGTCTATGTCCAAGCCAAGTGTTAGCTTCATGTTTCATATCTTTTAAGCAACCAATACTCCAAGCAGACTTAGGTCCATCTTTATGTGTTACTGACATTTGTTGTAAATCATGCCAGTGACCGTACATAATATTGCATCCAAATTTCCTAAGATGGTTAGAAGTATGGTATTGCCCACCATATTGATGGCCATGATAAAGGTAAAGTTTTCCCATTTTGAGATGTTTGCCAAACTCGTGATATGTGTACCCCCTACCTTTAAGGTCAACAGCATTAGCAAATCTATACTGAGGAATATAGGGGTATTTTTCAACTGCCATATTAAGCCAATTATCATGATTACCCTCAGTAATATGCTTCTCTTTGCAACATGCTTTATCAAGAGACTCGTCAATTTGGTCCATTCCACTGTTAACATCTTTTACATCCTTATCAAAATCTTTAATTAAGTACTCTAAAGGCGGAGCCTTTTTTCTTTTAAATCTCCAAGCACTAAATGCATGCCATTCACCTACATCACCTAAATCTATATAAGCATCAGGTTTTACAATCTCAATAGTCTTTTTAAGACAGTTGATTGCAGGTTGGTCATGAAGAGGGAAATGTTTATCTGGTGTTACTATTACTCTTTTAACCACACCTTTATCCATAATTACTCCTTAAGTTGTTTTCGAATCAATTGAATTTTATACACAAAGTATACTATAGTAGCTATTCCAACGCCCATTTTGACGAATACAGGCAAGAAATCCATTAACTGAATACTTAACCCTCCACTGCCTATAATTGCTGATTTTAATGTATCTACATCCATTATTCTTCCTCCAACTTTTTTACTTCATTACTCATTTCTTTTGCTCTATTAGGAGTTTGTTTGGCCCACCTACTATCAAGCATTTCTATTGAAGCATTCTTCCATTGCTTATCTTGTAAATAAGAAATAGTTTTTTTAAATTTAGAAAATCCAGTAACTCCTAGTTGATAACACATTTCTGTTATTATAATTTGTATTCTAGGAGGCATATATTTATACCATCCAAATTTAAGTTTAATTCTATCATCTAAATTTTTAAGTTTTCTATCAAGAATTATATCACATATATCTTCATCTAATTCTAAATCCTTAATTGCAAATCCATATCCAATAGTGTCTATACCTAAACTATCTTTATATACAATACCTACATAACCTTCATGTTTTTTAATACTATCTTTTAAACTCATATTGTCCCCTATCCATAATATGCTATTACAGAACCAGAATCAAGTTCTATAGATTGAAAATATCCATGAATAGTTCCACCTGCAGGTATTTTAAAAGTAGATGGGATAGTTCCTGATAACCATGTAACATCACATCCTGCTGTGTCTACTACAGAATCTTCTAATGCCATAACAGCAACGAATGGACCTGTAATTTCATCAGTACCATCTATTATAACAGCTCCTGCTTGTCCTAAGTTTATATTGTTTGCTTCTTGCACTGTGAATTTGTGCAAGTCTTTTTTAGTTTTTGCCATGTTTACCTCCTACCCTAAGCTCTGGCTGAGCGTGAATGGGTTTGTTTATTGTTATCTTATTGAGTGTGAGCCAGGAGAAATTATTCTCGGTCCACTTATTCTTGTACTTTCATATTTTTCTATAATCTTTTTATATTGTTTCATAAAGTATTCAAATGCTTGTATATCAAGACTATCTTCAGCTACCTTAGCTTTGATGTAATATACCAATGCTTTTTGTAAGTAAGAAGGTAAATCTACTTCATAGTCTTCATCACTAATTACATCTACACTATAGTACATAGTTACCGTCTCTTCAAATTGTTGATTAGTAGACCAACCCGATGAACCTGAAATCTTAGTATATGTTGTTATACCGTCTTTTGTACCATCAACATTTGAAATTTCTTTTATTCTATGCAAACCATTATGTTGCCCTGCATTTCTTAAAACAAAGTAATTATCTACATCTAAAGTAGTATCATAATTAACAGAGCCTCCTTTTATCTGTAAAAAGCCTCCATTAGACCTCCAATTAGTAATACTTGTAATTATTGTATTTGTTGATTTGATAAAATAATCAGGACTATGAGAATATTTTATTTCAATTGCATCTTCAACAGAAGATTGAGGAGATTTCCAAGAATGTCTTGCAACTCCTGGTCCAAATTCTTTAGACTCTATATTATTATTAAAAGTAGTATCTTTTTCAACTATACCTAATTTAGTCCCTTCTATATAATATGCATATTGTTTAGCCATTAAATTCCGTCCTCATCTTTAATCACAGGTTTATTCATTAATCTTGGTATAGTTCTATATTCGTTTTTATCATTAAAATGATTTTTAATTCTTATATCTAATACTTTTACCATGTCTTTAGGAAAATTATAAAACCTTTTATCTTTAGTTATATCAATTCTTTCTATATTTGTATGAGTTTCAAATAAAACATTAAGCTCTTCAATACCATCTTTAAGATAAGCTATTGCTCTACCAGTTTCTGTTATACCAACTCTTTCCATAATTTCTTTTAATTTCATAAGTCTCCTAACTTACATCTTGTATTATAGCAGCTACATTAATTTGAACATTACCTGGCGTAGTTGATGAAGGTATTCCTGAAGTAACTCCTACAGATTTTGTAGTTAAATCTCCTATTGTAGTAAAAGGAAGTTTACTGACAAACATTTCTTTTGAATCTATAAATATAGCATCTCCTGTATTATATGCTAATGAATTATTGTTATCTAAACTTATTATAATACCATTAGAAGTTTTATTTGAACCATCAATTGTACCTGTGTGTTTAATACTTATCCATAAAATCTTATCAGAAGCATTTAATGAAACAGACGTTCCTAAATAATTTATAGAAACACTTAATAAATCAGAAGTAGAATTACCTACAGTTACATCAGCATACACCCATTTGTATGAGTTACTAATAGGTGTAAAAGAGTTTGTTCCAGCAAAAGCTGCTCTTATACTTTCAGGTAATACTGAAGTTGTTAATGTGCATACTGCTTTATCTTTTTTAGCCATAAATTATCCTTTAAGTAAATGAGTAAACTTGTGCAGCAATTGTATTGCTACCATTTGTGTCACCATCTGAATCTGTACTTTGTACTTTAACTGTCATACTTGCTTTACCTCTAATTGGTAGTACTATCATTTCTCCAGACTTTAATGTGCCTACATACCTATCGGCTGAACCATCATGTATAAATACTGCTAGAAAATCTACTGAGTTTGCTGTTGTACTTAATGCAGATGCACTACTATATTGAAACCCAGTATTTTTAACTGCCACTATATCTGCAGCTGACATAGCCACAGCTGTTGTAGAACCAACTGCTGCTTGTATATAAAGTGCTGCTCCATCATCATATCCATGAGTTGCACCCCCGCTACCATCAATTGTAATACTACTTAATTCTCCAGAACCTGATAAACTACCATAACATTCACTTGCTGCTATAAAATTACTATTTCCAAATTGGTCAGTATTATCTTCTATGGGAGTAATTGAAGCGTTAAATTGAACTTTATTCGCCATTATTCTCTACCTTCCTCTTTTTGTTTAGGAGCTTGAACAGCATTAGCTTGTTGAGCTTTAGGTTTACCACCCATACCTGATACTCCTGTCATATATTGATTCATTAAAAAACTATATTGTTGCATATACCATTTATATGTTGTTACTAATTTATTTATATCTAAAGCATACTTTTGAATATCAGAAGCATATGTTTTAATATCTGTTGTTATTTCTGCCATCTGTTTTCCCATTTGCTTATCAGCATTTGTCATTCTTCTTTTTATTTCTTCAGTAAACTCTACGTTTTCTGCATTAAATTCTTTGTCAGCATTTGCAACTTGTTTTTCATAAGCATCTAGTTGTTTTTCTATTACACTTAAAAATTTCTCAGCCATATCAGGGTCATCATTAGATAAAGCTTCATTTACGTCTGTAAAATCTAAAGATAAATTTGGAGCAATAAATTCAGGGACAGTCGGTAAATCTGGAGCGTCATAAATAAAACTTGCAGAACCAGGAGATGTAGGAGACGTAGGCATAGCTGAATGTATGTTTGATGCAGCGTTTAAACATGATAGTGCTGATGCAAAGTATACTACTAAATACTCTGTAGACTTTGGAAAGTTTGCAATAGAAACTGAATTATAGCTTACTTGATTATCAAAAATTACATGTTGTATTTCTCCATTGTCAACTGAACCAGTAGAAGGATTTGGTTTTATATATATCTTACCACTTTCTAAGTAATAAACAGGATTATATTTAGAAGCAAAAAATAAACTACTTGAATCAGATACTCTGCCTTTCATTAAAGCAGGTATTTCTTTGGCTGGATTTTGAAACTCTCCATCTCCTCTTGTTACAGATATAATTACATTACTTGGACTTTCTAATCCATTTGAATTTGTTATAGTTTCCAGTGTAGCAAAAGAACTGAGGATTGAAGTAGGGGCACCACTTGCCATTAATTTTCTAATAATGTCTTTAACTCCATCTCTTAAAAATTGAGTTATTTCAGATTGAGTTGGAGAAGTTCCACTATCTGATATTGTAATCTTTGTTAAGCCTTCTATTTGTTTTTCAAATGTTTCCATTTATTCTTTCTTTGTTTTGGTAACCTCCCGTAGAGAAGACAAATTCAATACGAGAGGCACCATTATTTAGTTACTAGTCATTAACTTTCAATTGCAGTACCGCCAGCCACTCCATTAAGAAGAGCTGTTGCAAACCATTTAGTTCCATCTGAAAAAAGTTCAAATGAATCTCCTATTACGCCTGCTGCTTCAATTGTAAAACCATCACACAATTGAACATAGGCTCCAGTTCCAGCAACAACATCTGATTCACGATAAACCATAAGGTCATTATCGCCACCAGAAGAACCTCCAGCTGCAGGTAAACCATACCCTACAACAGAAATGTCAGCACTACCATCAACTTGTACTACCATTTTACAACTCCATCCAGCAATTTCACTAGATAGTTGTGGTAAATTAATAGTAAAAGCAGAAGTATTATCTACCATAAACACTTTACCAGAGTCACCTCTTTCTAGTTGTTTAGTTGTAGTAATAGTCTCAACATAGTTTTGATTCCATGAAGATTGACTGCCTATTTTTGCATTAGCCATTATTTACCCCCTAAGCTACTTCTACAACAATTACAAAAGTTGCTTGTCCAGCACCAGGAGCAGCATCGTTTTCAATTTCGATAGTGCCTCCTGCATCAATTGTATTGTTAGAAGTTGGTGTAACTACACCTGAAGCACCAATTGCAGCAGAAGCTGTAATCTCATGTGTTCCAGCCATAGTTCCTGCAGCTGACTTTAATGTTAATGTAGATTTAGCAGTTGTTAGAGCTACATTCATAACCCATCTAACTTCTAAAACTTTACATCTCCAAGGAGCTACAGCGTAGATTGTACCTGCACTACTTAAAGCAGGACTATCTACTACCATAACTTGTTTGTTTTGAAAATCATCAGCTTTATTTTGTCCGTACATAGGATTTGCCATATTCAGACTCCTTTCTATAACCAGATAGCGTGAGATTCAGGCATTGACCATTCCATCCCAGCTTCTGTTAAGATTAAGTCAACTCTACGGTCAACACCTGAGTTTTCAAGTGTTTGCACACCTACATAAACTGAAGTATCTCTGTTAACACCGTTTCCTACAAGAGGACGATACGAACAATGCTTCATATCAATACCAAGCATTTTTATATTAGTTCCGTCTAAATGGATATTTCTAGTAACATTCATGTCACCATAAGGTGTAGAGAATGTAGTAATATCAATTCCAAACGCTGTTTTCTTACCAGTCATTGCAATGTCTGATTTATAATTAGGAGATATTTCCATATTGTTTTTAAAATATCCACCCATTTTATGTAACCAGTTATACACTGCAGTACTGCAGAAAAACACATTAGCACTTTGACTATTATACCTAGGGTCCATATATGCAGACATATCATCTAAGAAATCGTCAGAAGTCTTAGTAGCTGTGTCTAACAAAAATGAATTACCATAGTTAGATATATAATCTACAGCACCTTGTGTTGTATTATAGGTATCATTTTGTGAGCCAAAAAGCAATGAAGTTTCAAGGTCAAACTTATGTTCAATAAGCTTTTCCTTCCAAGTACGAGCCCATTCGTTGCCTTCGTATTTTAATACTGTAGCACGAGCTGTATTTGTCATAGCCATTCCTGTTTTCCATATTTGAGTTTGTCCATATTGAGTTGAATATGGCTGGTCTACCCATGTCTCAGGATAACCAGTTCCCTCATTATGTGCTGTTCCAACAACATAGCATTTAAAAGGAGCTAACGCTTCTTCGCTTAATGTTGTTCCTGTGTCGCCACCTGCAACTAAAGAAACTGGAACACCCATATAGAATCTACCAGCATCAACAGCTCTTACAACTTTTCCAGTTACATGAACATAGTTACCGCTATCAACTGCACTAGTTACTTTGATTATTTGATAATCAATAACTGATGAAGCGCCAGCTACATTATTAGCAGAAGCTACGGGAACTTTTATTAATTGACCTTCTAAGAAAAAGAGAGGTTTTGTATCAGCAGCACCTACTTCATAGTCGACACTTTTGCCGAATCTATTTATTAGGTTACCTGTATTTTTATAGTCAGTACCAAACTTACCATAAAAAGTATCATCGGCCGCGTCTTGTAAATCAGCATTAGTACTTGTTGCTGTTGCAAAACCGCTACCATGAGATTCTAAGTAAGCGTATCGTTTGTGAAATGAATGCCTTTTTTCAGTAAATTTGAAAGTCGGGTCATCCGTTGGTTTTTTTGCGCATTTGCTAAGAAATCGAAAGAAGGGGTCTTGAGCTATTGCTAACTCAGAAACTCTATCTCCAAAATTATATCTTCTACGAAGGTCACCAGTGTTGGCATTAGTTCCAACATTTGTTCCAGCACCATTCGATAATACATCTGAAGTACCTAAATTCGATAACTCAATAAAGTCATTTAAAGCCATAATAGACTATCCTTTCTGTGTTGTTTAAAACACAAAATATGTTTAACTAGACAGTCTTTAGTTCGTATCTAGCCAAACATGTTATCGAGATTACCATCAACTCCTTTTAATGCATCAAACAAATCATCAGATTGATTACTTGTTTTGCCAGCATTATTAGAGTTGCTTTGACTAGTAGGTATGTTTCTTACATTTTTCATCTGGTTAAGCATTTGTTCTTTAGTTGAATTAGCAACATTACTGTTTACTGAATCCTTATTTAACAAATAGTACATATCATCAAATGATAAATGACTACTTCTAAATCTAGATTCTGCATCATCAAGAAAGGCATGCATTTCCTCATCGGTAAGCTGATTCTTATCTTGGAAGATTTTAGCTTCATTTTTAATTTGAAGTTTATTATTCATCTTTTGAGCTTCAGCTTTTTCGTTACTAAGGATTTGGTTTGCTCTTTTTTGAACTACTTTATCAACCATAGTGTTAAATACTTTTCTAGAATCTGATGTTGGATTTTGAACAAGTTCGTCTGTATCAAATTGAAAGTCTTCACTTAAATTAAGTTCGTCCTTTACATTACTTGGTACATCTCCACCTTCTTGAAAATATCCTCTAACATGCTCTACTAAGCCACTATCTTTTTTCATCGCATCTAACACAGGAACAAAAGGTTTGAGTTCATTTAACTCGGCTCTTATTTTTTGTGCTTCACGACTGGAATCACCATATCTCTTCTTCCAATTTTCAGAAGAATTATCTGACACCTGTTGGCTTTCATCTTTGGTAATATTGGGGTCCGCTTCTTGCGGAGTTGCCTCAACTTTAGGTTCAGCTGTTTCTGCAACAATGCCATTTACTTCATCTTCAATAGCATCAAAGAAAGAATCAGTAGCGCCAAAAACTGCATCATCTACAGGTTTTGGGTTACCACTTGTAATATCTTCCATATTGTTACTCCTTTTTTTAGTTTACAAAATACTAAATAAATTCTTTATTTCAAATCTTTTTGTTTATTACTAGAAGACTTCATATCCTCTTGTATCTTTTTTACATCATTTTGTAAAACATTTCTATAGAACTTTTGTCTTGCTTTAGTTTCAAGTTCTTCTTTTTTAATTTCATTCTGAGACTGAATGTTCTTTCTAGACGTTTCCATATCTCCCTGCATAATTTTATTTTTTATTCCAGACTGAACAACTTGTCTTTCAAGTGTTTCAATAGTTCCAGAGCTATTCTTAGCTTGTTCTTCAAGTTCTCCAATTCTAGATTGCAATTGAGAGTATAAACTTTTTCTTTTAACAATAGCTTCTTTATTTTTAATGTCTGTTTCAGCAAGTACTGCCATATCATCTACAACACCTAATTGCATTAGTTGTTTTAATTCTTCTAAGTAAGCCCATCTATTAACTGGTAATGTTGAGCCTCCTATAATTCTTACATCAAACTTTGCAGCTTGATAATCTTTATATTTACCTATTACATGCCCATAGTCATTATATATAGGAACATTAATTTCTACTGTCTTTTCTTCATTTATATTATTAGGTTGCACAATAGTAAATACTTTATTAGCTGAATATACAGCTTGAGTTAATTGTTTAACAACTTCCCCAACTTGTTTTAAAGAAGGTTCAATACTATTTTTTAACCAATACTTAATTCTTCTAGTTCCATATTCATCCATTGCAAGCATTCCTCTATAAGGTAACTCAGCAGATGTGGATGTATCACCTTGCATTGAAGAATATATACCTGCAAGATATTCCATATCACCTTTTCCAGCTTGTGTTAAACTAAAAAATGCATTAGATAAAGGTGCAGGTTGAATTGCTGTAGGAGGAGTATAGCCACTTCTAATTGGAAGTAATGCTCCAGGCGCGCTAGAATATTTTTCCCAATAATCAGTATCGACACTACCTTCTTCAAACATATATCTTAAACTACTACCTAGAGATGCATTGTGTACCATTAATTGATGTGCTTTGTTTAATTCTCTTTGCTTACCAATAAGTGGCGAAACAGCACTAATAGGATAAGGTGTCCCAGTCCATTTGTAATGGAAAGGTACTAATGGATATTCTGTTAAAGGTAACGCTTTACTATATATTAGCTTATCACCAATAACACAAGATAATTGAACCCTGTCTTCTTTAAATGGAATAGCTTCTACTATTCTTTCTGCAAACATTTCGTCTTTAAGCATAATGTCAAATTCTTTTTTAGTTATAACAGAGTTTTCTATTTGCTCTGCTTCAGCTTGCAGTTTATTTCTTGTTTCTATTTCAAAAGATTCTAATTGTTGTGCAATCATATCCTTTTCTTTTTGTAATTCTAATTGCATTCTTTCAGGTAACATATCTCCATTACTTACAGCTGCTTCTAATTTTTGAGATAACTCAAGTAATTTAACTTGCATTTCTGCTTGCATCTTAGCCAACATCTCTTTTGCTTGTTGTACAATTTGTGCTTGAGCTTCTTCAGAAGGAGGTATTTTATAAAAAACATTTACATAACTTATTTTAATCTTTTCATAACATTCATAAAATTCTACTAATTCATTTTCTTTCTCATTACTTATACTACTATTACCAGTCATATCTTTATAATGAAAATCTTTTTGGTCAAGGTCCGTAGACTTTTCACTCATACCTTCATAACTATTGTTCATAGGTGACGCTGCCATAATCTTTCTTTTGCTATCTGGAAACTGTTGAATAAGATGTGATTTTGGTAGGATTTTGCGAATAAGAATATAAGCAGCATCCCTAAATAAAATATCTCTTGATTTTTCATCGACAAAAATATCGAAAGGGTCAGGCTGTTGTATTGTAACTTCACCCATACCTCTGTCGGCATCAGGGTTAACGGTTACTAAAAGGTAACCAATAGATTTAGTTATAGCATCATTAACAGCGTTAGAATATAAAACATCTGCACTTGATTGATACCAAACATAATCAGCTACATCTGCAAATACTGCAGCTACATCAGAATCTGAACCATCTGAACCTACAGCTTGCCATCTAGGGCTTTTAGCAGTTGCGTAAAAATTAAGCATTTCAACAACAGGTATAATCCTGTTAATAGTAAATGTAGGCATACCTTGCTCTTCGAGACTTCTTTTCTCAGCCTCAGAAAGTTGATTATCATTAGCAAAATCATATCCTTTCTGGTTTATATATTCCCACTGAACTCTACTTTGTGTTTTAGCTTGCTTATAAAGGTCTTGACACCTTTGAACCACTTTATTTGATTTAGACATTTAAACCCTTAAACTTTTTATCATATTAATATAATTAACATTAGTTATCATTTTCAATACTTTTATTTATATATTACGCCACTATCCAGCTTTTAGCTTTAGGCTTTTTCTTAGAATATAAATTATTTTTACTTTCTGTAATTCCTAATGGAGGTGAAGCAAACTTACAAGCGTAAGCTAATGCATCTATAGTATCATCATGAGCCATACGAGGACCAAATGTAATTATTTCTCTATTTAAATCATAATGGTCTTTCTTAATATGTATTTGACCTATAGCAAATCTTTGTGCAAGTATCTCTTGTATTCTATCTCTCTTAGACATTCTTGTTCCAGGCTTCTCTTCCTTAAATCTTATTTGAAAATTATTACGTCTTCTCATTTCAGCTCTTAAAGATTGAAACACAGGTTTACTCATGCTAGTATCTTCAACTACAAATAAATGTGGTTTATATTTTTCAGTTAATTGAAACATGTAGTCTACGATTCCAAGTTTACCTTCACCTGGTATACCTAAAACAGGGATGCCTCTTTTTCTAATATATTCTAAAACATAAACATTATTATTTAAATCTACAGCAATTACCATAAGCACACTATAATCTGCATCTCTTCTTTGACTATCTGTTGCAGGGTCAACTCCAACATATATATTAACTGGTTGTGTGTCTCCATCAATTGGCATTATATATCCTATCTCTGATTCTTCATCATACATATAAGAACCATCCCAATATTTTATATGATGACGATTAAACATTGCATCTTCTTCGCTTTGAACTTCCATCATATATTCTTGGTAAAACTTTTGTGGCTGTCCAGAATCTGCATAGAACTTCTTTTTACGTTCCATTTCTTTTTTACCAAACCAACTATCCCAAAGCATAGTTCCGTCATCTGCTATAGCTTTCTTTAAAACAAGTTTCCAAGAAAATTCTTTATTCTCTTTTTTAGATTGCTCATGATTAGAAATAAGGTTGTTAATAAAAGAATCAAAATGCACAGGAGTCCCATTAATACGTAGCCTACCAGTACCAGGCTCAAGAGCAGGGAATACCACAGCAGTAATAAGGTTGGAGTTTTTTGCTCTAGCTTCAGGGGTAATAGTATTATTTTCGTCTTCAAAGTCATCCAATATAATAAGGTCATACCTTTTATGTAATTTTGCGCCCCCACGAATACCTGATATATTTGATTTAGAAATAAGTTTACATCCATTTTTTAACTCCACATCTGTTTCTGTCCATTTATTACCCTTTAGATTACCAAAGTAATAATGAATCCTTTCATTAAACTCTATATGATATTTAATATAATCCATATTACCAGTAGCTAGTTTAGCAGTTGCAGAAACCCATCCATAAAATAAAGGTTCTTTTGTAAAACAAAATTGTTGCAGTATATCGCATTTAGTCATAACAGTCTTACCATGACCACGAGGGAGTATAATAGCAGTTTGTTTATTTTCTGGGTTACTTATTGTGTCTGCTATTTCATAGTGAAATGCAGGAGTTTCACTCCTCATAAAATCATCGGGTAAAAAAAGTTTCCCAAATGCAATCATATCCTTAGAAGCTAACATTAATGCTTCTTCAGCTTTACTTACATTCTGTGTATTTATATTAGCCATCTAGTTCCTTCGGTCTTTCAGCTGTATCTAACATTTTATCGTCAAACCCTTGAAACTGAACTCCTGTAATTTGTTGTACCTTTGCAGTATTCTTGTCTTCTAAATCCATAATGTCCGATAATTTAAATAACGCTTTTAGTCTAGTCTCATCTTTTTCAGATGATAATGCAATGTTATTTATATTACTAATAATTGTATTTTCATTAATACCAAGCTCTTCTAATACTGGTTTTAATTCTTCTTTCATAGCTGTTTTAATCCTTTCAGTTTTAATTAAACTAACTGCCTTCATACGAGCGTATGCTTTATTATTTGTAGGAAAAGCTTTTACATATGCTTCTTCTGGGTTTAATCCAGCAGACACATACTGAACAAACAATTCTTCATTAGCTGTCATACTTCTTCTATTAGCAACTACCTCTTGAGGGCTACTATACCCACCAAATGAGTATATGTTAGGTCTTTTATCTGTATCCATTTTAGTTTTTTCAGCATTAGTAAATGTACCTGTGCAAGTACCTAAATAAAATATAGTCTTATTTTTCCTAAGCATTTTACCTTTACGGAGTATCTGAATAATGCAATCATCATCAGCAATAACCCATTCGCCAACATCTGCGTTTTTCCAATTTTTAAGGGGGGTAATAGAGTTAGGTAACTCTTCTAAGTCATCATAAACAGTATGTATAATGCTATTTACTTTATATTCTCTCATTAGTTTATAGGGGGTTCAAAACAATCTAATAGGTATTCCATATCTTTTACGTCTAGAGATTTAACTAGTCTTTCATCTACACATACGGGTGTGAACGACAAGACTACACCTTCAGGCTTATCTTCTGTTATTTCCTCTATGTTGATTATTCCAGATTCAAGGCTATATTCAATATAAAGAGTCATATGCAATATATCTTTTTCTTTTTTCGACATGCACAAATATAATGAATGTGAATAAGATTCCCAAATCTTATTTGCAGAACGGTCAAAAGAACGGACTATCCCCTGAGTAAAAAAAACTTAAATTTTAGATTTCGTTCTTTAGCCAGTACACTAAGGTATTAAAATACGTAAGTCAAGCTTATTTAGTCTCATACGGACATTCTCATTCTCATCTTAACTTCATAAGTCAATAACTATCGACCCATACTAAAACTTATACTAAAACAATTTTGCTAGGTGTTGGGGACAATTCTAATCTCTATATGAGTAGACAACCCAACGTCTGAACCTCTAGGTAGAACTATTGCAAGGGTACCTTAAGGCTGATAAATAAAAAATTTCCTAACTATGTAATATAATATATAGGGGTCCCAAATACAAGTAACTTTTAAAAAATGGTACAAAATAATGTGCGGTGTGTTTATATGTTAGGCGGGTAGCAAATGGGTTTTTTTAATAGCGATTTACGTTATTTTCCATTTACAAATCCAAACTAATAAGGAGAAATTATGTACGATACTCTACAATCTGTATCATTCTTTGTGTGTATGTTGGGATTAGCATTGATTATGGCAGGCTTTTAATTCCTTTTAGTCGTACTCTTTCTACACATACACAGGCAATTATATTAGGGGTTGTATACAAACAGCCCCTCAACATTTATTAACAATAACATATCTCAAGAAAGGATATTATGAATCAAGAACAAGCAATCAAACCAAGTAACATTAACCCAATTAACCCAATAGTTAACCCTACCAAATCTAAGTCTCAATGTATTAAGGCTTCTATTAGAAAGATGATGAAGAAAGACGGAACAGGCTACGTTTATTTATTAACTACCAAAGATAGTGGTAAGCCTATTGTTGCAACATCTTCAACAGGTTTTAATATTGGACTATCTATTGTTAAGCAAACACCTTACAATCCAACAGTTAAGACCTCTAAGTTTCATTATGAATCTTGGTGTTTCAGTAACTCAGAAGATTATCCTACTGAAGAAACAAAAGAAACAGAGTTTAACAATATGTTATCAATATTTACGCATTCTATGAATGATAGTAGTACGTGTCATTTATATCTTGATATGGTAGCATTTGAACAGAATATAGTAACATTACTTAATGAAGAAGAATACAACTTGCTTCCATCTTCATAGTATACTTGTCAAGGTAGTATAGTATACTTGGTATGGGGTAGGCATTAATTTGCCTATCCTTGCCTTCTTAGGTCTATAAAACAACTACGATACGAGCCTAAGCCTAAAAAAACAAAACATTACACAATAAAAATACAAACAAAAGGAGACTACAATGGACCATTTCAAACTATTTATGTTATCACTTGGTTTTATAATAACAACAATGATACATCACATAACATTATTTACATACAGAATATGTAGAAGAACAAACACACTAGCATTAGAGTGGAGAAGACAATTAAACATACAATGTAGCGGTATTATACGAAAAAGAACTAAGGAGGACGTATGTTAGATTTAATATGGGAGCATCTAGAATTATGTGTGTTGTTTTTGTTGGTATCTCAGGGTGTAGTCTATTACAGATTATACCTTGAGAGGCTTATATTTAAGAACACACTAAGCCAATATAAGAATCGTCTTAAAAACAATGAATATGCTATTAAATCTATTAATAAATACATTGACGACCAAGCTATGAAAGAATATAGTGAAAGTTTAGGTGATATGCCTGACCTTACCTTTTATCCTTCTGATTATCCTTCTGATGAAGATAGAAGAATTAGTCAAAGGCGTTTATCTAATAAAAAGGGAAATAAGCGTATTTATGATAGAAGATGTAAGTAATACTTAAGGGGGTACAAAACAGCTTATGTTTCTGTATAGAAATTTAAGGTACCCCTTTATTAAAGCTTATAGAGAGATGTAAGCCCTATGATAGCCAAGAAGGTAGTCTCTCTATATTAACAATGGTCTGTAGGAAGGTAAGCCTATTAACTTATGAAATCGGATTAAGCAGACTGCAACACACTAAAATTAAAGATAAGGAGAATTAATGAAACTTAATGAACTAGATAATATGTCTTTAGATATAACAATATTACAATCTAAAACAGTAAAGAACTTAGTAGAAATGCTAAGATTAGGAATAGAAAAAGACCAAATTATATATGTATGTGAGTATATTTTTAAAGAAGTAACTCAAGCATCAGAAGGTGGCCTTAGTCGTAAAGCTAACTCTATAGAAAGAAGAATTAAGAAGTTAGAAGAAATGGGTATAACAATAAATAAAAAGGAGTATTGATGAAAGAAATAAATATAGATAATGTATTAGCTATAGGTAATGGAGAGAATTGTCCTTTTTGTATTAATACACCAGATAATGAGGTGTTTATAATGCAAGAAAATAAAGACTTTATTAAACATTGTGTTGAAAATCACCCTACAGAACTAAACAGAGCATTATTTAGCAGTAAACCAAAACCTAAATACTGGTTAGAAAAAGAATTTGTTGGCTTAATTGCTCATATAGCAGCCAAGCTTAAATTTATTGAAAAACCAGACAGAATAACTGATGAAGATTATTCCTCTGTTATGGAAGAAATATATCATCTTGTTAGTAATTATTATAATGAGGTTATGACTCATGAGAGCGACTGAGTTTATACATTTCTTAAATAGAACGGATATTGGTTTAGGCCAAAATCCACCTAAGCGTGATTATACACACTTTACACCTAGAATGTTAGCAAAAAGAGCTCGGTACGAGTATCAAACTAAACTAAGGGAGGCTGCTAAAAATGATTTGTAAGTTATGTAATTGTAAGATAAATAAAAAACTAATGGAACAGGAGAGCAGAACGTGTTACAACTGTATTGTAAATTTAGAACAAAGAATTGAAGAATATAAAGTTGTAAACGACTACGAATCATATAATTAGTTCTCCTGAACTAAAAATTAATCAGTAGAGAACTGTCATCGTGAGAGCAGTCGGGGTCATAAAGAGAAGACTGTAAAGTCTCCGCTCCTTATATTTAGGTCCTATTTGACACTGGTTAATGTTGCAATATCTTATGAATATTGTGACAAAAAGGGGGGGAGATTTTACTTACTACAAGGTTTGATTATTCCTTAGAGTTCGCACACTCTTATAGTAACTTCTTCCTCCCGACTACACACTAAAACTAATCAACCTTTTAAATACAGGAGAAACAAATGGACTCAATAGAAAAAGATGCATTAAAACATATTATAGCACTAGCTGACCTAGAATGGAATGGAATGATTACATTAACACATTTTAGAGACAGAATACAAAGTATAGTAACACAAGTATTACCTAATGATGATAACAAACCAAACAAAAATAGATTAAAACCAAAAAGGAGAAACTAATGATAGAATTATTAATAGTACTAATATTTTTAACAATAATAGGTGTATGCTGTATATCTTATTTTGCTTATGATAAATATAAATTATTAACTAAAGATATAGATGATGCTATACATGGAGTAAATGAGTTAGAAGGCTATACTTATCATAGTGAAAGTGAAATAAATGATTGGATAGATGATAAAACTCGTGATATTCAGTATGATATAGATGAACATTCTACTACTATTGACAATCTAAATTCTGATAAAGCTGATGAATATGAGTTAGAGAAGATGAAGAAGGTGCATGCTGAAGATGCAGAGAATATAGGTATCTTAATAAATAGTAATGCTAAAAGACTACAGAATGTAATAGAATACTTATCAAAAGCATACTCTAGTTTTAAAGATGTCAAAGGAATAGAGCTTGATGATGAAGAATATAATAACTTCTTAAAGTCTTTTGATGATACAAGTATATGGACTGATAAAAGACGTTCTGAACATCATAAAGTACTTGCTACATTACTAGATGAAGGTAATTATAATGCATCCCATGAAGATATGGGTGATGAGATATACTATAAAGTATATAATCTACTAATAGGTAAAGGAGATAAAAATGAGTCAAGATAATCAGCCTCAAGGCGATAGAGAGCAAGAAGATAGTGATGGTACTAGAGCAATTTGGACAAAAAGAGCAAATAAACTATTACTAGGTCGTAAAATAGTTAAAGTAGAATATATGCCTGTTAAAGAATCAGACGATATGATGTGGGATTATCAGCCTGTATGTTTTCTTTTAGATAATGGTAGTTGGATATACCCTATGAAAGATGATGAAGGTAATGATGGAGGTGTTCTTGCAGTCGGACAAGACATGTTACCAGTATTGAGAGGTGATAAATGAAATGGCAAAATATAATAGCCTATGGTAGTATAGCAGCATTAAGTGTAACTATATGGTATTTTATAGTTTTTTATTTAATAGATTGGTGGTCTAAATGATAAACAACAACCATATATTAATAGAATATCCTGATGAAGACTTGTTTGAAGATGGAGAGTTAAGTAATGAAAAAAAATGGATGACTCCAATATCAGACGTTGAAGCTAAAATCATCAAATTATGGAGAAAAGATAAAATAGTTATAGCAAGATGGAAGGAGTTAGAATGAGTGATTG
>Ga0209337_1000874_pt1 | contig 23834 bp, 23 predicted proteins | sample LinPmetageLP53_FD_184044 | JGI IMG/M metagenome (GOLD analysis project Ga0209337, IMG submission 184044) | Marine viral communities from the Pacific Ocean - LP-53 (SPAdes) (version 2) | ecosystem: Environmental > Aquatic > Marine > Oceanic | place: Pacific Ocean | collected 2010-02-08 | reverse complement strand
GAGATCTGCAAGTAGTGCCGATTTATGACTCTCGTAAGACGGTCGTCATACTGCTTTAGCTCTGGGTTGTAGTCCAACGCAGAGTTGATTTCTTCGCGGATTTCTTTGAGATTCACGTTGGGCTCCAAAAAAAGAAAACGGCTGCTGGAGAAGTATACCCCAGCAGCCGTAGATGGACCGAGGCCCGGTAGCGAATATGGCCTAGAAGTAGCCTTGATCAATGATCAGAACGTCAGCGTTGTTATCTGAATCACCAGCGTCAAGAGCCAAGCCACATGCAGTAGCAAGGTCAGCGGCTGCAATCTTAACTGCTCGACCTGCGTCAGTGTCGTCTACGACAAGCGCGTCTCCAGCAGCCACCGCATTGGCACAGTTCGCATCTACAAACTTTCCAGCAGTTTGAACTTTAAGATTTCCAGCGGCGGTCTTTGTTTCAGTAGCAACACCAACAATTGCCATGTTGCCGAGCGCCACAGCATCAGCTTTGGTCACAGACGCGCCAAGGCCATTTTCAGCATAGCCTGTGACCCCGGTGTCGGTTTCAATTTGAACCCAATCACCCTTGGTAACTGCACCAGTGCAGTACAAAGTCACAAACTTCTTCGGAAAATTGTTGTCGCCGTCGACACCATCGATTTTATGAATTGCCATGATATCCTCCCTCTTTTGATATATTGGCTATGAAATAGGGTGAGGGTCAACACGACCCCCACCCAATCAGGATGACCTAGAAGGTTTCCAGGTCGAATGCAATACCGCTAGAACCAAGGTGCTTGGCGATCAGTTGACCACGGCACCGGAGCTTAGCAGCGCGAACGTCGTACTCACCCGACACAGTCTCGAAGTCCGAGAGGTCGAAGTAGCCCTTGGGATCCCAGAGGCAGTGAATGTCGTTCATGTTCAGGAAGTAGAAGCTGATTGGATCAGCAGTCGTACCTGAAGCACCACCAGCGTTGGGCATGTTGTACTCAACGTTGATTGGAATGCCTTGGAACATTTCGACCATGCGGCCGCCATCAATCTGAGACTGATCGACGTAACGCTCGTGAGCCGAAAGGGCGCGCTTGAGGTTCTTGAATCCAGCACGGGAAGCAAGAATCACGTTTGGAGCGCCAGATGGCGACACAGCGTTGATCTCGACGAGCAGGTCGTACAGACCAGCAAGGCCGTTAGCGTTGAAAGATCCAGCGCCATCGAAGGCTTGGTTCTGCCAACCGGTCTTGTCCTGGTAGTCACCCTTGTCAACACCACCAACGGAGTTGACTTGAGCACCAACGGCCAAGTCTTCAAGGAATCCTTGGTGGTCGCCAGTAGTAACGTCGATACCGTTGAGGGTATTCCAGTCTTCCCAGCCAGTCTGGTTGCCCTTGACGATTTGCTTGACGAACTCACGCTTGAGGGCGTTAGCGGTCATCATCACGCGGCTTTCGAGGATGGAGAGCACAGCAGCGTCACCTTGGTTGACCATCTCTTCTTCCGAGGAGATAGCGACAGGGCGAACAACGTGACCGAAGTCGTACTGAGCGGGCTTGAACACGTCTTCGACACTAAGGTCGATGCGCTCAAAACCAGTCTGCATACGAGTGGTCGAGGAATGCTCACCGAAGCCCAGAGGGACTACGATTCGCGAACCACCGGCTTGAACTGGCTTGCCAGCACCGTGAATGCGTTCTTGAGCATCAAGGAAGGCTACAGACTCGTGAACGTTGTCACGAAAGTCCTTCATCAGGATGTGCATAGTGGTGGAAAGCAGTTCGTTTCCAATAGTCAGGGAAGTTGTGGCCATTTTAGGCTCCTATTAGCGGTTATTTGAAAAGGCTTTTGCAGCTTCGGGGTTTGACTGTAGCCAAGCAGCAATCGAAGCAGCACCTTGCTTCTTGACATCATGGGGAATCTCAGCGGAGTCTGGCGACCCACTCACAGAACTACGTTGCACTCGACGAGCGGCATCCGCTCTGGCGCGACGTTCTCTTTCAGCGCGCTTACGTTGCTCACCCATGACACGACGAGCGCGAACTAGCTCGTATGCGTCTTGGGTGGAAACGGGTGCGTCGGATTCTCTCCGATCAGCAACCATCTTGGCAACTTGCTTTTTAAACGCAGGCTCTTTCATTTCTGGATGTGACTCCAGGAAATCAAGGTAGGCGCTCTCTTGGCGACGCTGGGACGACACTTCTTGCATTGGTTGGAATACGCCCCGAACCGCTTCAGCTACGCCGCGGCTGATTCGAGCTTGAATTCCTTCTTCTGACATGATGTCGGGCAGTTCTGATTCATCGGCATTAAGCGTTTCCTTAATGCGTGGATCGTCAATGATTGATGCAAACTCGGCTTGGCGGCGAGCAAAGTCTCGCTCCAGGCTTTGAATCTGCTGCTCTCTCTTCGAGTACTTTTCAACACGTTGCGCGTGGGATGAGTCCAACTCGCCTTGCTTTTGCTTGTAAGCAACTCGAAAGTTGTGAAGCATCCGGCGAGCAACAGTTGGAAGCTCCTTTATGTCTTGCTCACTAATATTTGAGTAAAAATCGTCAGTCTTAAGCTCGTCATCTTCGATCGAAGAGAAGAGAGGGTCGAACGACTTTTCATCGACACTGGGCGCAATTGCTGGCTCATTAGAACTTGAAAATTCTACCGAATCAGTTTCATTTGCATCCGAGAAGTCAGATGTGGATTGGTCCAATTCAAGGCTACTTTCTTGATCGTCCAACAACCCGGTAGTTCCTGCCGTAAGGTCAGGCTCTACATCACTTGTAATTTCGTCTTGCACAAACATCTCCTTTGATTTTTAAATCTACCACTGTCTAAGTTACTTCATCAATAAAATACAAATATTTACTGCATCTCTGCAGCAAGCATTGCATCATCATCACCCATATCGGTAGGCGGCGGAGCCATCTCAGCATCATCTGGGCCCTCGTCACCGGGAGCCTCGGCGCCCTCCTGAAGTGCCGCAACTGCTTCAATGAACTTCTTGTCCTTGCCCATCATCTTGAGTTGCGCGCTTACCTTGCGCACGTCAGTGTCTGTTAGTACGGAGAAGGGATCAAATCCGTACTTGTCCGCAAACTCACCGCCGGCAACCATGCCAACAAGCTGAGAAACAGCGAGCAAAGCAAGAAAGACATCTGGGGGAAGTGGCGCATTGAGCTTTCCGCCCTCAGCAGCACTTGAATCAAGCTCAATCTCTGGCATGTCAGCATCTGAGATCTTTGACAACGTATCGTTGAAGATCTTGACCATCGACTCAAGCGCCTTGACTGAAAACGGCTTGGTTGGCGGAGGTGCTGAGCGGGCAAGCTCATCGAGTTGAGCCTCTACCTCTTGCTCGGGAGAAGCAGCGGCTGCCTCAGCTTCGGCTGGTGGCGGGGCGGCTGCCTCGTCTTCGGCTGGTTGTCCGTATTCTTTTCCGTACATGCTATCTCCTATTTTCCTTGTCGAGAGCTTCACGATGCTGTCTAAATGCTGGGTGGTTATCTAACCGATCGACGTAGTCATCATATTCTTTTATCTCTTTTTCTTGTCGTACGTCCCACTTATCGTATTCTTTCTGAATGTTCCAGTCACCATCAACAGGCGTTAATCCTCGTTCCCTGCAAACATCGCGACGATGTTGCTTGCTCATCAACATTACACCAAGTCCACGATCGTAGTATGGAAACTGTTCGCTAAATCTATCGATTCTAACCATGGGAACCCATTTAGAGTTCATAGATAGACACTCTGGACATTTTTGCTTGTCTTCGAAATGTTGACCTTTACCGAAGTCTACGATCTCATCGAACTTATGATTGCAGTCTTTGCACATATATAAGTGCATAACTAAGCCCATCGTTTTTGTAGACTTTTTATCGGCCCTGTTTTGGGGGTCATTCGACTGTGCGTTGGAGACTCGAAACACTCGATTCGACTGTGAGCCGCACTCTGAGCAATCAAGAGAATCAGGACGGCCTGAAAAGCGACAAGCATGATCCTGCTCGTGGCTGCACTTACTGCATTGATAACTATACGTTGGCACTAGCCGCCTCCAATACTTGCTGGATTGCTGCACCCTGTTGGTCTGGTGGCATTTGGGAGATTTGGTCGAGTACCTGCATGATCTCTGGTTGATTTCCAAACACCTGCTTTAGCGCCTCAAGCGCTTCTTCTGGGGGCATCTGGGCGATCTGATCTATGACCTGTGCCGGGTCGGCAGGAGGCTCTTCAGGCCCCACAGGCTCAGCCGGAGCCTCCTCCTCGGGCGGCGCCCCATCTGCTGGTGCTGGACCCTGGGCATCTTCTGGGGCTTCAGGTTCCTGGGGAGGCTTAGAATCCTTAGATTCATCAGTTGCCTCCTGTTCTTTTTTAGGTTTTTTAGATTCTTCCTGCTCTTCATCAAGCTCTGACTTCAATTCATCCGGGTGAAGGTCTTTGGGAAGATCAAACCGATCCGCGAGCACCTGCATATAGTTTTTGGCGATTATGCCTTGCGGGCCACCCTTCGTTGCTGCGTCCCAAAGCGCCATGTAAGGCTGCATGAGAGCGACGAGGTTTTGCTGCATGGCAGCGTCACTAAGTGGCGTCCTTCCGCCCTCAACAAAGCTGATTTCAAAATTGGCATCAAGATCTTCGACCGTGACGACCAACTGCTCGTTTCGCTCCCGCAAGATGATGGTTTCTTGTTTGACCGTGTATTCACCATCCTGCTCGTCAACGCCGAGATCGGAAACAACATCCTCATCAACAAAAGGCTCCTGCATAGAAGATGTGTTTCGAACAAGAGCCATGTCCACTTGCTCTTGTTCTCGCTTATCTTTGTCTTCGGTGATTTCTGATGTTCGGCCAGAGAGAGTGGAGCCAAGTAGACTCAACTCTTCGTCATTCATATCATCAAGTTCACGCTTGCCTGTAATTTGAGAAGCCAAGTCTTTGAAGTCATCGGACTCAACATCAATCTCGGCAATCTCAGCAAGACTTTTAATTCTTGCTTTATCGAAGACCTCGGGCTCGCCGTTTTCTTCAGACTCAGACTGATCTTCTTGAGGGGTCGCGCCGACTTCGCCAACATCAACTTTCTGAGCCTCATAGGCGCCAGCACTGTCTCCATCGTCTTGCATGCAAGAAACAAGAGCGCGAAGCATCAACTCAGTGAGGGCAGAAAGCCACTGATCCTTAATGGCTGCATGCAATCCAAATTCAGACTCAGTGTACTGCTGAACTGTCTCAACTTCGAATGCGGTCGCTTTTGTTACGATGCCGCGTGAGGCTGGGCTGGTCCCAATGACTCGCTCGATATCAGTCTCGACATCACGGACATAGGCCTGGATGTTGCTTGAGATCGGGGCGTTAACGACGGGTATGATTGCGTCATTTAGTGGTCGCTCGTACCCTGCTTCAACCTCAAGAATAAGCCCGTCGTGGCCCTCAGTCAGGAGAGTCATCTCGTCTGCATTGAAGGTGCCTTTTCGCGTGACGTACTGACGAGTGTCCTTGCGCGTCGCCATGGCCATGTATGACCGATATGCATTCAGTTCTTTGAACTGCGGCATAAGGCGCTTGACGTGAGCGATTCCTCGCAGAGGAAACTCAGGCTCGTAGTTGAAGATCAGAGGGATAATGTGAGCCATTGGTTCGCCATCGTGACGAACGAATGGAAGCGGCCCAACGTAAGCTGGCTTCTTAGAGTCGTTCCCTTGACCAAGGACGTAAATCTCAAGACGGCCCTCGTACTTTATGTCAGGGTTTTCTGGATCTTGGTAGTGATCCACAAGATTGCAGAACTCAAGGACACGAACAAAGTTGTTGTCCTCTTCGGCGACTTCATACCGCTTTCGGTTCTTGTAGTCGTCGCTCACAGCGTCGGATGCAGACAAGAAGTCAACTCGACGAGTGCCAGACAAGTCTGAGAGACCGTACTCTCGCTCGACTTCAATCTTTGGCCGGTAATACAGGTGACCACGGAAACGCTCATCGTCTACGTCTGAGACTTCAGTGTCGAGCAGCATCTCCCATACAGGGATTACGCGCATCCATACGCGGTCCAGGGGGCTTCCACGGCCATGGTGGTATCCAACCTTTACGCCAGATCCTGGGTACAAAAGAGACTGACGTAGAGCAGTCATCACCCGTTCGTGAATCTTACGACTGGAAAGCATACGGTTGACCGCAAGCTCAGCCTTTTGTGGATCTCCATTACCAGCAGGGTCGGAACCAAGAATCACTCGACTGGCCCTTGGATACAGGGCCGACAGGTATGAGGTGATCACACCCCACAAGCGGTTGACCTCAACCTCCACTTCCCGCAAACGACGATTGCGCTTGGGCATGTCGTCGCCAGTCATGTACTCCCAGTAGCGAGTCATGTAGGTGTGCTTGTAGAGTGACCAATCCTTGCGGTTCATTCGCGCATGGCGGTCGTGGGCTCGAACAAACTCGTGAATCAGCTTCGGGTTGATTTGATCGTTATTCTTCACGATACCTTCGCTCCGCTCATGACATTAAAAGGATTTCTGCGTGCATGATATCTCTTCGTTCCCCTTTTGGGAACTTCCTTAGCTTGAGGCATCTTACGACGATTCCACTCAGCCAACATTAACGCGTCACAGTGGTCATCGTGGTAGCCATCTTGTCCCTCGATCCTACCATTATGCTCACGTATATGCATCAACTCTTGAACTGTGGATAAGTCGTTTAAGGTGAGCGAATCGCTATTAACCATCTGCCTAAGGTGAGCGTAGGCCTCTTCCTTGTTTCCGCGAGTTGTCGTCCAGAACTTCGGAACCTTGTTGGCTGCCTGCCCTGGGGCCGCAGGCTTGTACCATAGCGGTAGGCCGGACTTTTGAAACTCTCGAATTACAACTGGTCCCGCCCCTCCGGTATTCGCTTCAATCAGTGTTCGGGCCTTGTTGTAGTGCATCGCAAGCTCAACAGCCTTCTGGGAAAACAATATTTCACCGCCATGGTTCATCGACAAAGTGGCTACCTGGCGCCCATCAGCACTTAACACCTGAGCTACAGCGTAGTCTCCGCCATTGCACCAGGATGGGTCTACACCGACGGCATAGTTCATTCCAGGGTAAGGCCTTTCGTAGATCCTCAACTCGCCTTCTGCAGGCTTTAGAGACGACAAAACAGAGTTCAAATAGTCTGTGTCGAACCAACTACCATCGTGAATAGCAAAGCCGTCCTCGATTGTAAGTGGATACTCTCGCCTAAACCGACGAATGCCGATGCCGTTGACGCCGTTAATCTTGTCATGCCGCCAGTACAACTGACGCATTGAGAGGTTGTGTTGCTGGCCAAGAAGCCATTCCTCCTGGTCAGGCTCCCAGCCGTCAGGGACATTAGACTGATACGCTAAGTGATCCGACCATTTGAAGAATCGAAAGCGAACGGACTTATCGCCGCGTTGCCTGGCCTCAATAGCGCTCAGCACTTTCGAGTGGAACAGGTTTCCGGGCCCATCTGCAGTAGAGATGATGATGATCTTTTTGTGAGGACCCTCGTGCAGCGTGGAAGTAACCGAGGCCCATACATCCTCTGCATTGGGCCAGAACGCCAACTCGTCAGCATGGAGACGTTGATACGTCCAACCACGGGCGTCACTCTTACCGCCTGCCGTCATGCAGCGGAATCCAGCCATACTGTCTCTGAAGATCAACTCTCGCTTGTTTGATCTCTCAATCGGCTTTTTAAGCATCTGCGGTAAGGATCGGTAGTAGTGTCGAACCCGACCAAAGATAGCGTCTGTAGAGTCGTAGGAATCAGCAACAACCAGACACCGTGCCGGGTCTTGAACCCAATACAGGTAGTTAAAGTTGTACGCCGTGGCCACCGTGGTGTCGCCAATCTGGCGAGGCTTGTAGTGGATGACCGTCTCAGCCTCCGACTCGAAGTCCTGTAGGGCCATCACTTGCTCAGCAAACGGAGTATTGAAGGACCGCTCCTGGCCCTTCTCGTCAACTATCTTCAACCGACCAATGAACTCACCAGAGTTCTGGGCTAACTGAGCAATAAGCTTCTTATCATGTGCATTCACTACGCCTCACCGGGCTTCATCGTCCAGGCGTCTCCGCCACCATTACCAAAATAATTTCGAAGTTCAGACATAGCCTCGCTATCGGCCTTGTCCTTCTTGGCTGCAGCGGAATCGAACCGAGTCTTCGCATACTGCCGGTAGGCCCACTCTTCACCTTCTGTCATTGCATCACGAACGCCCGTCCAATATTGGGCGTCCATCATCTTGAACTCTTCCTCAGACAACTCTCGCGTTTCGGGAAACTCTGAATAGAACCACTCGCGAAAACGCTTGTCTTCTTCGCACCAACGACTCCACACCCTTTCGTTGATTCGAGGACCGTTATATGTCTTTTGACGAGTCGCGTCGTACCATTCTCCACGAAAGAACCGATTTCTTCGAGCCATACGATAGGCTAAATCTCGAAACTTATTTTGTTGAACAGACGGCTTGAAGGAATCATCGCCAGGCTCAAGCCATTTTTCAATGTCTGGGTGGTCTACATGGTTAGTTTCTTCGTCTACGCCAACACGAGAGCGACTACCCAAAAAAACGACATCGTCACCTTTCTCTTCGTCAGACATTTTTATCTCCTCTCAGTGCATTATCACATACAGAAGGACATCCAATATGCGTAAGAAACAAAACAATTCATTTGAACAATTTAATGAGGTCCTTCAACAACTAAAAGAAGAAGGAAAAATTAGCGATGCCCCTCCTCCGTCCGAGAGGGATGAAAGGAGAGCATACATTAAGAAGCTAACTAAACTGTTTAAAGAGCGAATATATTCTTCCGATTAAAACGGAATATGTTCGTCGCCCTGTAGAGCAGGCTTGCTTCCGCCGCCGCCCTGATACGAATTGCTTGAATCATTCTTAGACCCAAGGAAGCGAATGTTGTCCGCTACAATTTCAGTCGAGTATCGCTCGGCACCAGTCTTGTCAGTGTACTTTCGGGTTTGAATCCTGCCCTCAACAAACAATTCCTTACCTTTCGTGCAAAACTTGGCCACATTCTCAGCAGAACGGCCCCATACAGTGATGTTGTGCCACTCTGTGTGATCAACCCACTCCTCGCCCTCTTTCCGCCGATCGCTGGTAGCCATTCTCATATTGACAACAGAGGTTCCACTGCCAGTTCTTCGAAGCTCGGGGTCTGCGCCAAGCCGGCCAACCAAGATTGCTTTATTTACACTCATTACTAATTCCTTTTTTCATATTTACTGCACCCAGCGACCAAGGCTCAATCACGTTCCTTTGCGAAACGCTGGGAATCATACCGTATTACCTGCGCATGTGTTTGGCCAGCAACTTGTCTTCAATTGGGTTCCCTACTTGAGACTCTGTTCTTTTGGGCCCGGTTTTTCTTCTTGCGAAGCTTTGTTCTTCTTTTTCGGACATCTCGCCAGTAGTCTTAGGGGTCTTTTTGGACACCTTTTTAGTAGGCCTACAAGCGGGATAGCCTTTGCGCTTTTCGCCCTTCTTACGACCGCATGGTTTGCCGGTTTTTACGTCAACCCAATCTTCATCAAACCATCGACCAAGCCCACCTCTAGCCATGACTACCCCTTGCGGTATCCGCCGCCGCGCTTCTTGTAGGTACGAACCAACCAAGCATTCGCGTATGCACTCGGATACACGTCGAACTTACGCTTAGCTTCCGCTTTTACGCGAGCGTACAGTTCTTTGTCTGTGGGAATGTTTTTCCCTGGATTACCGTATTCATATTGGTACGAGTACCCATCCTTCATATGGACCTCGGGGCCCTTAAAGGTAAGCATGAAGTCAGATGGAATCTCAGGCTTTGTTTGATCGCTATAAAAGCTGCGATCTTTGATCATCTGCTCAATCTCTCGCTTTAGGCCATCAGACATAAACCCGTCTGCGCAAAGCTCCATGAAGGCCGTAGGGGCCGTTGAAAGCTCCTCCTTCACGTCCTGGCTGATGTCCATCGGATCAAGAGGCCCTGGGTTGCGCTTAAACAGGGCCATGGCACGCAAGCCATCCATCATATCAATCTCGCCCATAGGCTCAGGCTCATGATGGTTGCCCGTAAGGTCGTCGCGAGACATTGCGTGGTCATAGAAAAACATCAAACTCTCCCAGCCCAAACCATACATACGCGCATGGAGGCACATTTAAAATCCAAAGCTTGGCAATACCCCAATTCTCCCGCTTCAACTGAAAGCTCGGGATCTGCTTCGCCACCAATCCCCTCTTCAATGCACTGGAGAATGCTTGAGGAGCGATCAAAGAACGAACAATTTCCACAACGCATCTGCATTACGTTTTGAGTCGAGTCGTTGAACTTGTCGGCGTATTGCTGCCAAAACTGCTGGTTGCCGCCAGTCTCATCCAGTTGAGGGTTTGCGGGACCATACATCTTTGTATCCAGCGCATCCTGCCGGTTGTCCAAATTAAAATCAAGATCCTGAGTTGCGCGGGGACACGAGCCTGGCTGGCCAGTCTCTCGCATATTCCGCATCAGAAAGTTTCCGTGCATTATCCCTTCACCTTTGAACCAGCGCGCCACTGGTAGCAAGACCAGTACTTTGCGGTCAGTTTGTTCTTCGCTCCGGCCTTGTCGCAACCATGGCGAGACCGAAAGTTTTTCCGTGCCTTAGGGTTGTCTCGTCGAATCGCCATCTTGGCGTCACCAAACCGAACAACTCGTTTCTTTCCGCCCTGGCTAGCAACTACAACGAATTTTTTTTTGCCATACCCTGGCTCACCCTTTCGGATTCGTCGGGGATTGTTGGTCTTCATCCCAGCCTTCAACAACGCTTCTGCAGACTGAGCCATCTCTACTTTATCTTCTTGGCAATCTTGCCAACGCGTTGAGACTGCCGAGCGTGAAGCTTGGAGGCCTTGGTTAGTTGTCCTGAAATTTCATTGAGATCTTCTTTTGGATTACCCTTCTCGCTGAGGCGAGGAAGCCCATCTAGACCCTTTCGGTTTAAAAATGTTTTCAGGGCGTCCTTCGCTCGCTCACGATCACCTGATGTTGGCGCAGATGGCGAACCAAGTTCAGACTCAACATTCTCTGAAAGGCTGTTGTTCTGCATCGATGGATTTCGATATCGTTTAGTGACAACACCCTTGGCCTTAGACAAGGCCTCCATACGTCGCTTAGTGTCTGAGTCCATTTTATAGTCCTGGTTCTTCGATTATTTCTGCGGTAGCTGGCATGAAAGAGATCCCTTCTTGCAGAAACATTTTTTCTTCATCCATCATATTTTGCTCCGCAGCTTCAAGGGCTTCCCTGTATCCAAGCTCCTCAATCATCTGAGGATTCTCTTCGTAGCGCTGGGCGGGCATTTGAGCCTTAACAGAAGATCGAAAACGATCGGCATTTTCAATAGACCCCCTGACATCATCAAGAGTCATGTTGCCGACATTTTCAGTCTGCTCTAAGCCCCGCCTAAAGCCTGCGTCATATGGTGGCCGGCTACGCATATCGGCAAACATCGTAGAAATGCCCGCAGAGTCGATCCTATTTCCACCCCGATCCGTAGTTTGCTGAATATTTTGGGAGGTTTCGAATCCTCCAGCCATCATGTCTTTTTGAGCTTGTTGCTGCATCAAAGACTTTCGATACCTGTCTCGTGCGACTGGGTCACTTGGAAGCCTGTAGGTCTGGCCGCCGAGGGAGACTTCTTCTCGGTCTTCCATGGGAGCCGAATCCATCATGCTCATTTTTTCGACGTTCATCATGTCCGTCGCGAACGCCGCAGGCTCCAAGGCTCGGGGACGAGCTTCGTCAGACCCTACAACCGACATCCCAAAATCTGGCGTTAATTGATTAGACCCTAAAGTAGAGAAAGGCAGGTCGGAATTGAACGTGTTTTTGTACGCTTCGGTCAACAAGTCAAGATTGGGGCTTGAAGATAGAACCTCATTGACTCTTGCAAGCTCTTCTTTCTCGCTAGAACTCAGATCATTTTTCGAACTCAACAGGTGATGCCGTCCCAGCAAAAGGGCATCACCGGTCGAGATTCTGTTTCGTCGGTCTGAATACTTTGACATTTCGACTCCTAAAGCAACTCAACGTCACCTATAAGCTCTTTGTATAACAAGAATGATATCAGACCTGCTTCATTCAAATCTTCAACATTAGTAATATCTTTTTTAAGAGACATTTTTTCGGAAAAGTTCAATTGAACAGATTGCAGGGGATGATCAAAGTGCTTTGCTTTGTTCATGATGTAACGATTCATTGAGCCAGACCTTCCGAACAGGTCAACTGATCTTGGTCCGCTCTTCATTGTTTCCGAAAACCGAATGCTCTGCTCTTCTTCTTGGGCTTGCCTGAGCGGGATATCCATTACGATTTTTGGGCCGCGTAGATCTTTAATCACAAAGGCGCGAGACTGGTCAAAGTCCTCAACACCCTCAGGCAGCGTGTCGTAATAGAAGTCACTGCCCATAAAGTAGCGGTCTTTTTCGGTTTGCTCAAAATCGGCCTCAGCGGCAGCAAACTCGCCGGATGTCTTTGAGTACCAGTTATTCAAAACTTCGCCACGCTTGCCGTCAGCGTTTTCTTTTGAGAGGCTTGCGTATTCAGCCTCGATCATCATCATCGTCTCATGCAATCGATCCGCTCTAAGCTTTTTATCAATTACCTGTTCACCGAACTCAACTACGTGGCCGATGTCGATCGATTGCTCGTATCCACTGTCCATTGATGGGTTTCCCTGCTCCTCTTCTTGCTGGGTTGCAATTCGTGCAGCAGGAAGCGTGCCGAACCCAGCAGCCTTCAGCATGTTTTTTGGATCTGAGAACCGGCCAGTCACCGGACCAATCGAAGTGTCCTTTGCGAATTTTACATCCGATGGGTCGATGGCAATAAAAGACAAGGACCCAGGGTCTTCAATCCGGTTCTGGTAGATGACCCCGTCATACCCATTGCCCTTTAGCAGGCTCCGAATCTTCTGGTTTACGACACTTACGGCCTCTTGGTAGCCTGGGCCGTCGGGGTGAACGAGGTTCGCATCGCCCTGCTTCATCACCTGAAACACCTCACCCCTCATCTTGGTGGCTTCTTTTAAGACCTTAGGGTCATTAAGTTTTTTTGCTGAATTTATAATCTGAAGAAGAATACTGTCTGGCTCCCAGGAGCCTGGGTCTTCAAGGGGCATCAGCTTGTTATACCTAAAATATACTTCAGCTATTTCTGGTTTATATTCAGGGCGGTCGTACAATGGGCCAAACCCAAAGTCCTGCCCGCCGAGATCGAATACCCGATGCTGCGCAGAGGTCTTGGTGCCCAGGTGAAACCCAACCTCGCTGTAGCGAAGATCTAAATCTCCAGTACCAGACCCAAACCTTCGGGCGTCGGCAGCCTGCTTTGTGAGCCCATGGTGAGACCTGACCACGCCGGGGATCTGAGAATACATATCCATTCTGGTGATTTCATTAACGTCCATTCCGGCGCTATCGGCTTGCTTTACTATGGCCCTGCTTCTGGAGTCAGTGGCACCAGACAGTGGAGACTCGAAGTACTCACGACGCGCCTGGAAGATCGGATCATCGGGTGCGTCTGTGACCCTAAGGGACTTGGGCAGCTTGATTGGCCCAATCGTGGGATGTTCTGCAATGTTCTTTACTGGGCGACCCTTTGTCCACGCCTTGAAATTTGGAGACTCTTCTCCCATTTCCTCCCAGAGTTTTCGAGACTTGGACAGATCTTCAGTGGCGCCAGCGCCAGCGATAGCCACATTCTCGACAACGTTGGGGGGCGGCTCCCCAAGCGCTCTTGCAATGCGGATAAGCGATGGTCCCGCGATAAATGGGATAGCCATCGCGACGCCGGAAATCGCGGCTTCTGGGTACTTTCCTTCCGAAGCGTAGAGCGCCGCCGAAAGGAAGTCAGACGCTGGAGTCGGGTCCAAGGCTCCTGATGCCTCAAGGCTGATTTGAGCCTCAGGCTTCCAGTCCTCACCAGACTTGTACTTGGCCCAAGCGGCCTGCGGAGAGGTGGCAACCATCTCGGCGCCACGGGCAACACGACCCATAAAGCCATCTGTGGGCTCAGCTTCCGCCTGCTCTGACATGAACTCCTTTACGCGCTCAACCTCAGCCTCATCGCCCATGGGGGCGTCAAAGTTGGGATTACCCTCTTCAGTCTTGGCTCCGGCTGTGGCTACGTCGGCGGCGGGGGTTCGGGCAGCATCCGTCTCGACCAAAATCTTCCGAATATAGTCATATGTCGGTGGCCATTGAGGGTGCCCCGGCAAATCAGGGCCTTTAGGAAACCGTGCTCCAGGTGAAACAATCTCTTGATCGAGCGTCTTCTCTGCACGATTCAGCATCAGCGAGTGTGTCGTTGGCTTATTCTTCTTCGTCTCAATGAAAGACATAAACTGCCTATCTGGTGATTGGTTGTTCTTAACGAAGTTAGCCACAACATCACCGAGGACTTCAATCGACTTGTCCCACGCCTCCTTGTCAAAAGGAACCATGTATCGATCACCGAACTGAGACGCCTTCCAGTGTTTTATTTCCATACCAGTTCTTTGAGGTTCACTTGTGAACAAGCCGGGGACATCGTAGGCAGGAAACTCATCCCACATGTCCATAGGAACGATTCCCAGCGGCTCACTGATCGTTGCGAAGAAAACCGGACCTGGGATCTCACCGGACTCAACATCTTTTAGAATTTTGTTGTACGCCGGGTAGTATTTTCCACCGCAAGCCGCAGCGCCCCACGGCTTTGAGGACGCACACGGAACAAATACTACAGTCTTGTATTCGTCCGGTATTTTGTAGTTAGAAACTTTGTTATGCCAACTCACGATTTTCGGATGAGAGAGAAGTTTGAGCGTCTCACCGGGTGTGTATGCCGTAAGCTCAGGGTCAAGAGGACCAAATGTCTCCGTCTGCTTGTAGTTTCTCTTCTTGGCCGTTTTGCCAAGAAGCATTTCACGAAGAATCGGCCAGTTCTCCTCAGTGATGAATGGGTACGTGGCTCCCTCTTTTTGGGTTCCAAGTTGGGCCCGCTCGAAGTCACTGAGTCCTGAGGCGGGGGGCTTGGGTGCGTCTGCAGAGTACTCAGGTAGAGGCTTGCCTCGGTTTGGTCCCTCTGTATGAAAAGGTGACTTGATTTTGGTCTTACCGTCTTGGCCAATCAACTGCTTAGGAAGATTCTCGACGTAGTACCAATCATCATCTCCACCCGCAACCTGCTCGTTCCATCGAACATCGTCAGACATCAGGCGAACAGGCATCTTCTCAACGCCAAGCTTCTTCAGAGCCATCGCACGATGGCGGCCCTCATGGCCACGAATCTTTCCAGACTCCTTCATATCTAAGAACGGAATGTCGCCAAACTTCTCTCCACGCTCCAGCATGGCAGCAACACGCTCCGCCTTGTCTGCGGTTGGCTTGCTCAACGGCTTCGCTAGCGACAGAAACTCATCGGGAGACATGTAGATAAGGCTTTCTCGCTCACCAAAGTCCTGTACTTGCTTTTTAAGCTGGGAAAGCTTCTCAGGTTCAAAGTAAGACTCTGCTTTGGCTGTTGCCGTTGCAGCACGAGCGCCCTTCATGCCCTTATACAAGGCCATGCCACCCATTCCAATCGCTCCCAGAGCGGCAGCCGCTGAAAGCTCCTCTTCCTCCGCTGCGGCGGCTCCTATGGCGATTCCGGGCAATGCAACGCTGTACAGCTTCTGGGGCTTGATGACCTTGTCTTTGACTTTGTCGGTGAGTTCAAAGAAGGGGACTTCGAGGGATTTATCACCAGAGGGCCCTTCAATATCAATCTGTGTCGTCTGCGGACGTGCCTTCCTCGCAGCCTTGACCCGTGATTGGTATTGCTTCGTGGTCTCGTCCGGTAGGCGGTCGGGGGGTACAAAGGACTCTTTCTTGGCGATGCTGGGGATTAGCTTGTCGTAGAAGTATTGGTTGCCGCCAAACACTTTTTCAGCTTGCTCTGCGCCCTCTGCGACGTAACCACCCTGCTTTTTGAGATCTGCAAGACGCTTCAAAAACGCTTCTGGGTTGCCGATCACAGCAACAGCCTCACCTGGAGGTAAAGTCACCACAGGCGTGATCATGTCTGCACGGCTGAACGCGACACCGTCGTAGCCCTGCTCTGCGGCCTCGCGAAAGATGCGCTTGATGGCGAGGGCCGTCCACTCCTTGGTGTCTTTTAGGGGGGCGTTGGGGACTGGTGGACCCTTGCCTGTCATCCCATTCCACTGTTGCCTGAAACTGCCGAGGTCGGGAAGGGTGGATGAAGCGTAAACCGGAGGCATTGAACGGAAGGACCTATTAAATTTATTGTCTGGGTCATTCCGTTTAATAGCTTCTGCAAAATTATCTTTAGCCGAGGCTAACTCAATATTGGCAGCCTTTATTTCTGCCTCTAAGGCGTCCATTTCTTTGAAACTAAAGTCATCCTCACCAAGTAATTTATAATAACGGTCTTTTATGGCTGGCAAATTATTCTGAGCGCCATCCAGACGCTTGAAAGCTAACTCTAAATCGTCAGGAAGCTTAAGTGGTGCACCCTGATACCCACGCTTCAGACCCGCCTGATGCCAATCAGACTGGATCTCCTCAACAAACAAGATCTTGCGGCCCCTGCTGTCAATCCGGGTCTTGGTGCGGATGTGGGCCATGACGTTGGGGATGTCGCTGTGGTGGGAGCCGGTGAACTTTTTTCTTTTTCTAAAATAGTCCCAAGAATCAGCTTCGTTTATTTCATCAATCGCAAATTGCTTGGCTTCTTCTGGTGTTCGAAACGCCCCACGCAAACCACCAACTGGAGCGCCATCACGAAAAACTTGGTAGTGACCGCGCCAACTGCGACGACTCTTTTCATCCTTATATAAGTCCGCCAGTTCCAACACTTCAAAGCCTTCAGGCAAATCCGTGTACCGCTTCGTCGGAACCGTCAGCAGAATCTCTTGGTAGTTCGTGCCGCCTGGGACGGTGCGACCCTCCCATTGGGGAAACATAGTGTCTGCTTTTGAACTCGCAGCATGGTACGCTTCATTTGCTTGTTTAAACTCTTGAAAATTGCTTGAATCCTGGAACTTACGCAGAGCGGCAAGACGAGTCTCGACCTCGGGCATATCGTTCAGAATGCGGGAGGCTTCCTGAAGGTTTCGGTGCTGAAGGAGCCTTTCATTGGCCTGCTTCATAAGATCTGGATCGACACCATTGACCATCATCCAACCCACTACTTCTTGCCGCTGATCAACGAACTTTTGATACTCAGGGTCAGCCAGCTTTGCGTTCACGGCATTGCGCGCCTCGGTGACCCGCGCAGCGTGTTCGGGCTTCCACAAAGCAGGCGTATACGGAAAACTATCGTCTGCCGAGCTTATACGAAGAATAATGTCCCGCATGTCGTCTGGAACATCGATATTAATGCGAGAAACCTTTTTGGCATAATCGATGTACAACCCAAGGAAGTGATCCGGGTCGGCGGAAAACCTGTGTACTTGATCCGTAACGCTTTTGCCAGGAGCAAGTACAGTAGCAAGAGACATCGCCTCGTCATGCACATTATCAAGAGCATCAGTTTTTCTAATCTTTAGGGCGTCCTCCTGAGACCCCGTGCCACCAAGCCGAACCTCTTCGATCTGGACCTTGTTGTCATCCAAATGCTGAATCAACTCGTCCTTTGAGATGCTCTTCTTGCCGGATGCCTTGGCGGTTTCAATGAACTCGTCGAGCTTTGTGTCGTTCCACTCGCTCGCTGAGATGTCCTTGTAGGTATACTCGGGGTAAACAATCTCTTCCCCAGACTTCGTAAGCTTCTTGTCGCCCTTCTTGTGGATGATCTTGCCCGTATCTTTGTCCTTTACGTCCTGCGTATATTCAGCAACTTGACCCGCTTTTGAGTGCCTCTTACGGCCCAGCATGCCTTCGAGGCCCTGAACACCAAGCTTATCGGGCAAGCCTGCCGCGAGCTTCTCTGCTGCGGCCTCGAATACGGGTGCCGGTGCATCAGGCACTGCCTTCGCTGCGTCAGCAACACGGTCTTTTGAAACAATCTTGATTGCGCTTGGATCAAAAGCAATAAATTCTTCACCACCAGGAGCAATAATTCCGTCGTAACCTGCGTCTTTAACAACCTGCTGGGCGGAGCGTGACTGCCCACGACCCGGACGAGCGCCGGGATTTCCAGCAGTTCCCAACATGCGGTTGTAAAAATCGCCAAGACTCGCGTCTGGACCAAACTGGCCAAGGAAAGATTCCCCCTCCCCGCCGTTCTTGTTGATTGAATCGATCAAAGCTTGCCGCTGATCAGCAGAAATATCTGCGATTTTATCGTCATAGGCGAGCGGATTCCTCAGATCAACGTCCAGAGTAAGCACATTGCCAGAATCAGGCGCTTCATCAAAAACACCCTTTGCGGCACGAGCAAAACCCTCGTCTGGTGACGCGCTCATGTAGACGCCTGAGCCGTATCGACCAGTCAAGCTGGGTCGAAACTCATCAATGTCGGCAGGACTCGCATGAAAAAGACGACGAACACCAGCCCCAGAAACACGAGAAGCCCTCGCTGCGTCAGACACGTCCTCCGCAACATCAGCACCACGCATGGCCGCCTTCAAGCGAGCACCGCTCAACAATGAACCAACCAGCGGAACACCAGAGGCAAGAACCTGAATTCCGCCCGCTGCGCCCGATATGGCTACGTCTGTCAGGTGAGACCCACGCTTCTCGGGCTCCCTGTATGCCAAGCGTGCAGACGAAATCGCCGACGCAATGTCCGAAGCACCAGTCGGGTCCTTGAGGCTCGCTATGTCAGCCAAATTACGCGCAGATTCAGGGTCATCTTCCAAAATGGCCTTCTGAGCCATCTCGTCAGCAGCACCTTTGGCCTTCTGGACCGTGCCAACAGGGTCGTCCATCAAGTCCAGACCAACCTGACGCAAGCCTGAGCCGCGCAAGTCTTTCACAAACTCAGGCTCACCCTTCACAGGATCGAGGTCGTACTTCTCTTGAAGCCTCTTCTCTTCCTCTGGATCGGAGTGAGTGCCCAAGAAATAACGACCAGCCTCACTCATGGCCTTTGGCACACGGTAAGACAAAGACTCCGTCCGCTCACGCTCATCCTCACGGGCATCAATCGACGCAAACCAAGCATCCGTCTGATCCTGATCCATTTCAGCAGGAACCGTGAAGCCCCGATACTCAGGACGCAACTCGTCTGAACGAAGCTTATCGTAGCGAGAACGGATGTCGCCTAACGATTCTCCGCCTTCAACCTGCTCAATGCCGCTAGCGGCCGCAGCGCGAACTGCAGGCTCCTCAAGCGGACTTCCTGTCTCACGAGAACAACCACCCATGCTCCGTAGTAGCAAGGCATCTTCGGACGCCATCGTACTACTCTCCAATAAGCGTGAATGAAACTGTGCCAGTCGGAGATGTATTTCCAGCAGTGCCAGCCGAGGTCTTTACGCAAGCGTGTGCGTATTTACTGTTAGTGATCACAAGGCCGCACGGCATCAGAACCTCGATCGTCTTGCCGGCGCGACAACGAATCGTTGTAATCGGATGATGAGTGCCAACCGTGAGGTTTGCAGCGTTAGCAGCAGTTTCCTCGTAGATCGCAAGGTACACGTCTTCGCCCGTGTTCTGCGTGGCATCGATCTTGACTGCAAATATAGTAGGAGCAGTCTTTGCAAAGACGTTCTGCTCCAATGTTGAAGTCGCAGCAGTCTCACGAAAAACAAGGTTTCCCCTGGGATTTGACAAGCTTACTAAAGAATCAGCCATGATGAACCCTCAACTGTATGTGATTTCACAGATTGCGTTTGCACCTGGATCATCCACGCTGCTCGTCGCCTCGCCCGAAACCATGCGAAGCGTCAAACCATTTACGATCGTTAGGCCTTCAGAGCCAAACGTAATCAACGCATCAAACACACCAACCCGGATCACGAAGTCAGGCTCGGTAGAGTTCGTCGTAATCTCTTCTGCTGTGTCGTAGATCTTCAGGTAGTTGATCGTACCGTTGCTTACGCCATTCAACACATTGATCGAGTAAACAGTACATGCTCCGCTCGAAACATTCAGGAATGGCCCCGTATCCAGGTCAGTCTCATAGAAGACCTTCGTAGAAAGATATGTATTGTCAATTACTGTTGTAGCCACGACGATTACCTCTCAATGAACAAGAACAACTTTACCGCATATCACAAATATAGCAAGCAAAGAAAAAGACCCTACCGAGCAAGTAGGGCCTTCAGAGCAATCAAACGGTTACACAGGAGAGGACATCTCCAAGAGAAGGTTAACCAAACCGATCAGACCTGTCAATCACCAGGGCAGGTCACCCTCTTCAAGAGTAAACCGAGCTACGGCTGACGCTGTTCTATGCGATGCCGTGTCCCACCAGCCCTCTACAGGCTCAGGGCCCACTGACCTCATACGCAAACAAAGCCTCGGTCCACGATCTCGTTCAGCGTAGAAGTCCTGGATCGTTACCTTGACCGCCAGTGAGTCGTCCCTCAGCACACCTGCCATCACCAGGGCATCCAAGGCACACTTACAGATGTTGTCTGCATCTGGCTTAGATCCCTTCCAAATGACGTGATCTGGGTCCTTTCGGCGCAATAAACGCTTAGGTCTATGCGAAAATGCCGCTATTTCGACCTCTACAGGCTCATCAACTGGAGCCTTTCGCCACACGCTGGTCATGATCATGGCAGCAGAACGCTCCCAATCTGATGTCTTTTTCGGCGTATATAGGCGCACTTTGCCCCCAATTGACGTTCCCCTGGGCCTTCCTTTGCCGATCGGATCACCAGGAACCTCTACCATGTACGTCCATTCACCCATGTGACTCTCCATACCATTCAAAAAGATGGTTCCTTAGCTTCTCAATCGATGGCACGTTCTCCATACCCTCGCTCGACATGTAGACCTCATCCACCACGACGAACAGGGCCCGAATCAACTGGCGCCGACCCACATGCTTCTCCAGGTCGTGCAGTGCCCACGGTATGTCCAGCCTTGATGGGATCTGCTTGCACCAATGAGGCACTGATCTCCACTCGTCCTCATGCATGGCCTTGTCAGACAACCACGCATACCACTCACGAATCGCCACCCGTAGGTGTCTCGATACAAACTTAGCGTCCACCATTAGTTCCACTCCGCCGATCCAGAGGACTTCTTGCGAATGTTAGAGAAATGAACCGGGTCACGGAACTCATTCCACTCATCCCAGTCAACGAAGTTCAGCACCTCCTCGACCTCCTCCATCGTAAGACGAACCCACCGTACAGAGCGCTTTGACGCAATAAACGACAGAGTTCGAGGCAATGAATCAGGATCGTCCAGGTACTCTTTGCGTACTCGACGCCAAAAGTCCTGAGAGTGCTTGTGCGTCCTTCGAGTATGCAGACGAACAAAGTTGGAGAACTCTACCTTAGGCAGATCGGAGAACACGCGATTGTGACGCTTTATCTTCTTCCTGAACTCGTACAGAATGCCTGAGTCCACAACTGGCCCATACTTGAAAAGACAGTGATGAATGAAGCGCATCGTCGCCCATGCACAGCGCTGCTTGTTGGAGATCGACACCCTTCGGCCTACATACGGATCATCCGACACAAGCTTCTTGTCATTCTCTGTTTCCTGCAACAAACAGTACGCTGTAGGAAACAATCGCCTTGGCGTACCATGCTGGCCACGCAAGATTGCCAATCGACCATGAGGATCACAGATCACAACCTGATACCCGTCTGAACTGATCTGCCACCGAAAGCTTTCGAGCGAGTAACGCCGAACGTCTTCTGCATGCTCCCAGTCAATCTCCCCGGCCTTGTACTTGCTGAGCAGGTACGCAGTCTCTACCGGACGAAGCACATCAAGGAACTTTTCGCTCAAGCCATCGTACTTGATGACGACATCGCCAACCTTCAGATGATTCTTTGCTTGATCGGGTATTGATGTCAGCCGAACAAACCGAATGCGCTGATTCGGTACGACTCCCAGCATATGCCTCTTGTAATCATTGATTTCATCTTCGCTCTGAACAGGAACACCCAGAACACCTTCTATACCCGCCGCAGGAAAGCGGTGAGCTAAGCACACGTATTTGTTCATTGATACCTCGGACAGCGATTCTATGTCTGCGAAAGGTTCAAGTCAATAGCCGGATATCGCTATTTTCCCTAAAACCCCAGGGGGGACCCCGACGCGCGCAGAAAAAAATCCAAAAAAAATCCACAGGGGGGCCGCCTTCGGAGGCTGCTGATGCGAGACGCACCACCGCGATTCCCCACCCCAGGGGGGGACCGGATTCAGCGCCACAAAAAAACCACGGGGGGGCGGTCGATTGCGGCCATGGCGGAGCGCGTCACACGGCACACCCCCCACGGCGGAACCACCGGCCAACGCGGGCGATGATAGTAGATACAACGTCCACCACAGGGGCGACCACTGCACGCGCCACGGCTACCACGGGGGCAGCGATAGCGGCGGCCACGGCTACCACGGGCGCGACCACCACAGGGGGGGCAGCGTCGGCGGCTACGGGTTCCACGGTAGACGGCACCACCACCACACGGGGGGCACCGGCAACGCGTAGCGCCACAGCCTTGACCCACGCCACGAACCGACCCGAAACAGAGCACCGGGCGCGCTGTCGGGGAGAGTCTGCGGCAAGGCCGCGAAAGGCAAGGGTCAAAGTCATGCACAGCAAGTAACCGTTCCTGACACACCTGTCAACTAAGGGAGGGAAGAAAACCAGAAATAGTTTTCCTATGCTTCTATATACGCGCGCGCGCATGCATGCGTTTCCTTTTTCAGCAAGGGGGGACAAATGGCCACGAAAGGACGCACGAAACTAAATCAAAAATAAATCCTCAACGATTCTAAGCACTTACGGGATTTCTACGAGAAATCGTACGTGGAGCACTGGACAAACCTGCCACACCAGGGTATATTGTTTGTGTGGAAAGGGAAACACCCCGGACACAAACCAGACACGCTCTTTCAAATCTCGAATAAGACATGGGTGCAAACTCGAATCAGCGGCGGCCCGCAGGGCCAAAGCATTCCGAGACGCAAGCCGGGTACACGAGCCCGGCCACCGATGACAACTAAGGGGAGGACTCTGTCACCCGCTGAAAGTCACAAGCGAAGCCAAGCAACACCACGAGCAAGGAACCCGGCCACGGTCGGGGCTCAAGTGAGCGACAGCGGGAGCGAAGGTAGGAGCGTCGTAAATGGCCACGCGGACAGCAAGCGTCCAAGCCGAATCGGTGAAGAGTCCACCCATGTGCATAGGTGATTGAAGACACCTAACAAACCATGACCCCCGGCGACGTAGCCTGACGCAAGGGGGACCCGATACCCGGCCTCGTTAAAGAGGCCACCAAGCAAGGCCGGCGGATAGCTCCCCGCAGTCTAAAAAATGAGCCGCCCGCCCCGGTGCGATATCCGGGGGCCCCGTGTGCCGTGGCCACGGGTAGCAGTACGCCCCGGTGAGCGTGAAAATCACCGCCCCTTTACATAGCCGCCGCCGAGACTTCCCCAGCATCAGACGCGGGTCGAGTCTCAGCGGCCGGCGGACCCCTTAAAGACCACCCCCGGTACACTCGATTGCACGGGGGGCAGGCCCGGATTGCCGTACATCACCCGCGAAAAGTGCAGGGGTCTGGCGGCTTACCTCGGATTGACGCGGTTTTGAGCGTCTCCACGGTGACACTGTCGGACCTCAAGCGATACCCCGGCGGTGCGTTTGACGCGTAAACCACGATTGACGATACCGGGCTTTCAACCTCGGATATCACGTGGCCGATGGTCATTTTAAAACGCCACTGAGCGACGCGCGCGCCCCAACGCACTCGCCACCTTGACAGATTCT
>Ga0209337_1000873_pt1 | contig 23865 bp, 38 predicted proteins | sample LinPmetageLP53_FD_184044 | JGI IMG/M metagenome (GOLD analysis project Ga0209337, IMG submission 184044) | Marine viral communities from the Pacific Ocean - LP-53 (SPAdes) (version 2) | ecosystem: Environmental > Aquatic > Marine > Oceanic | place: Pacific Ocean | collected 2010-02-08 | reverse complement strand
GCTCTTATTTCAGCTTGTGCTACTTTTTTAATCGCTGCTTTTGCCATATTACCATGCCCTGCAAGACCAATATCTTGCCTTTGTTTTTGGTCCAGGATTATCGCAGTTATGCCTTGACCTGAAATTTCTTCTGCGACCTTTTTGATTTTTCTTTATACGCATATTCGGATCTCCAAAAGTCACTCGTTTAACTTTATCACCATCACTTACATAAACAACAGACTTTTTTCTACCATAGGAAGTTTCACCTTTGCCTATTCTTCTGGGTTTATTTAATGTAACCTTTTTGCCTTTGAATGTTGCCATTATTTCTTATGAACCTTTTGTATTTCAAAAGATGCTTTCTTAACTGCATTTGCATGTGGTTTATATTCACCTTTCATAAGTTTAAAACCTTTGCCAGATTTCATCCAATGAAAACCTTTTGGTGCTTCAACTGCTTTATTTGCCACTTTTCTTTTTACCTTTCTTTTTCTTTTCTGCTGTTGCGATCTTTTTAAAAATGCCTTTTTTTGGTGCACCTTTGTCACCTTTTTTACGCATCTTTTCTTTAGAACCTGCTTTTATTCTGGCTTTTTTCTTGCGAATGTTTTCGTATAAACTCATTATAGCACCTCACTATTTGTTTCTTTTGTAATATTATTAAGTGCCCCTAACCCTGTTCCACCAATTAACGATAAAAAACCACCATTTCTAATAAAATTTTGCAAAACTTGATTTGGAGTTGTGTTATCTTTTATAGCTTTTTTCTTTGCTCTTTCACGAATTAATTCCATAAATGTGCCTTGGCTTTCCCTAGCAACACCTGTCCTGTCTGCACCACCCATCCACATATTTGCTTGTACTTGAGCTGGAGTTTGTCCTATTTCGTCTGCTAATTCGTTTATAAAATCTTCAAATGCACCATATTCATTTGCATTTGGCATTTGTGCCCATGCCTGTGGTGAATCAGCAATTGTTTTTCCAGTGTCATCTATTGGTATATTGAGATCAATTGCGTTTTCTTTTGCTGCTTTTTTAAAGTTAAATGATGGTACTTCCTTATCAACTTTCCCTGATTTAAATTTACGAATTGAAAAATATTTTTCTGCTTCTGGGAAAGTATTTATGACATTTTTCATAAAGTCATAACCAACGTCTGTTCCTGTATTTAACCAATCTGGGTGCTTAGATGCCATTGCCATGTAACGTGTAAAATGAAGGTCTGCTGCAATATTACGACGATTACCAAGCAAACTGTTTGTAAAACCTTTTGGCTTTGGCTGCTGTGTCCAAGATGCTTTTGCTGGTGGAATGTCAGGTTCTGGAAGACCACCATACTTCCACTCACCTTTTAAAAGTCTTGCTGTGTTCAGTTCTTGCAACCCAGCAGTTTTATGTCCGTAACCTGTTGGTCGTAACTTTGCTATTTTTTGTGCATCTTTTAAATTTTCTACATTTAACAATGCATCAACATATTCTGGGTCAGTGAAGAAACGACCTCTTGTTGCAGATGCACTAGCAATATTCATAGGTACGTTTGAACCTGGACTAGTCGTACCCATAAGATACAAAAACTCTCGCCATTCTGCATCACCTTGTTTTTCGCCAAGTTCTTTAACAAACCAACTTCGCAATTCTTCAGTATTATACCAATCATTGCCTCCTATTTCTTCTCCACGACGAATGTCTTTTAATAATTCTTCTCTAATAGGATTTCCTGGTTCTCTTAATGCTTCTAAAGAAGCATTAACACGTTCACTGTAACCTGTTTTGGGTTTATAACGTAAATAAGTAAGGTCAGACCTATCTGGAGCAATACCACGAAACCCTGATTCTTTTTCTATAGCACTCCCAATAGGATCATACATACTTAATGGTGCTGGAGGTGGTGGTGTATTAATATCTGGTAAAGCTCCAAATTTTTTACCTGCGTAATCAACTGCTCCTTCCAATAATCTTCTAATGGCATCTGTAGATTTGCCAGCAACATTCTCAATTCCTTTTACAGCAATTTTTGAAAGTATTCCTGCCATTATTCAAAATCCCCAAACAAATCATTGTATTCTTGATCAATAGCGTTTTGATCTTCTGGTGTCCTTACAATTCTAGGCGTTTCTGTGCGTTGCCAATCTGGTGGGGTGTAATCCAAACGCTCAGAACCTTGTGGGCCAAGAGTTGCTTTCCATCCTGCAACCATATCAGGTCTTTTTTCTTTGATGCCCATTTTTGGATCGCTTACACCAATGTATGAAACATCATTTTCACGACTTGTAATTTCGTATCCATAAATGTCTGGATTATTTGGGTCTGCTTTATATCCTGAGATTTTGTGAACGTCTTCTGGCCTTCCTTTACCACTAGGAGGCATCATATTTGTCCCTATAGGAAGAGGTAGCCTACCTTCAGAATTTAATTTCTGACCAATCTCATAAGGCAAATTCATCGTATAAGGCATATCTTCAAGTACACCTTTGATCTTAGATACCATTTGATCACTTTGTGCATCAGCAAAACTAGCCACATTATCAGGAATGTTTTTTAACGCACCAACATCTTCAGGAATCTTACCTAAAGATTTTAATAATGCTTGTAATGCTTTATTTAGTATTGCTGCCATTATGAACCTTTTGAATCTCGAATGATGAATATTTACTGAATGGCATCAGTAATTTCCTTTTGGTCCACCATGACCAAGAAGTTCATCCATCATTCCTCGCATATCACCACTGTCAACTTTCATGACTTTAACTTTGACATCTTCCTCTTCTTCCTGCCCAACACCATATTCCATCTGGTGACAAAGCATTAGAAAATTAACAAGTTGATCATCACTCATATCAAGACCTGATGAATCATGAGCAAAACCCATCTTCTCTTCAAAGAGCTGTTTCGCTTCTTCGATATTTTCTACATTTACTTCAGCCATTTTATTCTCCTTTATGTTTTTAAATCTATTCCTGATCTTTCTTTATAAATATTTCTTAATATTTCTTCAATCATATTATAACCTTGCATCTCATTTTCACCAACAGAAGATCCTTGATCTAATGATTTTAAAGAATCAATTATATCGCTTTCACTGACAGCAGCTCCTGGCTCCATTCTTAAAGATTGTATAATTGAATCATATATAGAATTATAAATTTCTTTATCGGCATCAGCCATTGGGGCATTTGGTTCTGATCTTTTAAGCAACTGATTCATTTGATCAAGCATTTCATTACCAGCCATTTTATTCTCCTATGCGACTTGTTGTTTAATTTGTTCACCGATTAATGCAACATTTGGCAGACCTTCTATAAGATTGCCTTGAGCATCTACAATCTCACCATCTTCATTAACTTGCATTTGCTGATCTATAAATGTTGGGCTGTATCCGAACCTTGTTAAAAACCCACTTAAAAATCTATCTGGAATTCCACCTTTGAAAGCTCTTTGGAAATAACTGTATATTGGCTCTGATTTTTGAGACATCATTCCTGTTCCTGATGTTGCTCCTGATTTTAATCCTCTGTCATCTGCCATTTCCATCTGGGCATCAAATGATTTCTGAGGACTTGCATAAACATTATCAAACAAACCTAAAAACTTTTCTGTTGGTGGCTGAAACTCTTGCATAATTTGACTTGGATCTGCAACTGTTCCTAATGGCATGTTTGGCATTTGCTGACCCAATATATCACCAGAAAGCGAATCTAATAAAGTTGGCATTTCATCTGTAATTGTTCCTGCTGGTTTACCGAAAACAGCCGAGTCTTGTACATTCTTCATATCTCGTAAAGTTTCAAGAGCTGACAAAGTTCCTGTTACATTAGATGGTACATTTGGATTTGGATCTGAGTTGTCTCTCATTCCATAAATATTCCCACCTTTTATTGTCGCTCCAAAACCTTGTTTTGGCATATCTTCTGGATTAATAGGAACATCTGGGAATCCTGGAATTAAATCTTTCATTTGATTTGGATCAGGAACTGGAGCTGCACCAGAAGATATAGTAAATCCTGGTCGTTTCTCTTCTACTGGTGCTTTGAAACCAGCAGATCCTAGAATTTTATCGAGAACTCCTAATGTTAACACTGGCATTACATCCTCCTATTGGGTTGTTGTTGCATCATAAGACTTGTCAAAGCTCCAGATTCTTCACCAAACATTCTTCTTTTTATCTCGGAAATCTTTTGAAGTAAATACTGATTCATGTCCATATTCGCTGGCATAGATGGTTGCTGTGGTTGTTTCCCAGAGAATGCTTCTGGATTGATACCTTGCATTGGCAGTATATTATTATTCTCTTGCATTTTTAATCATCTCCATTTGGATTTTAGCATCATTCTTTTCTCGCTCTAATTGTAAGTCTGCTTCAAGTTTTTTAATTTTTGCTTCAAGATCAACTTGCGTTTTGGCTTTTGCTATTTCTATATCTTGTTTAGCATCTGCTTGCTTGATCGCAATGTCCGACTGAGCTTTGGCTTGGTCTGATTGTATTTGTGCTTGAGTCCGAGCTTGTAATGCTTGAGCTTCAAGTTGGGCAAGCTGTTGAGCATATTGAAGTGGGTTTTGTTGACCTTGTTGTTGACCAATGTTTGATAATCCTTTTATTGCTTGCATTTGTGGTGCTGCCTGAACAACTTGTGCAGCTCTCTGACTTATCATCATATCTGTTTGTGGATCAATATCTTGAAATTCGAATTTCTTATCACGAATATCTGGCATCACTGGTAATGGCATTCCAATACTTGCTTCCATTCGAGTTCTATAAAGCAATGCGACATGCTCGGCAACATGGGCAACTAATATTGGTTGCATGGCTTTAGCTCCAGGATTTCCTGCTAATGAAGGATCTTGAAGAAACTGTATATGAACTTGAATATGGGAATCATGATCTTGCTCTGGGAAAGCACGAATTCCTTTGCCATACAAAACTGCAACATTTTCATCAATTGGATCTAACCTTACCGATTCGGCAGGTTTTTTCAATATCTCATCTATGTTAGGAATTCTTATAGCTTCGTACATTCTTTTATAGGCTTCATAAGTGTCGTGCAAATCAGGAGCTGACCTTGACATTTCAAGAATTGCCTGTGCCTGTGCTATTCTCTGGGCAGTGCTAAATATGTTTGGATCACTGACAGGAATTATATCAATTCGATCATTAAAGTCTGCAGCGAATATCTCCTGAGATGAACCTGTTAAAGAAAACTTAAATGATTCTGGTAAATTTTCAGCATTGAGCTTAGATAATAATTTGAACTCTTGTCCTTGTGCATAATGAAGTCTTTTATGAATTGCTGAAAATGCTTTGCTTCCCTGTTCAATTAAAGCAACTGTCGAACCAACAGGTGCATTCGGATTAACATCACCAACATTTAAATCGGCTGTGCTTGCAAACCTTTGACCTGAGTCAACAATAAAACCTAATAACTGGAATAGTGCAGAACTTGGTTCTTTAAATGGCAGTGGCATAATCGCCTTGTTTACATCATCAACAGTCGCATCGAGATCTGCAAACTCTCCAGGACTTATCTGAAGTTCACCACCTGTAACTCTGCCTTTTAACTTAAAGCCACCTTGCATATTTGAAAATGCAGCTGAATCCAATAAAGCTCTTAAAGATCCTGTTGCAGCTTTTCCTAATCCACCGATTAAATGATAAAGACCGAAACCATAAAAGCCAAGACCAGGAAGGAACTTATAACTTACAAACCAATCTCGTCTTCGTCTGGCTTCATCATCTTCTTTCCAGTTTCTGCGAACACTCACAACTTTCTGGGAATCATAATCAATAGTTACAATGTATGGCAACTGGACTTTATTTTCTTCATCATTATCATCATCAATGCCTTCAAAATTTTCGTAAACATGCATTTCAAGAAGAGTCATTGTTCCATCTTCACTTGAACTGCCATATTGATCGACACCTTCTATGTCACCAATGGTATCTCCTGATGGATCGATATCATCACCTGAATATTCAGATTCAAGATAATAACCAGCTTCGACATAACGATTATAATCATTTTGTGGCATACGAATAAGATGTGTGTATCTTGGTGCTGTTTTCAAATCATTTGATTCTGGTGCGACAATAAAATCTTCAGCTTTAACAAATAATGACATCTGTCGATCTAGATCTGGATTCCACCAAACCTTTTTAAATGTCTGACCAATAAGTGGCAAGTGAAATAACATCTGATCGAGATCAGGAAAATACTCTGGCATCTCTTGTGTTATCTGGTAATTCATATAATCTCGAACTCTGCGACCTTGCTCTTCCAGTTCTTCATCTGGATCACCAATAATAACTGTTTTAACTGGACCACCAGATGGATAAAGTTCTGCGATTGCTCTTGCATTGAATTGCGTTGCTGCTTCAGAAATTAATGGATGGACAACTGTACTTAATCCTCTTGAAGCTCTTTGATCTTCTGATTCTTGCATTCCACCATCTGGATCAAGTGTCTGCAATCCTTCTTTATAACGATCTTCCCATTCTGATCTGGCTGACTTATCATTCTCATAATACTGTATAAGGTCATCTGCTTTTCTTGTTAATTCTTTTTCATCTATTGTTTCAGCTAAATTCTCATCAAACTGTGTATCAGTTTCTCCGATAATATCTTTATCAGGATCTCCGATAAGAACATCATCACCAATAGTTTCAACCTGTAATCCATCTTCAGGAGCACCATCTGTAAATAATTGATTCTCTTCTTGGATGTTAATTGGTTGTCTAGCCATATAAAGTTATCCTCTCTCTTGTTTCTTTTTCATCCTCATCATAATCAGAAGAATGAGTAACAAACCATCCTTTGCGAAGTCTTAACCAAGCCTGTGTACAAGTGTCAACAATATCATCATTATCACCTGCAGGAAATGCTGCACAAATGTCTATTAAGTTTTTAGCCCATTTTCTATCAGAAGGAAACCAAATTCTTCCATCTTCCAACAATGCACTACTAGCATGTGCTCTGGCTTCTTTGTCTCTGTCAGGCATATACTCAAGAACTGGTACTCCTGCCATTCGTAAATCTTGCAATAAACTCTGTCCAGATGCCTTCTTTTCTATAAGAACTGCATCAGGTTCATAGTCATTATAAGACTCTTGAGCAATTTTTCTTAACTCTGGATATGTAACTCTGTCATACCACATGTCTACAACGATAACATTTATTTGACCATTAAGTCGGAAAACTCCCCATGTAGTTCTAGCTGAATAAGAACTTTTTTCTTTGATACTGAATGCAGTATCCCAAGATTGAATAACATATTCTAAATCAGGTAAATCTTTTTTATCCCATGGCATCCACCATTCTGCTCTTAATATTCCACCACCTTTGGGCATTGGTCTTTGTTGCAACTGCCCTGCCGAAGCATATGTGCCAAGACTCTTCTCCAAAGTGACCATCGTGTCCTCATCAATCCTCTCTGGCCACAACAAATCACCCTCTTTGGTTCTAGGATCTGTAAAACCGATGGATGTTGTTGATGGTGTTGGGTGTCCGATTTCATATCTTGCAGGTATGCAAAGATGATCCCAAGCATTACTGTTCGCCAATATATGTCCTGTGAGATCTTTCTCGTGGACTCTTTGCATTATTAAAATAAATGATCCTGTCTTTGGATCGTTTAGCCGAGTTTGCATTGCCTGATCCCACCATTCCAAAACTCCTTCTCTTACTGTGCTTGATTCTGCTTCTCTAACATTATGTGGATCATCAATTATTATAATATCACCACCTTCACCTGTTAAAGCTCCATCAACTGATGTTGCTATTCTATATCCAGATTTATCATTCTCAAACCTTTGTTTTTGATTTTGATCACCTGTGAGATTAAATGTCTCACCAAAATGTCTTTGATACCATGCACTGTCAAGCAATCTTCTACATTTAACTGAGTCTCTGATTGAAAGTGAACCTGCATATGATGCAAATAAAAATCTTTTATCTGGCTGTATTGTCCATGTCCATGCAGGAAGAGCAACAGCTACAGCAATTGATTTCATGTGTCGAGGAGGAATGTTAATAATCAATCGACGAATTTTTCCTTCAACAACAGCCTGAAGATGTTCAGCTATTGCATCAATGTGCCAGTTGTCATAAAAGTCTCGACCAGCTTCAACTGTTGGCCAACTCTCCTTGATGAATGTTTTCAAAGATCTCTTCATCTTCTCTGCTTTTATCTCCGTCAATGACAGAGTGTTCAAGAACTCTTTCAATTGTGTTGAGGTCATTATCTGTTAATCTGCTAATGTCTAGCACCCTTCTCTCTTCTATTTGAGTTTTAATTTCAACTGCCTTTAAATCAGGAACGCATTTCCCAAGTAGTGTTTTCGCAGCCATAACTCTGAGTTCTGGATCTGCACCTATTTTACCAATGTTTTGCACTTCACCATCTGACTCTGAATAAACTGGAAAGATTTCTTTTCCTGTCATGACATCAGACAGAAAGCCAACAGGATCTGCCTGTCCCATTATCCAATTAATGGTTGCTCGATGATTCCATTTATATCGTTTTTCTTTTCTTGTTGAAACACTTTGCTTCTGGTGCTTCAATGGTTCAACTGATTTGAACTTTCCATCCCATTTTTCTGGCTTAACTTTAGGACCATTTTTAACAGGTCTCTGGACTTGAATTTTTTTGTTTTTATCTGAAGCCATGTTTTTATCCTCAAAACCTTATTTTCAGTGGTGAACTGTTATTTAACTGTTTAACGTATTTTAATGAAAAAAGAAACCCACAAATTAAGGTGGGTCAGTTTCTGGGGGAAATAATGAATAATTAACTATTAGCTTCTCTGGTTAGAAAGTAAAGGACTATAATTAAGCCACTCAGGAATATTATCTGTTTTATTGTATCTTGCCATTGTCATTTTTGTTTTGGCATAGAATTTTCTGTATGCTTTTATTGGATAGAACTCATCTGTCCTGCAATCATCATGCCCACTAAAACATTGTGGATGCTTTGTGTTTTTGCCTTCAGGAATAAATTTAGCACCATAAAATAATGCATCTTTGTGTTTACTTGCACCATGAACTTTGCCATATCTCCGAGTGTATTCTGCAAACATCTCATCGAGCAATTGCCAAGCAAAATAATAATTACTTTTGTTTTCCATTGCCCATAGAGTACAGGGATGTTTCTGGTGGACAGGTTTGTAAAGATCATTTAGATATGCATATTTAGGAGAGTAATGCCACATCGCAGTACAAAGCATCTGTGTTTCTTCTAATGGCATTTTAACAATGTGCTGGTCACAAAGAGAAACTGCAATACCATGAGGATCTCTTTCAATTAAAAATCTGTTCATTTCCACCTCCCACTGACCTGTTCATGAGGAATAAAAATACATTCATTTGTTAACCAGTGACCTTCTTCATAATAAGTTCTCTCTCCACAGCCAACCATAAATTCAAATAGAATGACTACGAAAATAAAAATCGAACAAATTATTAAAATTCCTCCAAGTGTTTTAATCATTCACATCTCCTTACTTTTAATTTTTTCAAACCATGTACCATTGTCAGTCATAATAACATAATATTTTGTTTTTTCCCTGACAATTTTAATAGTTGCAAATTGTCCATGCTTTTCACCAATCCAAAGATTAAGCTCATCAACACTGTCAAGATGTTCTTTATGGCTTAATGAATCATCAAGATTAACTTTATAAACTGTGAACATATTATTTTATCCTCCACACTCTTATTTTACCATTTGGCATAGATCTCTGCACTAAATCCATAGTTGTCATTTGATTAATATAAGACTGAACTAAGGTAGCTTCCTTCCTTGTTTCAACTTCAAAACTATCACCAATTTCCATATCATAAACAAAAAGAAATTTAATTTTTTTCAATGCTTTCCGTTTTTCACTTAAAGTTGATCTTGCACTTGCTACTGGAATTCCTTTATCTATTTTCATTTTGTTTCCTTTCTCAAAAATGCTGGGGGAATAAATCCCCCAATTAATTAAAAATTATAATCGTGAAATTTAACTGTAAAGAGAAAACTCAAGCAACAAATTAACATCAGTCCGAGTGTTTTTAACATCATTCTACATCCCATATTTTTTTAATTTCTTTTATCAACCTTTCATTTGGTTTCCAGTCTCTTTTGATGCCATTGTCTTTTAAAGTTTTATCGCATTTTAAAATCAATCCTTTAAACTCTTCATGATCTTTGGAATCAAAGCAGTCTTGATATTCAACCATAATCCTCTCATGATGGCATTCTAATATACAAGTCATAGCTAAAAGTTCTGAGGATGTAAAATCTATCTTCATTTCTTCCTCCTTCTGGTAAGCTCAGCAGAGTAAGTCATTCTCTGGTCAGCATAGTAATTCTCCTTCTCAGGATTCCATCCTCTCATTGCGAGCTCTGCTTCTGCACAGTCTTTACAAATAAAGACCAACTCATCGATCGAGCATTTCTTTGCTCTTTGTTCCCACTCTTGGAACTGCTTTGCTGTCGCACCTGACATAAATATCTCCTTTCTCAAATGTTGGGGGGAAATAAATCCCCCCAATTAAATTAAAAATTATAATCGTAAAATTTTCTTGGCTCTTCTCCTAAAAGATGCTTGCCATGAGAAGAATGGTAATAACCATCTTTCCTTAATCTTGCTCTAACTGTAGGAACATCATCGTTTGAAACAATATCCCATCTTTGACTGTGCTGATTAACACAGCGACCAGCAAAGCCACCAGAGATAACTTCTGGCTTCCAACTTTTATCTCTTGTTGCATCCATTATTCTGATCTCAATAGTTTTATCAGATATAACTTTTACAATCTCATATGGATTAACATCTGTCCAACCAATGTGATTGGCATATTTATATGTGAATGGCTCAATGCTGTAAGTATATTTATATGAGAACTGACCTAAAGTGCCAGTGTCTGGTAAACCAGATACAACTTCCCATGCTTCTTTTCTTGTTCCAAAAAGAACTTTTGGACTTTGAGTTGTTGAAACTCTCTCAGAAGTTACATTAACAACCTCTGAAAAATATTTAGGTTGGTATTCATTTGAATGTCCAGTCTTTGTATCAGTGATAATTTCTTGGACTTTTATAGCGAATTTTGTAATCATTTTGTTTCCTTTCTCAGTATTTTATATGTGATTGGCTCAAAGGCGATAGTAGGAACTTTTTCACTAAGTTCGGATAAATCCAAACGAATCATTTTTAAAAGTTCATCAAATTTTTTTGTTCCACTCATTACTGGTGAATTTCTCCAAGGAAAATTCTTATCGTTATTGTATCCCTTGATGATATTATCGAGTGTTTGTTTAAAATCTTGTTTCATTTTAGTTCCTTTCTCAGTTAATATAGAGAGACTATATTGTTCTTATCAATAAGTAAATAGCTAAAGTGAAGAAAGATTCGTTTAAAAACAATGACTTATAAAATAGTTACCGAACACTGGGTTGTGTTCCTTCTAATTTTTTACAAATGGAACATAAAATAAACCTTTGATTTAAAATAATAAAAAGCAAGTTGTAACCGATGTAACCCTAAAACCTTTAATTTTATTTACATATTTTTTATGCCCTCATTTTTTTCTCTATATATAAAAGTGCTTTACTTATTTTATTTTCCAAGTTAAAGTAGTGAACTACTTGAGAAAGGATTGAGAATGTCAAAAGTATATATCGTGAATAGACCAGTCAAGAATAAATTTGGCTGGACTCCAGATTTAACTGATGCTGCTCGTTATGGTTCGCTTGAAATAATATTTGAACCACATGAGAAGCCACAGTTCTTACCTGGACCATCTATTCAAAAAGCGAGAAAAATATTAAAGGACTTTGGTTCAGATGATTATTTACTCTGGCCAGGTGGAGGAGATCCAATAGCTGTCATGATTGTTTGCATGATTGCTGGTGAAATTTCTCCAACTGTTCGCATTTTACGATGGGAACGAAACATGGAAGAAGGCGAAAGGGATAGACGTAAAGGTTGGTATATGCCTGTCGCTTTAGAACTTAGAAAGGTAAAACAAGATGAGTATAAATCTGCTTGATGACGTGGCACCTGCGTCAAATGAATTAGGTGCAATAACGGATATGGCTCAACAGATGTATGATTTACAAACTGAAATTATACAAGACGAAGAGTCATTGAAGATAAAAAAGCAGGATCTTACGAAGTTGGCTGAACAGTCCTTGCCTGATTTAATGCAAGAACTGAATATTAAAGACTTTACTTTGAACAATGGAGCAAAAGTTAAAGTTGATGATATTATCTCTGCTTCCATACCATCAACGAGTGCTATAGCAAAAGCATCAGGTGATGATCGTATGGAGATGGAAATCCGTCAACAACATTGTTTTGATTGGTTGCGTGAGAATAATGCAGGTGACTTAATTAAAAATAATGTTGAGGTTCAATTTGGTCGTACTGAAGATAAAGAATGCGATGTCTTTGCAAAAGAGTTAAGAGATCGCAAACTTTTTTACAAACGAGCAATAGGAGTCCATCCTGCACAATTGACAGCATTCATTAAAGAAATGCTTTCAGAAGGGAAATCAATCCCACATGATCTGTTTAAAATTTATACAGGTCGCAGAGCCAAAATAAACAGGAGATAAACATGGCAAACGAAGTAAAACAAAAAGAACAAAGTAATGTAGTTGCGTTCGATAAAAATTTATTACTACAGGATGCAGGTTCAGCATCTGAAAATATGTCACAAGACGATATGATGATTCCTCGCCTGAATATTTTACAGGCACAATCACCAATTGCAATGAAAGCAGATCCAGCTTACGTCAAAGGTGCTGAAGCTGGATTTATTGTTGATACTGTTTCCAATGAAATTATAGATGGCGAGAAGGGCATAACAGTTGTGCCAATAAGTTATCGCAGAACCCATCTAGAATGGAAACCAGACAGAGGTGGCTTGGTAAAAGATCATGGCAATGATCCATTTATTTTAACAACTTGTACTCAAGATAAAAAGGGCAAGTATTTTACCGAGGAAGGCAATCAGATTGTTCCAACTGGGGAATATATGGTTTATGTTATTGATGGTGAGTCTTTTTCCCCAGCATTGATTTCCATGTCTTCATCTCAACTTAAAAAGTCTAGACGATGGAACTCGATGATGAACAGACTTCAAGTTCCAAGTCCAGATGGCAAAGGTGTGATGAACCCAGCAATGTTTTACACTGCTTACCAAATGACAACTATTCCTGAAAAAAATGATGAAGGAACTTGGTTTGGTTGGAATGTTGAAATACTATACGATGCGAAGTCTGGTGGTATTATAGAAAATCTAAAGAATGGCTCTGATATTTATTTAGCTGCGAGAGATTTTAAATCAAAAGTTGCAGCTGGAGAAGTAAAAGTAAAAGCTGATGATTTGGATGATGACAAAATACCATTTTAAGGTTTCCTTAGTAAAATAAGGAAAAGATGCAGTCTGAGTTGTTCCTCCTTGGACTGCATCACTAATAAAGGAATAAAAATGTTAAAAAGATTTATGAAGTTGTTCCATGGATATGAACTTGCTCATGGTCAGTACAGAGTCGTAAAGCAAGAGGCAGATGGCAAAATGTCTGGTCGTGCTGTTACAGTTAGTGAACCTGTAACTGAAGAAAATTTTAAGCATCACTTAAATGGTGGTGATTATATATTAGGAATAATAATGCTGAAGTTGGATAATTCCTGCAATTTTGGTGTAATTGATATTGACATTCGTGGTGAGTTAAAATTAAATGAATCACTTGAAAGTTTAGAAAAGAAAATTAGAAAAACACCATTAATACTTTGCAGGAGTAAATCTGGTGGTGCTCATTTATATTTATTCTGTGAACCTGCAATTGCTGCAATTGACATGGTTTCAAAATTAAATGAGTTTGCAGCTCAATTAGGTTATGGTGGAGCAGAAATATTCCCCAAGCAAATAAGCAGAGCCAATGAAAGAGATAGAGGAAACTGGATAAACCTTTGTTATTGGGATGGTGACAAAAGTGAACGATATGCAATTCACAATGGCAAAAAATTAAATTTAAAAGAATTTGTGGAGCTGGCTGAAAAGAAAACAACCAGCCATGAAAAACTAGAAAATTTTAAACCCAAACTGACAAATGTATTTAGTGATGGTCCACCTTGCTTACAACATATCATGACAATGGGATTCCCAGAGGGTGGTCGCAATAATTCATTATTTAATGTTGGTGTTTATTATCGTAAAAAGAATCCAGATGATTGGCAAGAAGATTTAATGAAATTTAATTATGAGCATTTGTCAACACCACTTCCTGCTGGTGAAGTTAATGGCATTGTTAAATCAGTTTCAAGAAAAGATTATGCATATACATGTAAGCAATCTCCCATATGCAATTACTGTGAAAAACCAAAATGCATGCGAAGAGAATATGGAGTGGGTGGTTTTGGTGTTGGTGGTCTGGCAATTGAGGTTGATGCCATAACAAAATATGAAACTGAAAATAAATCTTCTGTGAGATGGTACATCGAGATGCAAGGTGAAAGGATAGAAGTCACAACTCAACAATTATTAGATCAAAGGCAACTGCAAAAACTTTGTGTTGAGAAACTTAATAAATGTCCAAATGTAATGCCAGCTTTAAAATGGGAAAAAAGAATAAATGAACTATTGCAAAGTGTTGAAGTTATAATTGATCCTGATGATGCATCACCACAAGGTCAATTTGAAAAAGCATTAGATGCATTTTTAACTGGAAAAGTTCAAGCTCGCCAGAAAGATGAAATAATGAATGGCAAACCATGGCACAATGTTGATGAACACAAAGTTTATTTTAGATCAGAGGATTTATTTATATACTTAGAAGCAAGAAGATATAGATACTCAACCCAGCACCAAATATGGTCATGGTTGAGAAGTATAGGTGGTGATAGAAAAACATTTAGAATTAAAGGTAAAGTTGTAAAAGTCTGGTCTGTTCCTGCCCCTGAATTTTATGAAGATGAGGATATAGGTGTCCCATCAAATGTAGAGGAGGATTTTTAAATGAGAGTTGAAATGAGAGATGCAATACTTTTAATAGATGCTGAAATGACTCAGCTTGTTTTCGAAAAGAATAAAGAAAATCCAGAAATGGCAAACAGAATAAATATTGCTTGGAAAAATTTGAAAATTCATTTGGAAGAAGATCCAAAAAAACCATTTTCTTGGTGGAGCAAATGAGAAGAGTTCAGATAATTCTTGGTCCACCAGGAACTGGCAAGACAACAACTTTATTAAATATTGTTGAGGATGCAATATCTCGTGGCATAAAGCCAGAAAGAATTGCTTATTTGGCATTTACTCGGAAAGCTGCATCAGAAGCACAAGAAAGAGCAATGGCTCAATTTAATCTTGATGAAAAAAGATTTCCATATTTTAGAACACTTCACTCTTTGGCTTTTAAGCAATTAAGTTTGCAAAGAGATGAAGTGATGACAAGCAATCACTATCGTAAATTTGGTAAAGAAATGGGAATTAATTTTAAAGGTATTTATGATGAAGTTTTAGGTTTTAGTCTTGGTGATGGAGTTGGAGACAAATGTTCAAGAATAGAGTCTCTGGCTAGAATGGGACTTAGAACAATGGAGCAACAATATGACTTGGAAAATATTTCAGATTTAAATCTTCATGCTGTAAAACAATATCACAATTCATTATTAAAATATAAAAAGGACAATGGTGTTTTAGACTTCACTGACATGCTTCAAAAATATGACAGTGAACTCGACATTGATATATGTATAATTGATGAAGCACAGGATTTATCTTCAATACAATATAAAATGGCAATAAAGGTTGCGAGCCTTGCTCAAGAAATTTATATAGCTGGGGATGATGACCAAGCAATATTTGGATGGGCAGGGGCTGATGTTAGTAAATTTTTAAATTTAAAAGGTGACAGAATGATTTTGCCACAATCTTTTAGAATTCCTAGATCAGTTCACAAGCTCGCAGCTGATGTTGTTCAAAGAATTAAAAATCGAATTCCAAAGCCATGGCAGCCAAGATCAGAAAATGGGTTTGTCGATTATGTCGTTAATGAACAAGAGATAGATTTCAGAAAAAAAGGAACATGGATGCTTTTGGCAAGAAGCAAATATTTAACAAATAGATTGATAAGAGCAGTTCGCCAGCAAGGGTTAGCATATTCAATTAATAATAAAAGTTCTTTAGAATCAGATGAAACAAGAGCAATAACATCTTGGGAAAGATTAAGAAAAGGAGTTGCCATAAATCTTCATGATGCAAAAAACATAATTCAGTTTTTAGGAATAAGTGTTAATCTTAGAGAACTTGAAACCTATACAATTGAATCACTAGGTCTTCCAGAAGCATCAAAACAATTTGATTGGATGAAAATGTTAAAAGGCATAGCACCAGATGAAAGAGAATATTTAAGATCTTGTTTGCACAATGGTGAAAAGTTCACAAAGAAACCAAGAATAAATATTTCAACAATACACCAGAGCAAAGGTGGTGAAGCAGATAATTTAGTTTTGTTAACAGATATGAATTCTAAAAGTTGGGATAATTTAGGTAATGATGAGGAGAATAGAGTATGGTATGTCGCACTGACAAGAGCTAAAGAAAACCTTTTTATCGTAAGACCAAGAACTTTGAAGAGTTTTAACATATAGTAAACCATTGAAAAAATAGGAGATTTGAAAATAATTATTTTTTAGTTGAATTAAGTATAAATTTAAAATAATGTAAAATTACATTTTTAGAAAGGAAACAAAATGAATAAAATTAAGAGAAATAAAATTATCGCAAGATTTCATGAAGCCAGTAAAATTGTCATGCCCATGGCAGTTACACTTTTATCTGCTTGTAGTGGTGGGATGAAAAATACTGAAGTCATCGTTGAAAAGAAAATTTATTCAATGACTCGCAACGAAGTTATAAATGGGATTGAAGACTGCAAAGCTGTTAATCTGAGACCAGTGCTAATTCATACTCGAAGAAAAATAAATAACAGACCAGTTCCAGTTGTCATTGATGTTAGTTGTGCACCCAAAGGATAAACTGAAAACACTCTTTAAAGATTGTCCAGAGGCGATTAATTACGATATTAATGGTAGATCAAACGTGTTTACGCAATGGCATAATGCAAAATATGTCTGCATTGGGGAGCCAATGACATTAGAGCAAGCCCAAAAAGTATATCGTAGCGACACTAATAAAGAAAATACTTGGCATAAGCCCAGAAATAATAAGGAGAAATAAAATGAATGATGTTGAAGCAACAATAGAATTCTCAACAAAGGAATTGAAACATATTTTTAATGCATTGGCACTAAGCCTAAATAAAACTGAAGAAGGTATAAAGAATAACTATCAACTTAATATTCATAACAATACACATATTTTAGAAAAAAATCTTGGTGAATTGAATGACCTTAAAAAAAAAATATTACCAAATTATGAAGATGTTAAGACTAAACTAAAACTAAAACTAAAAGGGAATGACATCGAACTTAATGGAGTTAAAATTGCAAGATTTTTTGATATCACTGGAACTGTTCTTGATAATTTTCAAGAAATGATAAGCAGAGCAAATGGTGAGGTCACAAAGAAAGGAGTGAACCATGAATAAAAAAGAATTGATTATAAAAAATATGGAACAAGCTCATAAAACTTTTAAAGATCGAGGAAAACAATATGGACAATCATATGTACAATGTGGTGAAGTGATGCAAATTTTATTTCCGAATGGCATTAAATTAGATACAGCAGATGATTTAAATAGAATGAGTCTTTTAAATATGGTTGTAAATAAATTAATTCGTTATTCAAATATGTGGGATAAACCACATAAAGATTCAATCCATGATCTTGGTGTTTATGCTTTTATGCTAGAGGGAATCGATGATAGTATTCGATCTTGAAACAACAGGATTGCCAAAAGCTGAAGGCAGTGATCTTGATATGCAGCCAAGAATAATAGAATTTGGTGGCATTAAAGTTGATGATGATTTCAATGAATTGAATCGTCTTGAGTTTATGTGCAATCCTGGACACCCATTAGATCCTAAAATAATAAAGATAACAAAAATAACAGACCAAATGCTAAAAGATCAAAAACCTTTTATTGCTCATTATAAAAAACTTGCTGAATGGTTTTGTGGGGAGAGTTCAATGGCAGCACACAATCTTTCTTTCGATAGGCAAATATTAAAATTCGAATTAGAAAGAATAGACAAACTTACAAAGTTCCCATGGGCATATAATCATATCTGTACAGTTGAGATTGGTCAGTCAGTCTGGGGAAAGATGAGAAAGCTCGGAGACATCTATGAAGAGCTATTTGGCAAAAAGATTGAAGGTGCTCACAGATCTTTAGTTGATGTTGAAGCAACAATAGAAATATTAAAATGGTATAAAAAAGAGGATCATCTGTAAAAAACGAAGCCATATAAAAGCCACCAGAGGGTCAAAACAACCTTGTCTTATACTAAACTAACCCAGAAATATAGGAATATAAATGTTAAATATTAGATTAAGAACTGAATACTCATTTCGCAAAGCATTTGGTCATACTAAAAAAGTTGTTGAATCTACCAAAGGTGATGCAGTTGGTATTTGCGACTCTGGAACTTGGGGACATGTTTCTTTTAGTAAAGCATGTAAAGAGTTAAATAAAAAACCATTGTTTGGTACTGAGATAGCATTTGTTGAAGACTCAACTAAAAGAGAAAAGCAGCCAACAAATTATATGGCTTTTATCGCCAAGAATAATAAAGGATTAAAAGAGCTTTATGAACTTGTAACAAAAAGCACAGAGAAAGAAAATTTTTATTATTTCCCCAGACTTTCATATTCTGATTTATTTGATGTTTCGGAAAACTTAATTATAATTAGTGGAACGCATCCAGAGTGGGGATTACTTCCTTTGGCCAGAAAAAGCGATTTATATATCGAGATGAATCCTATGAGTTCTCGGAAGGCATTAGACTTTTGCGAATCAAAAGGTTTTGAACCAGTGGCAACCTCTGATAATTACTACCCAAAAGTAAATGATAGGAAAGTCTATGAAGTTCTTGTTGGTAAAAATAGAACAGATAGAACAGCACCAATGCATATACTTAATGAATGGGAATTAAAAGATTTAGTTCCATGGATTCCAGAAGAAGCAATAAGCAATACTTATGAAATAGCAAAAATGTGCAATGCTGAATTGCCGATTGGTAAGATGATAACTTTCAAAGCAGAAAAAACATTAAGGCAAATGTGCGAAGAAGGAGCAATTAAAAGAAACATAAGTTTGAAAAATGGAATATATAAAGACAGAATGAATCGAGAACTTGAAATGATAGCAAGTAAAAAGTTCGAAGATTATTTTTTTGTAATAGCTGATATGATTAATTTTGCCAAGCAACATATGTTAGTTGGTCCAGCCAGAGGATCTTCAGCTGGTTCATTAATTTGTTATTTATTAGGAATAACAGATATTGATCCTATAAAATTTAATTTATTGTTTGAAAGGTTCATTGATATTTCTCGTGAAGATTTACCAGATATTGATATTGACTTTCAGGATGATAGAAGAGAGATGGTCATAAATTATTTGAGAGATAAATATGGTTCAGAAAAAGTTGCTCATCTAGGAACTGTCAGCAGATACAAAGCTAAAAGCACAATAACAGAAGTTGCAAAAGAATTAGGAATTCCATCATGGGAAGTTAATGATTTAAAAAATACAATTATTGAAAGAAGAGATGGTGATGATCGTTCTGAGTTTTGCATTATGGACACATTCAATGATCTTGATGTTGGTAAAAAAGTTTTAGAAAAATATCCTCAAATGAGAGTTGCTGAAAATATAGAGAACCATGCAAGGCACACTGGTGTTCATGCTGCTGGAATAATTGTAACTGAAGAGCCTGTTTTTAAATATTGTTCAGTAAACCAGCAAACAGGCTCTGCTCAGATTGATAAAAAAGATGCAGAGAAGTTAAATTTATTGAAGATAGATGCACTCGGTTTAAGAACATTGGCTGTTATTCAGGACATACTTGATCAAGTTAATTGGAAAAGAAGGGATCTGATTAATTTACAATTCGACGATAAGGGTGCTTTTAAAGTTTTAAATGAAGAGAAATATGCAGGAATATTTCAATTTGAAGGTTATGCTTTACAAGCAGTGACAAGACAAATGAAAATACAAAATTTTGAAGACATTGCTTCGATTACTGCACTAGCTCGTCCTGGACCATTAAGCTCTGGAGGAACAACACTCTATATAAAAAGAAGAACTGGTGAATTACCTGTTGAGTATTTGCATCCAATGACAAAAGAATCAACAAAAGTAACCTATGGTGTCGTGGTTTATCAAGAACAAGTCATGACCATAGCTCGTGATATTGGCAAGTTAAGTTGGGAAGATGTTTCTCAATTACGCAAGGCAATGAGTAAATCTTTGGGTGAAGAATTTTTTGATAGATATTGGAAGAAGTTTAAAATGGGTGCTGAAGAGAATGGCATTGATGAAGATCAAGCATTTAAAATATGGAAAAATATTAACACAATGGGATCTTGGGCATTCAATCGCAGTCATGCAGTTTCATATGCTCTGATAAGTTATTGGTGTTGTGTTTTAAAAAGTAAATTCCCATTAGAATTTGCAGCTGCATGTTTAAGAAATGTTAAAGACGATGAACAAGGAGTTAAACTTTTGAGAGAAGTTGTAAGAGAAGGACTTGTATACAAACCATTTGACAAATTCAAATCTTCAGAAAATTGGTCTGTTCAGGATGGTGAATTGATAGGTGGATTAATAGGAATAAAAGGTGTTGGTCCAAAAATGGCTGAAGATGTAATTAACAGGAGAAAATTAAATCAGCCATTAACACCTCATCAGGAAAAACTTTTAAATTCTGGGGAAACACCATACGATGATATATTTGAATGTGAAAGAAGATTTGGGCATATTAAGAAAGATCCAGAATCTCATAATATAAAAACACCAATAACAGATATAGGCAAACTTGAATCCGATTATTCAGGAACGTATGTTTTTTTTGGGAAATTAAAAGAAAAGAATTTAAGAGATATGAATGGAACTGCTAACTTACAAAAAAGGAATGGTCGAAGAATTGATAAATTAAACCTGACGTTAAATTTATCTTTTGAAGATGATACAGGTTTGATTATTTCAGAGATTGACAGATTTAAATTTCCGACAGTTGGAAAGCCCATTGTCGATGATGGAAAAATCAGTGATTGGTATCTTGTAAAAGGTAATATAAAAAAAGGATTTAGAAAAGTTTACATAGAAAAAATTCGTAAGCTATCATAAAATAATTCGTATTATTCTCTAAGTCATTGTTTTTATTAGGATCTTTTTTCACTTTATCCCTTTACTTTTCTGATAAAATAAAATAGAATATATATATTAACTGAGAAAGGAAACAAAAATGACAATAAATTTTAATAAAACAGTAAGATTCCCAGAAGAGTTCAAGAGCCAATTATATCCTTTATCAACTGCTGCTTGGGGTGATTATGTAAATGCTAGAGGTTCAGAAAATTCACCTTATTTTCATTTTGAAAGAGATTGTGATTCTAAGTCTGGTGATTATGCTACAGATAGACCAATTTGGAACGTGAGACATTCTCTTAATGGTTATGATTATAAAGTTGTTGGTTGTGTAACAGCTTTTGATAATGATGAAATTAGATGTACTTTTCATTTACCAAATGAATTTGATCCTTATGGCGAAGATAAAGATTTTGTAGAGTATACATCTTCTGGTTCGCATCCTTTTGAAGCATTTGAAAATGCTGTAGGCAAATATCTTACAAAGAGAGGAGAGTAACCAATGACAATTCAAGAAAAATTAAATCAATTAAGATATAAATGTAGCGATATGGAGGTAGCTCCATTTATGAAAATAGCTCTCGAAATGATTAATAATGGACAAGGTTTCCCAACTTATGAAGAGTTGAGATTAAAAGAGTATGAAAAATTAGAGATAGCATTTAATGAAAGAATTAGAAAGAAGGGAGAGTAATTATGAATCAAAAACAAATAAAACAAATGGTTAGAGCTTGTATGAACCATTTAAAGAAAAAAGAATACGAGCTATTTATCAATAAGAATCATGTTGACAATGCTGTAAAGGTAACAAACTTTTCAAATAATTGTTGGAGATCTAGAGCAGGGGAAAACCGAATTTCAATTAATATTGGTGGTTATAAATATTCTAAAGGTTTTCATAAAGCAATTGAATATGATGCGTACAGGAAAGATCCAATAATTGGCGAAAGAAATGTTAGTTGTTGGCAAGATCATGTTTTCATAGTTGTTGCTCATGAAGTAAGTCATCATGTTCAGCGAACAGTATGCAGATCAATTCCTAGATATAAAGAAACACATAGAAAGTCACATGGTAAATGCTTTCAAAGTGTTTATAGATACCTGAGAAGAGATTTTATAAATCCAATATTAGATAGAAATCTTGAAGAAGCAAAAGAACTTCAAAGAAAAACTTATTTTAAAATGCCTGTTACTATTCATGCTAAGTCAAAAGTTTATGAAAGATTGCAAAATATTATGCGAACATCTTTCTGGAAGGGCACATTCTCTGGTGAAGTTCAAAAAGAGTTTTTGTCTTTAACAACTTTAGCAAAAGGCACTTTAATAACTCATGACTTAAAGATGGCTATTGCTTATGCTCTCAAAGAAGTTAATTTTTATTACTATCAAATGACACATTATAAAAAACACCGATATGTTAATAAACAAAGATATCTTTTTGGAAGAAAAATAAGAAAACAGTTATTAATCGCTTAGAAAGGAAAAAAACAATGAAAGAGATTATTGAAATTAAAAAAGGAGTTATTCATTCTGATGGTGACTTTAATAAACTTGAAAAAAATCTGGTTTGTTATTTAGTTAGTAAAAATAATGAGTATATATTTTTCTGGGATAGACCAGAAAAAGGAGTTTTTATAACTAATATTTTAAAAGTTTGGAATGCATTAGATGAGTGGATAAAGGTTGAAGATACTTTTGTCCATCTGCTGAACCTTAATGATTATCACAAGGAACAAGAAACTTATTTAACAGCAGTAGCAAATGTAAATAATACTAAAAAGTATGGGTTTACCTATCGACAAAAATTGGATGATGGCTGGAAAAGTTATACTGGTTCTTTAGAAAAAATTAGCACCAGAGATATTCCAAAAAGTTGGTTAAGCATAATCAATGAACATATATTTTATAAATAGTAGTAAATTAGTTTAAGGAGCAATTCAAATGTTAACAGAACTCGTTTGCCTAGCAACAGCAATATATTTTGAAGCAAGAGGAGAACCAATGGTTGGTCAAGTTGCAGTTGCACAAGTAATAATGGCAAGAGTAAATGATGAAAGATATCCGAATACAATTTGCGATGTTGTTAAACAAGGATATTATTATTCTTGGAACACTGAAATACCAATACCTGACAAATGCCAATTTAGTTTTTGGTGTGATGGAAAACCAGAAACAATTAAAGATGAGAAAGCATATTTTTGGGCAACAGAGATTGCAGTTGCAACTATGAATGGAGTTTTATACGACACAACTCAGGGAGCAACACATTACCATGCCTACTACGTTCAACCTTCATGGAGCAAAAAGTTCACGCAAACAGTAAGAATTAATGATCATATATTTTATCGATGGGAGAATGAATAATGGATAAAAAAGGTGGTTTTGAATGTTATGAATGTGGTGCTAAAAATTTAAAGCCTGATCAAATTAGCCATGAAGAAGATTTTTATTATGGAAAAGTAAACATATGTGTAGACTGTAATAATGATCCTGAATGCATATATAGCGATGATTATGACCCCACAGACGAGGATTTGTCTTATGACTAAATTTGACACAGAATTTATCCAA
>Ga0209337_1000872_pt1 | contig 23874 bp, 11 predicted proteins | sample LinPmetageLP53_FD_184044 | JGI IMG/M metagenome (GOLD analysis project Ga0209337, IMG submission 184044) | Marine viral communities from the Pacific Ocean - LP-53 (SPAdes) (version 2) | ecosystem: Environmental > Aquatic > Marine > Oceanic | place: Pacific Ocean | collected 2010-02-08 | reverse complement strand
TTGCGATTTTACGTATACCAAGAGCTAAGTTATAGTCGTATGGTGTTTGTACTGTCGATGTTTCTAAACCATTAGTAACAGAAAATACATCTACATCAGATATAGAAGTACCACCATTAGCTGCAGCGTAAAATGTAGCAAACTTAAAATACTTTTTAAAGTTTTGTGAACAACACTCTTTTGGAGCTGCACAAGCTACCAATGCTATACACATTATTATGATTAGTTTTTTCATTCTTTTATTTTAATTGTTATATCGTGTGGCGCATATTCATTACCACCAAAATACGGGTATAAATAATACCTACGCACTAAACCCCAATTACTCTTAGGTCTTCTACGAACAAGTGTAGTATCGTTATCTATTACTATTACATAATAAAATGTTTTTATATCAATACTAGCACTATAAATTACATCTGTATCTATAGTTCTCATTGTTGCAGCGCTATGTCTACCTTCTTCATGCCTTAACCAACAAAGTTCTAATTCACCATCTATGTATCTCCAACCAAGACGTATTGAATACTTTTGATGCCTAACGCCAAAATCACTCATACCGTATATTTTGTTTACATCATGCTGGTTTTCTGCTATTTCAGTTTCATATATAGCAGATTCATCTAACATAAACTTAAATTCTATTTTAGAATTTACCGGGTGGTTTATAAAACTACCTGAACTATGTTCACCAGCTGGTATTGTGTAAACTCTGAAGCCAAGATCATCAACTTCTTTAGTACAAGATAATAGTAAAAGAAGTATCAGTAGTTTTTTCATTAAAACTTTTTCTTTTTAAACGTTTGTTTTTTAAATGGTTTTCTTAATGATTTTCTTGATTTAATAGCGTTTTTATACTCTTCTATAGCTTCGTTTTGTATACCTAAGTTATACTGACTCCAACCTAAAAACATTAAAGCTCTTTGCCAAGCCTCGTTTTGGCTATTTAATGCTTGACCTAAATTCTTAGTTTTGTTATACAGTCTATTAGCTGGCACATTAGTTAAAGCTTCAATATAATTAGTTGCAGCTGACCATTGAGGATTGTCACTGTCAAGCAGTTCCATTTCACTTATTATATTTTCATTATAGTTTAATGTTTTTTCTGCGTTAACTATTTTTCTTAACTTAATACCAAGTGGTGGTGAAAAGTTTGCTAGTTCCATTATCACAGAGCTTTCATCAAAGTTATAGTCTTTGTCTCTTTCTCTTGAAAATTTAATAGCCATATTTTTTAAAGTTGAAACAGCAGCACCTAAAACACCAGCACCTCGCAATACAGAATCAATACTACCGCTGAGCATACGTTCTTGTTTGCTTAATAATTTTTCATCTTCTGGATCATCATCAAACATCATAAAAAACAATGCTGACTGTAAACCATAGAATATTAAGTTTTGTACTGCGAAGTAATATAATATTCTTGAAGAGTTAGATATATCACTTTGTAATAATGTTTTGTTAGGTGGTGTTATTCTTCTATTATACATGTCTAAAAACGCTTTTTTACCAAGTCTATTAAACTGAGATGTTACGTTTTGAAAAGCCAATATCCATTTACCAGCGTCGGAAGCTTGTTGTTGTGAAACCATATCAGGTCTTGCTGACTGTTGTGTTGCTTCTGATATTTCTTGAAAATCTGCAAATGCTCTTCTTTCAGCTTCGGCTTGACCTAATCCTTCTTTTTTATAAGTACTTACTCTGTTTCTATAAAACAAAGCACCACCTGTTGCTATTGCAATGTTATCACCAATTTGTGTAGGTTTAAAACCTAGTTGTAATAGTTTTCTTATTAAACTTCTTATAGGATATTCAGATTCACTAATTTCAGAAGCAAGCTCAGCACCGTTAACATCTGTTCTAATACCACCACGTCTTTGTTTCATGAAATCTGAGTTAAACAACATAGACCAATCGTTCCAGTATTGTTTTTGATTTGCAAAAACTTTGGCCGCTTGAAATATATTGTTATCAGCGTAATTTATAAAATTAACTATAGACATTTGCTGTAAAACTAATGATCTTATGTTAAAGAACATGACAGTACCTACAGCAGCATTTACAAAATTAGTTAATGCGTTTACTATTGCATTTTGTCCTTTAGGTCTATTCTTACCTAATTTTATTCTATAAAGCATGTCTTCAAGAGCATTTCTAACACCCTTGCCGTAAGCAGCTTCTATTTTATTTAAGTTTTCTTGTGAAAATATTATGTCAGCGTTTTGTTGAAACTCTGCAAAAAAATCTGCTCTACCAACTCTATCAGTAGCATCTATCAAATCCATTTTTATGTTAAATGCTTCCCAACCAACTGCTGGGGCAACATAATCAGATCGTTTAGATATTACGTTTAAAGCCTCGGCGTAGCTTAACAACCTAGCGTCGCTTTTAACTATGTTAGCTAAATTAGCTTGGTCTGTTTCACTTATACCAGGTATAGCGTGACCATGTTTGTCCCAAAGATATACTCTTATAGCATCTTGATATGTAAAATCACCATCAGGCGTTTTCTTTGTAAACATATCTTTAACATCTTTGTATTGTTTGTTTAAAGATTTGTAATCACTAGCTATTGACTGTCTAGCAGTGTCATATTCTCTAAACGCTCTGTTAAGAGGTTTTATTAAAGCTTTTTCAAAAAAGTTTCTATGTGCATCTCCTTTTTTTCCTTTACCTATAAAGTTATACAACAACCCTACAAGATCTTCATGTGATGGCGGTATAAAGTATCTAAACTTACCTTTACTAGAACCACGCTTTCTAGCTTTAATTTCACTAAATCTTTTTCTTGACTCTATACTAGTGACATCTTCTATTATATCGTTAAACTGATCACTCATACCTTCGCTAAAACTAACTTTAGCTTGTTGTATTTTTGATTTAACATCAAATTGATCTAACATGTTTTTAACAGCTTGTACATTTTGTAACGCATCATCTGCAAAATAAAAGTCGTTGTAACCTTGAGCTGCTTTATCTGCTACCCACAGTGCTTTTGCCTCTGCAGTAGAGTTACCTAGCCCTGTTATATTTTCTATAGGTATATTTAAACCATTAGCTTTTAAAAAGTCAAATATAGCTTGTGCTGATACAGCTGGCCTAGCAGTTAGTACAAACATATTTTGTGGACCAAACTTACCTTGCAGCTTTAGTGCTTTTTTAAATAAAGGCGCAACTTTACCTTTAACAACTTTATTAAACTCTGAAAAATCAAACACATAACCTTGGTCTTGCAAGTCTTGATATGTACTAGCATACTGCTCAGCGTTTAACGTACCTGTGTCTCCTTGTGGCGTTGTGTATTTAACTAGTGATTCGCTTGTTGCTAATGTGTCGTCAAAGTCTAGTATAGTTATTCCTTTTGGTTTGTTTACTGTTCTAGAGTTTATAGCAGCTTTACTCATAGAAATATTCTTCTTCGCATGAACAGATTTGTTTACAGCTGTTTTAAATTGCTGTACATTTTTTTTGTTTCTTATATTAAAGCCAGATGTTTTTTCTATGTTATTAGTATTAAAAAAAGCTTCAACATTAAGTCTAAAGCCATAAGTTTTATTTCCGTTTTTATCTATTTTACTTTCAGCTAAAAGTCTAAACTTAACACCATGACCACCTTTTACAGAAGTAACTCCTAGTTCTTGCGCTGTATTTAATGGGTCTTGACCTAAATAATATAAGCCTTTGCCTTTGCCTTCACCTATAAACAATGCGTAAAAATTACCTTTTTTATTGTAAAGATATGTAGATACAGACCCATCGTCATCAACTGTAAAATTAGACTTTTTCTTTATAGCTTCTATTTTTGGATGCCAAAGATTACTTTTGCCTGCTTGCTCAAAAATCATTAAATTTTTACCATCTTTGTTTTTATAGGGGGAAACTTCTGGTAAATATATGTCATTTAAATTTATTCCTTTTGGATAGCCAAAATCATTGATAAGTATGTTTTCAAACTCTTTAACAACTTTTAAAACTTCTTTAGCTTTTTCAGCAACTAAATCTTTTATTTTCTGTGGCAAGTTATTGTCGCTAAAAATAAAATTACCTTTACTATCGTAAGAGCTAATAGTTATTTTACCAGCATTAACAGTTCCGCTAGCAGCAAACTTTATTTCTAAAGCCACTTCTTGGCCATTATCTAAAACAAATACTATGTCTGCATTTTGAAACTTACCACCTTTAAATGTAAAAAATGGTTTTATATTAACTTTCTTTTCACTTAATTGGTGGCCAGGCGCTAAAAATCCAGCTTCTTCAAATAATTCATAAACAACTCTCTCGCCAACATCACCTAGATTTTTTTCTCCTTTTAATTTTACTATTGATCCAAACACTTTTTTTAACGCTGTGTTTAACATACTGTCTTTTTCTAAACCACCTTTGTTGTGAAGTTGTTTAATAGGATCGTATATTGCAGACAGTATAGGCAAACCGTTATATTTTAGTTTATTTTCTAACGCTAAAAACTGATCAATACTATTTTGAGCAAGAGTTAATAATTCATTAAACTGCTCTATAGTTTGCATACCAGTTATACCTAAACTTAGTGATATACCAGGATTAACATCAAGAACATCAGCTATTACTTGTACATCATTTTCAAGCTGCTCAATACCTGTTATTTCTTGAACACCCCTCATTCTTTCAACAATGTTTAGCTCTTTGTTTAAGATGTTGATTGTAGCGTCAAAACCAACTTTTTCAACTACAGCTTCTGCTAAACCGTCTTTTCTTGTACCAAAAGTAGATTTACCTACAGTATATCCTAATACCTCTTGCATGTTTGTACCTCTAAAAAACGCCATTATTTGCTCGTTGCTAGGTGTTTTTAGTTTAGTATTTAAGTTTGGTCCACTAGCAGGTTTAACATCTTTTCTTATCAAGCCTTGCTCTTGTAATTTTCTAACTTCTTTTACAGATGTTATTCTTTTAGAATCTACAAATATTTTTTTACCTTTTGGTACTCTTCTTTCTATTTGTACCCATCTATCAGCGTTTAATGTTCTATGTAGTGTAGGTATATATTTTCTTAAAAACTTATTGTAATCTTGTTCTCTACCAAATATATCTTGTATTTCTTTTTTAAGCTCAACAATAAGAGCATCTTTTAATTGTGTTCTATATTTTTTTGATCTTATATCTGGAAGTTTTGTACCATATGTTTTTCTAACAGCTTGTTTTACCTTTTCAATTACTTCGTCAGTTAAATTAAGATCTTTTTTAATTTGAGACTCTAGCTGCTCTGGAGTAAGTTCCTGCTCTTGTTCTTGAACATCATCAGCAATGTCAAAACTTCTTCTACCAGTTTCTGATGGTTGATCTATTGTAGTTGTTCTTGGTTTAGTAGCTAGTTCTTTTGCAGCCTCCATTTTACCAAATCTAATATCAGAAAATATTCTTTCAGCAAAAGTTATTGGTGCGTCGCTTTTCTTTTTTCTTTTAGCTCCTGGATCGTAGTTTATAATCCTGTCATTAATTTCATCTAAAACTTTTGACCTAGCGTCAGGCAATGCTTTTTGCATTACCTGGTTGTATATAAGACCACCTGGTGCTAAAGCTTTACCTATTTCTTTGTTAAGTCTTGGATCAGATAAAAAAGTTAAATAATCTTCTTTTGTTTTAACACTTTCAGGTATAAGATCGTTTATTTGATCTACAACACCTTTTGAAAAACTAGTGCTAGAAACTTTAATATCTTCTTCTGGTGGCAACTGTAATTTAACACCACCTTCTGTTATTTGTTTTTGAAAATTTCTTATGTAAGATAATACGTCTTCAGCAGTTTTAAGCTTTATAAAAGAAAATATTTTTTTACCAAAAGGCATAGCTCTTAAAGCAGAATTAAACAACGATCTAAAATAATACATAGTATTGTCGTCATCTTTTGTTATAACACCTGCGTTTATAAGCTCACCAAATATAGTTTTTACTTCTCTTAAATCAAGCTTACCGTTTTTAGTGTATTGATCTAGTCTTTGTTTTGCTGTTTTGTATTCTTCTGAATTTTGATCTAGTTGATCAATACTTTTAACAAGCTCTTGCATTGCAGATTTATGAGTTTCAACAACTTCACGGTTTTTAACGACACCTTGTTTTATATCGTACATGTGTTGTGCTTCGTGAACTGCTGAATAAGCATGCATAGCTTTTTCATATACGTTTTTAGAATTTTCAATATTTGTTGCTATTGCGCTTCTAAGAATTAAAATTTCATTTGTTGACTGCACGAAAGTTGCATTACCTACTTTTCTAAAACCTTCAATGTAACCGTTGTAATCATCAACTGTTATACTTCCTTTTGACAAAAGATCGTTAAGCTTAACCTGCATGTCTTCAAAAGTAATACCTTCAAATACTTTTACATCATTAGTACCTTTTAATAAGTTTATAAAATGTTGAGCTTGTGAAAAATAAAATAAATTTTCAGCATCAACAGTTTCTTTTTGTACTATATCTTTATACGCTTGGTCTCTTTCTTTTGAAGGTTTGTTAAGAAGCTCTTCGTTTTTAGACTTTAATTTTATTATATTGTCTTGTATCTTTTTTAACTCTTCTTTAGTTCTACTGTCAAGACCAACACCTTGATTCACTGCTAAGTCTTTAATTTTTTGATTCTCGTCTCTAACTATTCTATTATTTTCTAATACTTGAAATATATCTTCATTATTCATTTCAGCTATATTAGTAAAATGCTCAGCGTCTTTGATATTTACTTCTTCAAAAAGCTCGTTTAATTTACCTTCAGCAACTAATTTAGCTTCATAAGTTTCTGCGTTTTTTACTCTTTCATTTAGTTCAAAAAACTGTTCAGCATATTTCCTGTTTTGCTTTATACCTCTAAAAGTTTGAAACTCATCTCTTATAGTTGCTATTGCTGTTTGTCCTATAGAAGGTCCTTGTATCGCAAGAGTTGAAAATAAAACGTTCATATTAAAATTAGCGTCTATACCTTCAAAAAAACTCTTGTTTTCTCCTAAAACTACATAATCAGCAAAATTGTGCATAAATTGAGTACCAAATTCTTCAACATATTCTACGCCAACATTAAAGCCGTAAAATCTACCGGTACGTAAAATATTTTTAAAAGCTTTTTTACCAATAGGCATCGCGTTAAGACGTTGCAATATACCTAAAGTACCAAAAGTCTCTGCTAAAGTAGCTATACCGCCATAAAGCAACGGGTTTATAGTTTTTTGTAAGTTAGTTATGTCTAATGCTCTTTCGTGAGACTCAAGCTGTAATAATGTACGATTTTTTTCTTCTTTACTTTGAGAAGTTTCAAGCTTAGCTTTTAATAAAGGTATTTGTTTTTTAGCTGTTTTTTGTCTTATTTCTATTTCGCTTAAATGACCACCGCTTTCTACGGTAAAAAAAGCTGATTGAACTGCTCTTTTAGCTACAGTTGCCGCAATACTTTTTCCGCCAGCAAACCTAAGAATACCACCGTAAGTTAAAGCCGTGCCTACACTAAATATATTTTCAGCTAAAACACTTGAAACAACATCACCAAAATTACTAGTATTCATGTCACTAAAATTAACAGGTAGTGGGTGTATGGTTTCTTTATGATTTTTTATTGACTCGTTAATACTTAACATGTCATCATAAGATCTTTTAGTAATCAAGCCTCCTTTTTCTGCAAAAAACCCACCAAGCAGTGCCATATCGCTAAACGCAACGTCTAAACTCATTTCAGCCATGCGTGACCAATTGTATTCTTTACCAAGTGCGGTGATAGCTATATTAGCATTGTTTACTGACTCAGATGTTTTTTCGTAGTTTTTGTGACGTATTGTAAGATTAGCATGAGCGTTTGTTAAATACTCTGGATCGTGTTTTTCGTAAAAATTGTTAATTAAATCTGCTCTTTGTTTGTAAATATTATTTACTTTATCTACACCTGCTTGATCTTGAGAATACAAAACTATTGGCACGTCTTTGTCTTTAGTTTGAAAACCTAAAACATCAAGTTGATTGTTTATATCGTCTAAAGTTTTATCTAAACTAACCCTATCTTTTTCATAAGAGTCGTATTTTTCTATATATTCTTTTGAATCAGTGTCTAGCTTTGTAGTTTCTTCAATTATATAGTTTTCTAATACTTTTTGAGCATTAACAGCTTTAGATCTTGTTTCTCTTGCTAAAGTTTTTCTTTGTGAAGTAAGAATAGTACGATCAAGCAATCCTTGAAAAACTGATGGCATCATTTCTTTAGCGGCTTCTAAAGTAACATTATCTTTTTTTAACGCTTCTTTATAAAGGTTAATGTATTTTTCATTACCATTAAATATTTCAACAAGACCATTTGCAACATTGTCATATAATTCTTGTTGCTCTTCTTCGCTCAAATCTTGGGTATCTACATAAAGCTCTGCTTGTCTTTGTTTAAACTCATTTAATGCAACACTTTTTTCTTCATTACTAACAAAGCTTAATACATTAAAATCTTTTTTATCTTTAGACAAGTAAGCGTCGTATTTTCCTGGTTTTTGAGAATTAAAAAAAGTTTTTATATCGTCTTCTTTGTCTGTTTGATAACTTTTAACATCATCTGTATAGTCATCAAAAGCTAAATTACTTTCTCTATCTCTAAATTCAGTAAAATTTAAAAATTTTTTATTATTAACAACAGCACCTTCTTCTAAACTAAAATACTTTTTAGATAAAAAATCTTTAAAGTTATTATCATTTTCACCAACACCGTTTATAACGTTGAATAATTGAAAATTATAATCTTCTGTAGAATTAAGTTTTATTATATTGTCTTCCGGCATATTGCTATTTTTATTATCTAGACAAGTTCATTAGAATTTTTTCAAAAAAGTTTGGTTTTTCAACTTTTATACTAGCGCTTTGCTGCTGATTTTTATTATTTTTCATTAAACTTGGGTCCATTGTAAGGTTTAAAAATTCGTCCATGTTTAACATAAAACCAGAACCTCTGTTAAAAGCGTCAGTTTCGCTACCACCGTTTAATAATCTTTTTACTTGGTCTAAACTCAAACCTGTAACTGGTTTTCCTTGTTTACCTGTTACTGAAATATCTGAATATGACCATGTTTTATTTTGTTTGTCAAAAGAAAATTTACGATCTTCGCCAAAAGGTGCCATAAACTCATTACCACTTTTCAAGTTTTTTAACAACTCGTTAAACTGTGGTAATGCTATTGGTGTACTAGGTGCTATATTAACATAGTTGTTTTTAGTAACAAACTGCTTGTAACTAACCACTGTTTTATCGCCAATTGGTGGAAGTTGACTATTATCTGTATTAAAGACAATGTTTTCTTGTTCAAGAGTATTTGCATAGTAATTTACAGCAAACTGAGCGCTTTTATCGCTATCATAATCTGGATGCCCAGGTTGTACTAAAGCATCTATAATTTCGTTTTTTTCTTCAGGAGATTTATCTGCTAATTCAGGAAATAATCCATCAAACACCACTTCTTTTCTTAATTCATCTGCTACAGAACCACTTGTGTTTTCCATTAAGTCTGGAGTTGTTAATAAATTTGCAACTCTTATATCTCTATCTGTAGATATAAAATCATATAAGCTAGATTTAATATCGTTTTTATTAAAACTAGATGACTGTCTTTTTTGTAACACTTTAAAGACTTCTGCTTTTTCAACATCACTCATGTTTGGTACAACGCCAAAAAAGTTTTTTACATCACCAGGTCTAACTTCTAATACCTCATTATTATTAGACGCCCCAGAATACAAAAAATACATGCCAGTGCCATCATCTTGAAAACCTATAGCTTCGTCGTTTACGTAAGATTTAGCGTTTTTTAAAGACTGTGGATTTGTAGCGTCTAGATTTATGTTTTGTTCGTTAGAAAATAAATCTATTAAAGGACTGTGATGAACTGCAAATTCTTTTTGAAAGTCTCCATATTTTTGAGCTTTATACTTAGCTTCATCTAAATTTTCTTCAGTAACGCTACTGCTAAAATTTTTAATTTTACCATGAAAATAACCAGCTGCATTTTCACCACCATTATGCACGCCAATACTTTCAGTCACTTTTTTAATGTCTTTCAACAACTCTTTATTTACTTCTCTTTTAGCTGTAAAAAGACTCATCATGTTATTACCTTTCTGTATTTCTATTTGAGCTTGGCCCGCATAGATCTTAGTCATATCTAACGTTTTTTCTAAAGTACCAGCCGTTGCTATTAGTGATTTGTCTGCTCTCATATTAATTTAAGTTTTTTAGAAAATCTTGCACACCATCAGTTTGAAGCGCTGTCATATAGTTTTGACTAGCTTGTGACCTTAATTGATTTGCGTATAAATTAGCTGATGCTTGGTTTGCACCTGCTTGTCCTAAATTACCAGCGGCTTGTCCAGTAAGCGCTTGCTGTATGCCTAATAAAGTAGATTGTCTGCTAGCGTTCATGCTTTGAAGCATTGCCTCACCTTTTCTTTCAGCAAGTTGAACTGATAAATTACCTTTAGCAGCGGCTAATCTATTTGCTCCTTCTTGTTTCGCTATGTCAGCAGATATTTTTTGCGTTCTAAGCATGTTTTGATTTGCTAGTGCTTGAGCTAAACTAGCAATACCACTAGAGCCAGCAGCGTCTCTTAGTGAAGAAAGTAAATTAACTTGAGATTGTTCAGCTCTTCTTGATACAAACTCTGCTTGTTGTGTATTTACAGTAAGGTCTTCAAATGGGTTTTCTACGTTTTCATAAGGATTTATAAAAACTTGTTGTCTATATTTATCTTTTTCGATTTGCAAAAGTCTTTTTTGCTCGTCAAACATTTTTTTATTTTCTTCGTATTGCTCTCTAGACATACGCTCCATAGACCTAGCTGACCTTCTTTGTGATCTTGAACTCATTACTGCCGAAAAAACCGTTGCTGCTGCTAACCAACTCATATTATTATTGTTTTTATTGTCATATATTTATTATTACACTTTTAACGTGCTTTTTACTATTATACTACCTCAGAACCAACTGAAAATAGTTTAGCTTCAGTAGTGCTTGTGTTTTTCATTTTAACCTTAGCGTAATAGCCAGATATTCCAGAAGTGTTTACAACACCGCTTTTAGCAAATAAAGCCATAGCATTTGCAAGATCGTTTCCACTTACGCTAGTACCACCGTCATTAACTGTTATAGTGTTAGTTGTGTTGTTAATAAGTGTTACAGTTCCTCTAAACACTGGAAGATTACTACTATTGTTTTTGTCTATACCACTATCTGCACCAGTAAAAGTTAAAGTGCCCGAAGGTGTACCACCCGGAGCACCACTTAAAACTAAATTAACACTATCAATACTAGCCACGGTAACAGTGTTAGTTATACCTGTTCCACTTACAGTAGTACCAACTACAACTTGATTACTAGAGGCTGTCAGTGTTTGTGCTGTTCCAGTTGTACCACTAGCTATAACAGCTGTGCTACCAGCGTCAAGCGCGTTTACTTTGCCCGCTGTGTATATAGCGTCGCCTATACTTAATGATTCGTTTATATTTCCGCTTATTACTATGTTAAATGTTGCCATATTATATTAAGACCAGTTAGGGTCAATTGTTAAAAAGTTATCTAAATTTAAACTAACTACTGTATTTTCTTTAGGAAATTGATCTATGCTCAATATAAAGCTTATATCGGCAACTCTACCTGCGTTTTCAAAAACTACTAATTGACCAGTTCTAGAAACAGCGCTTTCGTTTAATACAGCTGTGCTGTTACCGCTATCAACAGTACTAACTGTAAGATTTTCTAAGTTAGCACCACTTTTTACAGTAGAAACAGTTTCGTACAAACCAACTACATCTCCAACGTCATCTCCTAATTCAGAGTTAGTGTCTAAAGTAATTGTTGAGTTTGTACTATTAGCATTTATTATTTTATGCACATCGGCAATTGTTAAATCCGCAATATTTTCTTCATTTGGATTTGTTGTAGAGAATATTAAGCCTGTAGCTTTTTGTATAATAGTAGCTCCAGCACCGACAAAATTTAAAGTACCTGAAGGCGTACCACCTGGAACACCGCTTAAAGTTAAAGTAGTTCCAACAATATTAGCTACAGTCACGGCGTTAGATATACCTGTACCAGTTACAGTCATACCAAATACTATTTGACTATTAGCTGCTGTTAAAGTTTGCCCTGTTCCTGTTGTACCACTAGCTATAGCTGCCGTTGTTCTAAGCTCAAAATCATTAGCTACTATTTCTCTAGCTTTTTTAAATGCTTTAGTGTTTATTTTTGGCTGTAAATCTACCACTGTGTTTTGACCAGACGTGCTTGAGTTAGCGCCAGTAACGGCTGATGATGATGGTTTTGCCGCGTGTGTACCAGTGTAAGCAGCATCATTGGCAGAAACACAGGTAATAGTTACTGTAACATCGTTTACTTGGTTAAAAGTAAAAACACCTGCTAAAGAATCTGGTAAAACAGTTAAACTAGTGTTAGTAACGCTTAGCTGTAAAGAGTAAGAATCTAAAGAAGCTGAGCTAGGTATCGTAAAGTTTGTTATTGAATTTTCTTCACTACCTATAGTTATAGCTCCTGATGTTGTAGAAGAAGCTGTAAAAGTATTAGATGTAAAATCGTAAGTGTGATTATCAGAATTTCTTTTTAAAAAAAACGAAAATTCTGAATTTTCAGTACCACTAACAGCAAGCTGCCTTGTTTGTCCTCCAGCCGGAACATCAGACGTGTCTAAAGCCACACCGTTTATTTCTTTTATAACCGTGCTGTTAACACCAACAGTTTCTCCAGAGCCTATGCTTTCGTTAAAATGTATATCATTATATATTGTGTTAACACCAGCTTTAGCACTAATTACAAAAACTTTTTGTGTTACTCTTTCTAAAGAATTTTCTGTCGTAGTGCTTGTTATTATTAAATCACCGTTGTTAAAGTTGAATTTAAAATCAGGTGGTGTTGAATAGTAAAAATTATCATTAGCAGTGAATGTAATCGTGCATATTTCTTTCGCTACATCTTCAGTTGCAGATACAACACACCTCTGTGTAGATGAGTTAACAGTAGTAAGAGTAACACCAGAGCTAGCGACTACACTTACAGCATGATCTGTTTTTGTATTTGTTTTTATGTTTAATCCTAAATTTATTGCCATGTTATGATGATGCTGTATTACTTGTTATTATACCTAAACCTTGCACATTAAAATCACTAGTGTCTATGTTGCTAGCTGTGATAGCGTCTCCTTTTATATAGTTGTACCATTTGTTATCTTTTTCTAAAAACTCGTTAATAGAACCTGATTGAGTTGGTGTTACTATAGTCTCTGCAAACCAACCTGTTTTAGCATTGATGTTATAAACGTCAGCATCTGATCCATCAGACGTAACGTCTAGCAAGTCTACTTTACCTTGAGTTCCTTCGTAAATTATATTTTTAAATCTTTTGTTTTCGTAAGGATTTGTGTTAAAAACAACTTCTACATAAGGTTGGGTAGTAGCTCCGTAAAAATTACATCTTGTTTCATTTGAGTGATGCTTGTAAAGCTCACCATCATTAAAAGTATAATAGTTGTTGTTGAAGCTTATGCCATCTTGCATTGCAGTAAAAGATTTAAAGCTTGACCAGCCTTTTGTGTTTTCGTTAAAGCTAACAACATAATCAGTTGCACCGTCAATTTTTATATTATATTCGTTTTTTCTACTATCATAACTACCAATTAAAGCTGTTGAAGCAGGTAGTTCATCTTTGAAAAAGTCAGATAAACCATATTGTGATATAGGCGTTAAACCGTCCATTGATAATCTAAGAACAACACCTCTTTGTTTGTCTGTAAAATAAACTCTGTGTGATTGTGAAGCAAAAGATCTTGGATCTTTAGATATTCCATACTCACCAGTGTAAGGTATTGTTTGCCCTAAAACGTTTTTATTTGCAACTAATTGTGGATTACCATCAGCGTTAAATACAGCATCTTTATTTGCTAGTATTTTTAAAACTTTATCTTCACACAATACTAAAAGGTTAGAGTCTTTAGTGTGTAGTTTTTGTATACTACCATATGTTGGGTTAACGTCTTTAGTAATTTTTTCAGCTTGTATAAATTGATTTAAGTTATTTACATTGCTAGTAGAGTTGTATATACCAGAGAATATTAAACCACTTACTCTATTGTCTTTTTTATACACTTCATCTAAAGTTGTTGAGGCAACTATGCCTTTACCTACGGTTGGCTTGTTAAATACATCTTTTATTCTGTTTGACTCAACACCGTTTTCAAAAGAATAACAATTAGAATATTTTAAATTCTGAATGGTGCCGTGATCTTTTATATCGTAAAAATCACTAGCTTCGTAATATATGTCTAAGCCTTCTGTTGTTTTTGGCTCTGTTTCAAATACTGCTGGATTATCTGTTGTTAATTGAGTACCTTCTTCTATAACATCACCTATAAACTGTATTACTCTACTAGTTCTACCATTCATTTTACCAGCTGTAGTTGTATTTCCAGGGCCTATTGGATCAAAAGAACCACTATCACCAGGTAGCTTATCTAATTCTATTATATATGTTAAACGCCTGTTACTACCTCTTAAAAATCTTTTTTCTTCATCTGCTATAGAGTCTTGTACTATAGTAGCACCATTACTACTAGCGCCTATTGCTATCAAATCAAAACTACCACTTCCATTGTGAGACTTTCTAGATCTAAATTTTTTTGGGTTGCTGTTAGTACTAGAACTTGTACTTCTTAACTGGCCCCAAGTCATGTTGTGCGTAGTACCATTGTCATCGTGGTATTGGTAATACGTAAAGCTATCACCAGGAAAAGGTGTGTGGTTATATCTTTTTACTTTTTTAAATTCTATTATTTCAAACTTTTCACTAGTTGGATCGTCAGTAAACGTAAACTTTGCGCCTTTTTTAACACTGTCAGATATACTTTTAAAAACATTAGAACTACTAGTCCAGCCATCATTTTGCAAAGAGCTTGCAACACCAGATACATTACTAGAATTTAAAGCAACATGTGGTATATCTGTTTCTATACCCCCGTAAGAAAGTTCCATATAAAACTTACCTACTTCTCTAAAAGCAGATCCATAAAGATAAACATCTGCATCAACATCATCTTGCGTTGCCACGTATACACCTCTTCCAACTCTATTAAAATCATTTTTACCTTCAGTTGGGTTATTACCAAAACTAGTGCCGTCGTTAGCGGCAAGTTCTAAAATATTACCAGTGTGATCTTCATAGTGAACAGCCCTGTGGTACAGCGTGTAAAAACCATCTGATTCAGGATTGTAACTAACGTCTTTTTGTATACCTATGTAAGATGTTTGATCTATAAACCAATTACTACCATAACTACCTGTTAGTCCTAATTCATTATTTGCGCCTGTAATACCATACTTGAATAGTCTTAAAAATTTCATGTAAGCACCTTGAGAGCCATAAACGCTATAGTTTCTATTACTACCAGAAGTTGCTTGCGATTGAAACAAACCATAGCTGTATGAAAAAGCGGCGTGCTTAATTGTACCTGGGTCTCCTTCGCCACTACCGCTAATACCTGGTGTTTGCCCACCACTTATACCAAGCACATTATCACCAATACCAACTCCAAGCGTATCAGTAGTAAAACTTCCATCTACATGAAGAAAGGCTGTAGCTAAATTTTCTGGTATTGCTTTGTATATATTTTGACCATCACCCGTGTTGTTACCGCTATTTCTTGTGTCTCCACTTTCATACCAAAGTCTTGCTTCATAATAAATAGTATCGTTTGCTAAAAAGTTATTACTAAAAGGACCTGCATTAGTATAAGTAAGAAAGCCAGGACTTTTTAAATCGTCCCAAACACCAACTGTAGCTGAGTCGTAGTTTCTATCTTGTATATCTATTACGTTTGAAGTCTCTAATCCCTGTGTTTTGTTGTTTCTAGTGCTAATAGTACTAGTGTCTTGATAATTATTTATAAAAGAACCGTCTATTGCAACGCCGTCTTGTTTGTGAAAACTAGGTATGTTAGCTACTACTTTAGCTGTAAGGCTGTTAGTAGAATTTGCATAAACATTTGAAGTAATAAAAGAATCTGAATTTACTTTTACAAAAAACCTAGCATCAAACTCAGGTTTGTTTTCTAGCTTTGAAGTAAAAAACTCTATTTTCACATTGCTTTCAATATCAGTGCCATTTGAAGCCATTATAAAATCAATATCAGTTTCTATAAAAGGATTTTCAATTTTTATTTGATAATGATCGCTACCATTAAAATCAACTACCTCTATAGAGTCTACAACGTATGTTTCAGAAATTTCGTTAAGGTTATTTTTAAACTTAAAGCTTAAATCTTTTAAAATTATTAACTCTGACAAGTTGTTATTTCCTTCTGTAACTATCCAAGAGTCTTTATTAAAAGATATGGTGTTTGAGCCAATTAAAGGCCTAGTATTAACGTTTTCAAATAAATCATTATTTATATTAGCAGAGTCACCACCCTCTCCAATGCTATTTATATTTGTTTTAACAAAGTCTGGTGCATTGTTAGATATGTCTAAAATTTTATATATTGCCTCAGCACTATCAACAGCAACACTAGTATCACCATGACCTTTTTTTAATATTAAAAAATCATCTTCATCAACTTTATTTTTTTCTGAAGATGGAAATGAAAGCCAATAACCTCCATCACCTGATTTATATATTCTATCAAGAGCTATATTGTTGTAATCACTACTAGTTTCTTTTACAAAATATTTAAAGTGTGTAGCCCATGTTGGTGGATCACTTTTTATAGTAGACTTAATACAGTTTATAGATTTAGCATTGTTTTTAGGTACCGAAACACTTGCTGTTTTACTTGTCAAAACAGGAGTTTCTCTACCATATTCATCTGCATAAACAACGCCAAGCTTATAATTTCTTATAGATTTTACAGACTCTCTATTATTTGTTACTATTTTTTTTAATGAAAAGTGGCTTATAGTACAGAGAAAACCAATTTCTCTTATTTGAAACATAAAATCTCTAGCAGTTGCGCTATTAGAAAAAATACTACTACCTGAGCTTCTGTCTAGATTTATAGTCATTGTACCATAATAGTTTCCATCTCCGGTTATTTGTTTAGCAAAATCACCATACTTACCAGTAGTGTTGTCTCCTGACATCAATGCTGGGCCTTCTAAAATACAAGTTTGACCAGGTGCTTGACTCCAGTTGCTTACTTTAAAACTATAATAATACTCAGCATCATTTTCAAGACCTAAAGCAGTATCTGTGTGTAGTTTTACAAATTGAGCTACTCCTGTTCCATCAACATTAACAACACCAGCTGTTTTATCATTAACACCTTTTACATGTGTGAATTTAGTAGAACTAGAAGGACTAACTCCATAACCATCAAAATGTGAAGTCAAATGTCTATTAGGTAAAAGCTCAGGACCAGTAAAAACCCTATCGTCTATATAAGCTTCTAAATCTACATTTTGATTTTCTAAGTCATAACCTTGCTCATAGTTTGCATATACTATTCTATTGCCTACTATCTCTTGTGCTAAAGCTTTTTTAGGAACATTATCCCACTGTCTTAATAATTGTTTTTCTTCTAATAAAGAATATATATTTTCTTTAGATATAACATATTTATTTTTCTTCCAATTAAAATCAATGCTACTATCTCTTCTAACACTATCAACTTTGTAAACTTCTGGGTTGTTAGACTCTGTATATAGTATATCTACTTGAACGACGTCTTCTGGTATGTCTTCGGGTATTATATTTGTTAGTTCAATTTCTTTTATTTTGTTTACCATACCAGTGTTAAACGCATTTTCCGTGTCGTAAACAAAATTACTAGGTAAAAAAGCAGCTTGTGTAAATGGCGAAAAAGTAGAATACTCACCGTCTACATATTTAAACCTAGTTGCAAAAAATGAAAATTTATCTTTAAACAAATCAGTTTCTTCTTCAAAAAGAAATGTGTTAAACACAGAATTATTTGAAACATTACTTTGTAAAACTTTAGCTTTAAATATTTTATTACCTTCTAAGTTTACAATTTTTATTCTTACATCAAAATCTGTTGCTGTTGGAGTAGAACCTGCTTTTAAATGTATTACATCATTAACTAAAAAAGGATTTCTTCCAGGATTTATTTTTACTTCAATAAAATCACCTTCTAAAACACCGCTCATATCTAAAGCCTCTGTAGTTAGACTAACCAAAGGACTTCCGTCTACTTTAGTTCTTTGTTCTTTTATGTTTATGTCGGGGGAGTTTATTGGAGATTTTCTTATAACAGCAGTGTGGCTTTCGTCTACTCTTTTACCTGTTGTTAAAGGATATCTTGGAGACCCATCTATATAAAGCTTTGTAGGCTTTCTTCTTCCTTCGTCATCTGTTAATGTTCCAGCAATAGACCTTGATATAGATATTTTTTTAGGTTCAGAGTTGTTGTCTGTCCACATTAAAAAATCATTTACTATGTTTACACCAGTCACAGGGTATGCTGGGTTAAAATTTAAAGGTCTTTTATTGTCTTTGTGTGTTATGTGTAACGTTAAATTTGTAATAGCAATAGGAGTACCACCAGGCGCTAAATCATCTATCTTATTTTCAAGAGTTAATACGGCATTTGCAACTGTTACTATTCTATTGTTTCTAACATATTCTTCACCAGTAGTAGCGTTAAAAACATTAACGTACATGTTAGTAACCATATTTTTTTTGTAAGCGTTTGTGTTTGGTAGTGTAATAGTTTGTGCTGTTACATCAAAACTAAGATCTGTACTACCAGTATCAAAAACAGCTAGATAACTATACACATCTGTAAACACGTTTGTTATAGCACTACCATCGTATTTTAGTATTAAATCTTTACTGACGGTAGGTTGTGTGTCGCTAGAACTAAAGCTACTCGAGTCAGTTTTTGCTCCTGCTACAAAATAATATACGCAGTTGTTTTTTTCTTCAGCAATTTTACCAACTATAGAACTACCTGTAGGAACAATATCACCAGAAACCAACGTATTACCTTTAACACTTTGAACTGTTCCAACGTCATCACCTTCTGATGTTGAAACTTCAATGTTAAGTGCATCTCTATATTGTCCATTAGGTACTAATCTTTCATCAAGGTCTTTATTCATTTTACCTTGAAAAAAGCTATTCTTAATCTCCGGCATATATTAGTGTTTTATCCACTTAGATTTACCTCTAAGTATTTGAGTTAATTCTTCTAATTTTATATTTGATAGTCTAAGCTTTGCTTTTCTAACCTCAGCTCTTCTTTCTTTTCTAAATCTATTTACAATATATTCTGGTACATTAGCTCTTGTAGACATAACAGCGTAAGCTATACTTTTGTACATTGCTTCTTCAGCAAACTTATGCACCTGCATTTCAGCGTCTGTACCTAAGCTATCGCTTATGTATTCTAGTATTAAAGTCTTGCCAGATATATTAGAGCTAAAATGTATTTTACCAGCAACCTCGTCTATATAAAAACTTCCGTTTGTCTGCGCGTGAGCAGGGTCAATACCATATCTTTCTCCAATAACTAAATCATAAGTACCATCGTCATATTTATCAACATTATCATTCGGAGTATGTGATTTATAAGCAGCCCAAGTATCTGATTCAGTATCAAAATCTAACTCATTACTATTTAAATTGTAAGTGCCGTCAGCATTTTGTTTTATATTTTTAGGATTTGAAGTTTTAATAGCAGGATATAATACATGTTCTATACCAGCTGAATCACTCCAAGATAATTTTACATAATTTACATAGTCTTGTGGTAGCAACATTTGTAATGTAGCGGGTACTTCTATTTCATGTGCCTTTGTAGATTTAAAAGTATCAAACGATAATTCTTGTAATGCTCTCTGCGCATGGAAAGCAACATCTACTCTGTTTATTTTTGGTATTATTTTACCCTCACCAACATAAGCAATTATAAATTGATTTATAACATTTTGCAAAGAAGTAAATTGGTAACCGCCTAAAGTACCTGATTGATACTGGGTTTGAGTTTGATTGTCTAATAATCCCATTTATTTATTGTTTTTCTTGTGAAATAATGTTAACTTCTTTATTGCTAGCAGCTGAAGCTAATTGATAATCTTTCATTGATATACCAGCTAGTTGTAGTATTTTAATTACAATCTCAGACTCTTCTGATTCATGTAGTTCAAAGTTTTGTAAGTCAGCCGCGCCAGAATTATGAACTGCTTTGTCGTTAATAACTACATACGTCCATTTAACCGTAGCTGGTTTTTTAATATAATTACAAATTAAATTAGAAGTAGTGTAAGTTGGTGCAGATGGGAAAATTTTTATTTTAGATTGACCAGCAGTAGAAGGTGATTCGTGAATAAAAACAGGTCTTAATTCTGTTGGCTCAGTTAAAGGTGAACTTAATATTATTTGAATATTTCTTTTATCAGCTTTTTCAACTATAACAGTAGGAGTATTTGCCGTGTAAAAAACAGTTCCTAATCTATAAAGGTCTGTTGGTAGTGATATAATGTTATTATCTGTTCCGGAAATAGCTTGAGAAGCAGTTTTAAATTTTTCAAAAGCAGATATTTTTTCTTCTAATATATCTACTGGATCAGAGTATTCTGTTGAATTTCCAGGTGTTCTTTTGAATTGATTTATATCATAAAAATATTGCTCAAATATTTCCATTTGTGCTTGGTTAGCAAACAAGTTAAACTCTTGAGGTGTTATATAACCTCTTTGTTCTTTGTTAGCTATTGCTAATACTTTTTGATACACTGTGTCTATTAATATCATATTTCTTTATTGTAGTTTGCGATCGCCCCGAAGAGCGACCGCTCCTACAGTTTGATTAATTTAATCGTTTTTCTATATTTGAATACACTTCCATGCCTTCATCAGTTTTAAACCAAGCGGCTAAAGCTGAATATGGATGCTCATCAAAAGGTACGTTCATTAGCTTTCTATTATTAGAACTCCAAGTAAAAGTTCTTTGATCGCCAGACAAACTTATAATACCAAGCTCTGTAGCTTTGATACCAAAATTTCTAAGTTGAACGTTGTCGTCAGTGGCTAATTCTAAGAATAATTGAGGGTTTCTTTTAGCAAATACAAGTAAATCACGTTTAAGCTCTTTAGAACTCATCTCTGATACTTTAGAACCAATTTCTGCTCTCATAATTCCTTCAGCAATATCTATATCTAAGTCTCTAGCCATCATTAAAGCTTCTATTTCAAACTCAAGCATATCTAACTCGCTTTTAGCTTCTTTTTCTGCTTCGTATTCGTAAAATAAAACTCCAGAGTGTGGGTGATACAGAGACATTAACTTTTGTAAAGTTTGTTTTTCTCTTGGAACATGAAGATACCCATTTCTAAAAATGATATGAGCTAATCTTTGATCACCAACCATTTCATCAACAAATGGAGTTTTTTGATTTTCAGTATGCTTTAATTCTCTTTCGTAACCTTTTTCTTCGTCAAACCAGTATACTCCAGATGATTTTATAGAATAACTTAAAGGTTTTCTTTGTCTTAGCAAGTAGTATATTCTATCTTTTACTTCCCACGTTGGTTTTTTAGATTCAACTTTTTTGGGTTTTGGTGTTTCAACAACTGGTGTTTCAACAACAGGTACCTCTACCTCTTTTGTTTTTTGTTTTTTTGCCATAATATAATATATAATAAAATTAATAAAAAGAAAGGGGTTGGGGAATTACCCCCAACCTCTTTAAATAGTAAGTTGCTTATTTCATTAACATGAAATTGTTAGCAGCTTGAGTAACTAGACATCTTTCAGATAAATAGTGAATTTGCATTGCATCTAAATCAGATGTAACAGCTCCAACTGAACCAGTAGTCCAAGTTTTCATTCTTCTATCATCTGTTTGAGAAGCTCTGTATCTAACATGTAGGAAAGGTCTTGTAAGATTCTTACCTAATGATTGATCGTAAACTGAAGATGTTCCAGCAGGTATAATAACCCCTCTAACAGCATCTGTAGTTCCTCTATCATTAATACCACCTCTTGTAGCTAGATCGTTTAAGTATCTAAAGTCAGACTTGTAGAAATCGTAAGATCCACGTCTAAAACCAGAGAAACCTAAGTTTAATGCCATATCTTCAGAGTTGTTGAATACACCGTATGATGTACCTCCAGCACCGTAAGAATTCATTGCAGCCAACATATCATCCATAGCTAAGCTAGTAGATCTGTTAACAAACATCATGTTTTCTTCAATAGCACCTTGCTTATCAAACTCAGCTAAAATAGCGTCAAATTCAGCTAAATCAGTAGAAGCATTAACACCAGTAACACCAGTAGTAACATTACCTCTATCCTCGATAGCAGCGAATAAACCTTCAGTACCAGAGTTAGTTCCTAAAGCAGCATAATCAGTATCGTTAGTACCACCAGCATCAGCGATATGAGATGCAGCAGCAGTTTTCTCTGCTTCCATCATTGTCATTTCTAAGTAATCAGTAAAACGAGATCTTGTCTCACCTTCTGCTTTTAAGTACCATAAATAACCTGATTGACCAGCTTCTCCAGATATTTCTACCCATCCAATTTGTGAAGCGTCAGATCCTGAAATCTCATAGTAATCTTTCATAATGATTGGCTTGTTTGTAAAAGAAACGTGAGTTGGTTTTACAGCTTTTGGTGAACCAGTACCTGTTCCATAGTTACCTTGACCGTTAACTCCTTTCTTAAACTCAGAACCAATAACTAATAAAGTTGCAGCAGTTGCACCTGCAGTTGCTATTGAAGCGTCATCATCAAAATGCTCAACAGTATATGGTTGAGCTGTAATAGCCACACCATTAACTTTAGTTACGTGAGCTCTTAAAACTCTACCAGCAACAGCTACTAAAACGATATCGTTTAATCTAACACCGTGGCTAGCTAAAGTAAATACGTTAGTAGATGAAGCATTGTTTCCATCAATATCAGAAGTTACAGTAAATATAGAATCACCTGTACTTAAAGTTCCTTTAACTGATATATGTAGTCTACCTTGTTCAGACCAAACAACTTGGTCAGACGTCATAGCCTCTTCAGCTCCTACTTGTGCAAGAAATCCTGAGATAGTTCTGTTTCCAAAAACCTCAGCTTCTTTTTCCATAAGATCTGGTAAATATTGTTGCGCCCACCCTGCGGTTCCTGACGCTGTAAAATCGATGTAGTTTGAATCTAGTGTTTGCTTCTGTGAAGCTGGTACACTGTTCAACTCACCTCCTGCAGTAATTGCCATAATTTTGTTTTTTTAAATTTATTATTTGTTTTTAATTTTAAACTTAAAATCATTTGAGTTGTCACCTAATACTTTCACTTTCATACCTCCAGCTTCAACTTCACCAAAAGCTTGTCTTGGGTTCATATCAACATTTTTAGCTTTAGCAATACTTTGTTTTAAAGCATCTGCTTTACCTTGTTCATAGAAGTGTTTTGCAACAGCATCAGAGTTCATTGCTGTAAATAAAGATTTATGGTAACCTTTAGCATCTGACATTTCGTTTTTTTCATTCAAGAACTTCTTGGTGAAATTAGTAATATCGCTTTGAGTTTCTTTTACTTCATTTGTGTTTTTAACATTAAACCTATACTTTTTATCTCCAACGTTATATTCAAAACCTTTAAAGTTTTTATCGAATAAATTGTCAGATTTTAATCTAAAAGTACTAGCTTGACGCTCAGCAGTTTTTTGACTCTCTTCTGATTCTTTGTTATATCTACTAAAAAAATCAACAGCTTTTTGTTGTTCTTGAGTCAACTTTGACCCAGCTTTTATTTCTTCATAGTATTTAGACTTTTGCCCGTCTAAGTGGCTTTTAGCGTTGGCAACTTGCTCTTTTAACGCTATTTTTTTCTTTTTAATCTCTCTTGCTTCATCTTCTTCTTCATCATATGCAAATG
>Ga0209337_1000870_pt1 | contig 23878 bp, 10 predicted proteins | sample LinPmetageLP53_FD_184044 | JGI IMG/M metagenome (GOLD analysis project Ga0209337, IMG submission 184044) | Marine viral communities from the Pacific Ocean - LP-53 (SPAdes) (version 2) | ecosystem: Environmental > Aquatic > Marine > Oceanic | place: Pacific Ocean | collected 2010-02-08 | reverse complement strand
AGTTCCAGATGGTGTATTCTTAGATATGGATGGTTTAGCAGAAGTTGATTTAGGTAATGGAACTAATTATAACCCGGCTGAAGCTTTAAACATGTATTTTCAAACTGGATCTATTGTTGGTAGAAGTTTAACTCAAGATGGTGATCCTAACAGAGGTAAAGTTCCAATACAAGAACTACAGACTGGATCTGGTGGTGCTAAAATACAGTCACTTATACAAACTTATCAGTATTACTTACAGATGATAAGAGATGTGACAGGACTTAATGAAGCTAGAGATGGTAGTACTCCAGATAAAAATGCTTTAGTAGGTTTACAAAAACTAGCTGCAGCAAACTCTAATACAGCTACAAGACACTTAATTCAAGCTATGTTATATTTAACATCTAGAACTTGTGAAAATGTATCACTAAGAGTAGCTGATTCATTGCAATTTCCTTTTACTAGACAAGCATTAGAAAACAGTATATCAAGATACAATGTAGCTACGTTAGATGAGTTGTCAGATTTAAACATACATGATTTTGGTATATTCTTAGAGTTAGAGCCAGAAGAAGAAGAAAGACAAGTTTTAGAACAAAACATTCAAATAGCTTTAAAAATGGGTGGTATTGATCTTGAAGATGCTATAGACTTAAGAGAGATAAACAATATTACTTTAGCTAACCAAATGTTAAAGCAACGTAGGCGTCAAAAGCAAAAAAGAGATCAAGAAAATTCACAAGCTAATATACAAGCTCAAGCACAGGCAAATGCGCAAACAGCTGAAAAAGCTGCGTTAGCAGAAATGCAAAAACAACAAGCGCTAGCAGAAACAGAAGTTCAAGTTGAACAAGCTAAGTCTCAGTTTGAGATTAATAAAATGCAACAAAAAGCAGAGATTGACAGACAGATGCTAGAGTTAAGATATAGCTTTGACGAAAAGTTAAAGAAAATGGATCTTCAAATGATGAAAGATAAAGAAGCTTCAATAGAAGATCGTAAAGACGAAAGAACAAGAATACAAGCCACACAACAAAGCCAAATGATAGATCAAAGAAAAAATGATTTATTACCAACTGATTTTGAGAAAAATCAAGTAGACCCATTGTTAGGTTAATCTAACAATTTATTATTAATTATTATATTATATTATGTCAGAAACAGTTCAAGATAAAGAAAAGAAGCCTTTAAAGATTAAGGTTAAAAAACCTTCTTTAAAACAAAAAGAAAGTCAAACACATAAAGTTGACTTAAGTAAAAAAGAAGAAAGTGCAGTTGAAGAGCCAAGCACAGAAAAAGTTGTACTAAAATCCAATGATAAGATAGAAGAGCCAAAAGTAGAGCTTCAGGAAATAGTACAAACAGAAGATAAGAAAGAACCTATTGCAGAAGATAAAAAAGAAGAAACAATATCTCCTATATCTGAAGTAATTGAAGAAGAGGTTAAAGAGATAAAAAAAGAACATAAAGAAGCTGTAAGAGATGAAAAGGTTTTAGGTAAACCATTGCCAGAAAACATCGAAAAATTAGTTTCATTTATGGAAGAAACTGGTGGAACCATAGAAGATTATGCTAGGTTAAACACAGATTATTCAAATGTAGATGAAAATACTCTACTTAAAGAATATTACAAAAATACTAAACCACATCTAAATCAAGAGGAAGTAGATTTCATTATGGAAGACAACTTTTCTTTTGATGAAGAAATGGATGAAGAGCGAGATATAAAGAAAAAGAAACTCGCTTTTAAAGAAGAGATTGCAAAAGCCAAAAACTTTTTAGAAGAAACCAAGAGTAAATATTACGACGAGATCAAGTTGAGACCGGGCGTTACTCAGGAACAACAAAAGGCTATGGATTTTTTCAATAGATACAACAAAGAACAACAAATAGCAGAACAGCATCACGATAATTTTCAACGTTCAACTAATAAACTATTTGCTGATGAATTCAAAGGTTTTGAATTTAACGTAGGTGAAAAGAAATTTAGATATAATGTTGCTAACGTAAATGATGTTGCAGAGAAACAGTCAAACTTAAACACGTTCGTTAAGAAGTTCTTAAATAATGAGGGAGAAGTTGTTGATACTGTAGGTTATCACAAAGCTATTTATGCCGCTGATAATGCTGATACAATAGCTAGTCATTTCTACGAGCAAGGTAAAGCCGATGCAGTTAAAGATATGATGGCTAAATCTAAAAATATAAATCAAGATCCTAGGCCACAAGCTAACGGTGATATTTTTATTGGAGGATTAAAAGTAAAAGCAGTAAATGGTGTTGATAGTTCTAAGTTGAAATTTAAAAGTAAAAATAACAACAACTAAAATAAAAAAAACATGAGTTTTACAACAGGTGGGAGTTTTCCCGCATCATTAGTTCCTTCACAGTCTAGAATGACATTATCAGACAATTATTTGTCTTTTGATTCTACTACTGGAGGAGGAACTTTCGCACAACAATATCTACCGGAGCTTTACGAAGCTGAAGTAGAAAGATACGGAAACCGAACTTTAGGTGGTTTCTTGAGAATGGTAGGAGCTGAAATGCCTATGACTTCTGATCAAGTAATTTGGTCTGAACAAAATAGATTGCATGTTGCTTACAACACGGCAACTGCCACTAACGGTGGTGCTGGACAAGCTAATGCTCAAATAGTAGTAGACATGACTGGTACAGGTCAAACTAACGTCGCCATAAGAGAAGGTCAAACTATTCTTATTTCTGATAAAGCAACTGGTTTAGTTACAGCAAAAGCTTTAGTTCAAACTGTTGCTTTACCAAGTACTATTGAAGTATCTGTATACGGTAACATAACAGCTACACCTTTATCAGCATCTTTATTAGTTGCTGGTGGTATTAATTTATTCGTGTATGGCGCTGATTTTGGAAAAGGTTCTATTGGTATGGAAGGTTCTATTGAGCCATCTTTTACTCAATACCAAAATTCTCCACTAATTATAAAGGACAACTACACAATAAATGGTTCTGACGCTGCTCAAATTGGTTGGGTTGAAGTCGCTACTGAAGACGGACAATCTGGATACTTATGGTATCTAAAAGCTGAGTCTGAAACAAGACTAAGATTTGAAGATTATCTTGAAATGTCAATGGTAGAAGGTGAATTTATGAACCCAGCTACTCCTACTGCTTCTGGTATTACTTATGACTTTGGTGGGCCAGCTAACGCTGCTTTAGCAACTAATGTTAAAGGTACTGAAGGTTTATTTGCTGCTATCGAAGCAAGAGGTAATGTATATTCTGGTTTTGCTGGAGCTGCTGCTCCTGGTTCTGGTGCTTTAGGTGATTTTGATGAAATCCTTAAAAACTTAGATAAGCAAGGTGCTATTGAAGAGAACATGTTATTCTTATCTAGAGCTACTGCTCTTGATTTTGATGATATGATTGCTGCTGTTAATGGTGGATTTGCTTCTACTCAAGCTGCTTCTTATGGTCTTTTTGACAATGATGGTGATATGGCATTAAACTTTGGATTTTCAGGATTCAGAAGAGGTTCTTATGACTTCTACAAAACTGATTGGAAATACTTAAACGATGCTTCTACTAGAGGATTATCTAAAGAGATCGATGGTGTAATGGTTCCTGCTGGAACAACTACAGTATACGATCAAATGTTAGGATCTAATATTAGACGTCCATTCTTACACGTAAGGTATAGAGCTTCTGAAACTGAAGATCGAAGAATGAAATCTTGGATTACTGGTTCAGTAGGCGGTGCTTACACTGACACTTTAGATGCTATGACTGTAAGTTTCTTATCTGAAAGATGTTTAGTAACTCAAGCTGCTAATAACTTCGTGTTATTTAAAGGAGCTTAATTAATTATTAACATTTAAAAAAATAAGAAAATGGGATTAATCGAAATAAAAATTGCTGCTGGTGCAACACCAGAAGTAGAAAATTCATCTCCACATATTTATGGTGGGGACGTAACATTTGTGCAGATGAGTGCTGCTGGTGCTATATCAATAACTTTTGGCTCAACAGTCAAAACTGTGACTTACACGGCTACTGGTCCTGCTACAATACCAACTGAGTTGGAAATATATAATGCTTGGAAACCAGTTATTGGTGCTGCTAATGGCGCCGCTGGTCCAGCTTTTACAGCTCCACAATTTCAAAATAGTGCAGGTGTAAATATTTACCCAACTATTTCGTAGGTTATAAAATAACAAGATCCCGCTTCGGCGGGGTCTTTTTTAATTATTATATTATATTATATTATGGAAACAAAAGAAAAGATAACTCCCGAAGTTAAGAAAAATACTTGGGAATATAAAGATAGAAATTACTATCTAAAAGGAAATAAAGAACCTTTAACATACACTTTACCAAGCAGACATTCTGCTAGATACCCTCTAGTTTGGTTTGATGAAGGTTTAGGCTATGAAAGAGAATTAAGATACGCTTCTAACCACAAAAGTATATTTGTTGATGAGCAAAAAGGATCTGTCACTTTAAAACACATTGTTTTTGAGAAAGGACATTTAACTGTTCCTAAAGAGAAAAGAAGTTTACAAGAGTTTTTAACAAAGCACCCTCATAACGGTGTTATATTCGAAGAGTATGATCAAGTTGTAGAAGCTGAAGATCAATTTGACAATTTAGAACTTGAAATAGCAGCTTTAAACATGGCTTACGAAATGGATGTAGATAAAGCAGAAGCTATATTAAGAGTTGAAAAAGGCTCTTCTGTAACCTCAATGAGCTCTAAAGAACTAAAAAGAGATTTGCTATTATTTGCAAAGCAAAATCCAGCATTACTTATGAGTTTAGCTGAAGATGAAAATGTAGAGTTAAGGAACTTTGCAATCAGAGCGGTTGAAGCTAAAATAGTAAAATTAGATGCTGATCAAAAAACATTTAAATGGGCTGCTAATGGGCGTAAGCTAATGACAGTACCATTTGATGAAAACCCTTATTCAGCAATGGCTTCGTGGTTTAAAACAGATGAAGGAGTTGAAGTCTATAAATCTATAGATAAAAAACTGAAATAACAAGTGATTATAAGTAAGGGTGGTTTTATCGCCACCCTTTTTTTTTAAAAATATTAAAATGGCAATAAACGTAAACACGGTATATACCACTGTATTAACTATACTTAATAAAGAACAAAGAGGTTATCTAACACCTTTTGAGTTTAATAATATAGCTAATCAAGTTCAGTTACAAATCTTTGAAAAGTTTTTTGAAGATTACAACCAATATATACGTATGCCAAAAACAGATGTTGAATTCGCATCAAGAATGGATCATATAAGAGAAGAGTTCCAAGTTTTTGAAAAGACTGGACCTTCAATAACTATTCCAGCTGGTGGTGCTCAAACAGATAATGTATATAATCAACCTAGTGATCTACATAGGTTTGGTTCAGCTTCTTGGAATAAAGGAGTTAATTCTCCTCCCATAGAGATATTAAGTAATAGAGATTACAATCAAATAAAACTATCTCCTTTAACACAACCTACTAATAATTTTCCTGTTGCTAAGTATCAACAAGATAAACTAACAGTTTTCCCAAATTTAGCGCCTTATGCTAGTTCTGATGTTACTTTTAATTATATTAGAAAACCAGCTCTAGTTAGATGGGGATATTTTGTTGGTAACTTAGGCCAATTTATATATGACCCAACAGTTTTTGGTATAAATTTATTAAACAACGGAGGCACTTTAACTACATTTACAGCTATTACATCAGCTACTGTAGGTAGTTATACAGATTTAGCTTACACTACGGCCGCTAGCGTTACTGGAAGTGGATTAAAAATAAACGCAACAGTAGCTAGTGCAACAACTGCAGTTTTTACAATAGCAACTCCTGGAGTTGGTTATAATGTTGGAGACGATATAATTATTACCGCCGGAGAATTAGGTTCTAATAGTAGTTCAACCACTATAACTTTAACAGCTGGGGATTTTAATTCTGGAAGCACTTACGGGTCAACTGATTTTGAGATAAGTGATTCTATGCAGACTGAAGTTATTTTAGAAATATTAAAATATGCTGGTGTAGTAATAAGGGATCCACAAATAATTCAAGCTGCTTCTCAAGAGCTAGCTCAAGACGAGGTAAATTCAAAAAGATAATAAAATATGGGACTGATAACTGAAACAAATGCACAGTATTATGCAGGACAACAAGCTTTTCTTGGTGACAATACCACGGTTGATTTTATTTGTAATTTTAACACAGATTTAATAGCAACTACTACAACTACAAATACTAATTTTTCTATAACAGTTAATGGAGTTCCAGTCACAAATTACACTTTACCAAGTAAAAATTTAATACGTTTTGCTGCTGCTCCAGCTACTAATGCAAATATAGTAGTTCAATTAAATATACCTAGTATATGGGATAATTATGGTAGTTATTCTTATAACAGTTTAACCGATATAGTTAATAATTTTATGGTTGCTTATGTTGGTATGGACAAGTTAATACCTAGATGCAAAAGATCTGACGTTATATTCCATGCTAAAAGAGGTTTACAAGAGTTTAGTTATGACACTTTAAAGTCTGTTAATTCTCAAGAGTTAACTATACCACCAAGCCTTTCTTTAGCAATTCCTCAAGACTATGTTAACTATGTTCAATTATCATGGGTTGATGCTACAGGAGTTAAACATATAATATACCCAACTAGACTAACTAGCAACCCAACACAGCCTTTACTACAAGACGCGACTGGGCAACCAACTCAAAATAGCTTTGAAGAAAATAATGAGTCTGCTCAAGCTTTAACAAATACTAGATGGGCTAATAACAATAATTTAGATATAACAGGACAGTTAACAACTCAAGAATTTAATAGCACTGATGTTTACGACTGGCAATGGTGGAAAATGGCTTACGGCCAAAGATATGGTTTAGAACCTGAAGTTTCTCAAAAGAATGGTTGGTTTACTATAAATGAAAGAGAAGGTAAGTTTAGTTTTTCAAGTGGACTTGTAAATAAATTAATTATATTAGAATACATATCTGATGGCTTAGCTTATGATATGGATACTAAGATACCTAAAATGGCAGAAGATGCCTTATATTCACATATAATGCATTCTATAGTATCTACAAGAGCTAATTTTCCGGAATATATAGTTCAAAGGTACAAAAGAGAAAGATCAGCTAAGCTTAGGAACGCTAAAATAAGGTTAAGTAATATTAAACTTGAAGAATTTACTCAAGTAATGAGAGGTAAATCTAAGTGGATTAAACATTAAAAATGGCTCAAACTAAAAATACTTTTATAAAGTCTAGGATGAATAAAGATCTAGACGAGAGGTTAGTTCCTAATGGTGAGTATAGAGATGGATTCAACATAGAGGTTAGTCAATCCGAAGACGCCGACGTTGGGACAGTTTCTACAGCTTTAGGCAATGTAAAATTAACAGACTTTGGATTAACAGCTGATTGTGATGCTAGAATTATTGGTTATTTTGCAGATGAAAAAGATAAGGATATATATATATTTATAACTAATTTTGTAGACACCTCTAACAACAAATTAAGTTTATTTCCCAGTGAAGATGCTATTTGTCAAATATGGAAAAGAAATATTGAGACAAACTTAAACACTAAACTAGTAGAGGGAGAATTTTTGAATCTCTCATTAACACATGAAGTGTTAAATATTAATTTATTAGAAGATTTATTATTTTGGACTGATAATAGAAATCAACCTAGAAAAATAAACGTTACTAAAGCTAACCCAGGCAACGAAGCTAATCCTACTTATTATACTAATGAAGATCAAATATCAGTTGCTAAATATTATCCTTTTGCACCGATAGAGTTATTAGATGATTATATAGTAAATTATTCAGTTACTAACGGCGGAGGCGGCACAGTCGGCAGTCCTGCCCCTTATTATGGATTTTTAAATTTACCAAATGGACCTGGGGATATAGTTCCTACAACTGCTGTTAGCCCTAGTGTTGGTACTGGATTAACAGTTCAAATAACTAGTGCTGTTTCTGACACTGCTGGAGGAGGTACAGATGGTAACTTATTAGCTGTTAAAATAATAGAACAAGGTGTTAATTATAAAAATGGTGATGTTGTTAGAGTAGCACCTGCGTCATACGCGAGTCCTATAAACGCTGCTCAATTAACTTTAGTTGTAGAAACTCAATCTACAATGAAAGATAAATGTACTGAGTTTTTACCAGAGACTTTTGTTCCAACTTCCGCTCCTGCAAGTATAACTTCTGGAATAAGTTTTGATATTTCTGGATCCGGTAATGAGCCAGGAGAAAAATTTGTAGGTGCAATAGCTAAAATAGAAGACGCAAATGGAATTCAAATATCAGGAACTGAAGGAGCTAGAGTTGTCGCGGCTGTTTACAGCTCCACTCCATCCCCAATACTTAATTTAGGTATAGAATGGAAAAACTCTCCTCAAACAGTTACTGGTGTTTCAAAAATAACTTTAGGAGTAAACCCAGATTATGATGCTAATTGGCCTGGTGATTGTGATTTTTTAAAAGATAAATTTGTAAGGTTCGCTTATAGATTTAAATTTGACGATAATGAATATTCTTTAATATCTCCTTTTACTCAAGCTTGTTTCATACCTAAACAAAATGGTTATTTCTTGTCTGAGACTAGAGGTAGTGAAACAATAACAGACAGTGAATTAGCTTACAAATCAACAGATTTAGAATTTTTTGAAAACTCTGTAAATAATATAGGTTTAAAAATACCATCTCCACAATACTTAGAATCTGTAGACAACTTCTTTAGTAATGCTTTAGAAAAAATGCATATAGAAGAAATAGATATTATATATAAAGACGATGAAGAAAATGCTTTAAAAGTAATAGATACTATAACTAGAGAAAGTTTTGAAAATTTAAATTCTAATTATATTATTTATGATTATCAGTCAAGAAAGCCAATTAGAACGTTGCCTAGTAGTGAAATAACTAGAGTTAGTGACACAGTTCCATTGAGAAGTTTAACTCAAGAAGTAGCAGGAAATAGAATTATATATGGTAATTACACAGATGGACATACTAGTAATGAAACTTTAAATTATGAAATAGCTGCTGCAGCTAAATCAGTTTTGCCAGAGATTTTAGACGCAGGTATAATAGATCAAGGAATAAGAAAAGAATATCAAAATCATACTTTAAAACAAAATAGGACTTACCAAGTAGGTATAGTTTTATCTGACAGATATGGCAGGCAATCAGATGTAATATTATCTTCTTTAGATAATTCTAAAACAATTATTTCAGGAGAGTCTTATAGAGGATCTACTATATTTCGTCCTTTTTATTCAGCAGGTCCTAACCTCTTAAACATCCCGTCATTACCTGCATTACCCACAACTTGGCCTGGTGACTCTTTAAAAGTTCAATTTAATTCTCAAGTACCTGAAAATACAGGTCAATTTGGATATCCAGGTTTATTTAAAGATTATAACCCGCCTTCAATTAGTAACTTGTATAGTGGAAATTCATACGCTACTCCAACTATTCCTAATGCTGTAGTTACTAATATAACTGGTACTGGTACTGGAATGACCGTAAATTACACTGTAGATACTTTGAACGGAACGGTAACTTCTGTAACTATAACAAATTTTGGTACTGGTTATATAAATGGAGATATATTAAGTATACCTGGCGGTGGGCCAGATAATGGTACTGCTAGTTTTGTTTTTAATGCTGCTTTATTTGCTAATTTAACTGGTTGGTATAGTTACAAAATAGTTGTTAAACAACAAGAGCACGATTATTATAATGTATATTTACCAGGTGTTGTTAACGGAGCTATTAATGAAGATGGCTTAATTAGTAACACTAGAGCCACTTTAAGTTTATATGGAGATAATATAAATAAAGTACCTAAAGATTTATTAGATGTAGGTCCAAGTCAAACTAATTATAGATCTGATACTAGATTAAGCCTAAGAGTAGAAAATACCTCTACGGACTCTAGACGTTTTTATCCAGGATCTAACGTAGAAAACGTTGTTTCATTATCAGAGTTAACAGATCTAGGCATAGACTTAACTAGAGTTTCTGAAGTTGTTGATACAGGAGGGATTCCACCTGCTGTTATAACTTTAGGTCCTTATAATAATAAAATACAAAGAGGAATGTCAGTAACTGCTGTTAGTAGTGCTAATGCTCCATTAATTAACTCAAGCCAAGGCGCTTACGTTAGTAGTTACTATTCAAATCCAGGTTCATCATTTAGTTCTTTAATAATAAGTGGAACTACAACTACAATACCTACGGATGCTGTAATAACTTTTGGACCTCCTGGTGTTATATTTAACTCAGGCAATAATCCTATAATTGGTATATTATCTACTTCTAAATCTATAGGAGTTGCAGAACAAAACAATTTTGCTGCATTATTAGCAGTAGCCGAAACACAGCCTGTTAAATCTCTTTTAGATATATTTTACGAAACAACATCAGCTGGTCTTATTGAATCTTTAAATACTGCTGTTGTAACCGGAACTTCAGACACTAATATTCCAATCTCAATTGAAGGTGTTAATTTTACTCTTTCTGAATCTCAAACAGGAACTGTAACCTGTACTAATACTTTTCAAGCAACTAACGTCGTTAATGCTTTAATTACTAATGCTAATGCTGTAGGGTCTTTAGTTAAAGTAGTTGATGGTACTAATGCTCCTAGAAATAACGACTTTAAAATAGTAAATTCAAATGGATTTTTTACAATACAAACAAACAAACAACCTGGTGAAGGTTTTTATGTTAGCGATGACGCTAGAAAAACAACATTTGATTTTACTGTTAAAATAACTATAAACTCTATAGACGTATTTACTAGTTTTTCAGGTTCTATTAAAAACATTACACCAAGTTACGTTACTCCACTTCCAGTTTTTCCATTTCCAGCGCTTTTAGACACATTAAATATTCTTAGGGGTTTTAAAGCTTTAAATGGTAGTGGAGATACTAGTTTAAACAAAAATGATTTAACTTGGGAGATAGTTTCTTGGAAAGCACTTGACACTAGTGAAAACCGGCCTTTAGATAGATTTATAGCATACAACCAACTTCCTGGTGGTAATATTGTAGATCAAACTCAATGGCCTACAATATTAAGAGTGGATGGTGATAATTTAGGTCCAATTGAAGATTATCAAATAGTAGTAGGTCAAAACTACGGACCTACAGGCAGGTTCGGTGGTTTGCAAGCAGGTGGTAGTGCAACAATTACAGCCTTGAGTCAAGTTGTAAGTAATGACGAAGTGGATGTAGTTATTTATGATATAAATTCAACTGCAATATCTCCCACACTACTTTATGATCCAGACGGGCCTCAGCAAAATAATATTAATAATCTATGGGGTTTACTTTCAGGAGGAGATGGAAGTCAAAGCCCTTATAACATAAGTATTAATATATCTACCGCAGTTAAATTTATAGACTGGGAAATAAAAATCAAAGTAAAAGATGGAGGTAATTTAAATGCTCTAGAACAAACTATTTTAATACGGCAAGAGTAAGCGTAAAAATTATTAAAAATAAGTAATTATTATATGGGTGCAATAATAGAAGTTAAATTTTTCAATTCTTTCTGGGCTAAGCAAGTTCAAGGCAGTGGTACTTATAATGACCCTAAGTGGCCAGGTATAGAATGGAATCCATATGGATATCCTGAATTCCCTATTAACGCTGCTAATGAAGGTGTTGATAACTGGTATGTAGAAGAAGCTAGAATAAAAGGAGGTTATAATAACACTATAGTATCTTTAGGTGTTAGGGCTTATTTAAATGAAAAAAACCCCGTACAGGATATTAGAGAATCTTCATTGATATACTCTGGTGTTTATAACTCTAGAACAGACGTTAATAACACCAATGTTTTTTCTGTAGGAGAAACTATAACTAGTGATATAGACCCATCTAACGGTAGTATACAAAAGTTGTTTTCAGAAAATACTAATTTAATTATACTTCAAGAAAACAAAGCATCTTATTCTTTAATTAATAAAAATACTATATACTCAGGAACTCAAGGAGCTGCAGAAGGAAGTAAAATACCTGTTATAGGCCAAAACGTGCCTTTTAAAGGTAAGTTTGGTATTGGAAAAAATCCTGAATCTTTTGCTCAATATGGTTTTAGAAAATACTTTGCTGACCCAGTTAGGGGTTCTGTACTTAGATTGTCAATGGATGGCTTAACAGAAATATCTGATTATGGTATGAAAGATTATTTTAGAGATTCACTTCAAATTATAAACAACAACTACAATACAGAAAATATATCTTGGACAGTTGCTGATAATCCTTTTAAATCTATTGTAAGTGGTATTACTATTAACTCTTCTGCCATAGATATAAATGCGGCCCAAGATTTTGAAATTGGAACAGTAAATAATATGCCAGCGTCAGTAGGAGGAGCTTTATTTACGGTAACTGTTTCAAATAATGGTATAGAAGAAGTAGTAACAACTTCTGTTGGGGGTTCTGGCTATAGCATTGGAGACACTTTGATAATATTAGGCAATAGCTCAACGCCAGGTTTTGCGGGTGAAATATCATTTGTTCTAACAGCAGCCATGTTATCTACTTCTACTGGAGCTCAAAACCCTTTCTATGTAGAAGGTGTTAATATTTGTGATGTATTTTTAGGTAGTAAAGTTCTTAATTCTGTTGGTGGTTCACCTGTAGACACAGGTTCTATAATAACTAAAATTTCAACCGTAGCTGGACAAACACCAACTATGCTGGAGATAGAAACTAATAGTACTATAACTCCAGAATCTTCTGGATTTTTTGCTTACGAATATAAAAGTAAAATAGTTGGCGGTTGGGATAATCATAATAGATATTACACGTTATCTTTACAGACAAAACCCGCTTGGGTAGCTAGAGCTTCAGACTTTACTACTTTGTCATACGATGAAGGTGTTAGAGGTTGGGTTAGTAGATATGGATATAAACCTGGTTTTATATTTAGTCTAAAAGGAAATTACTTTTCTACATATGATAATTCCTTATATGAACATTATGTATCTAACTCTTCTAGAACTAATTTCTTAAATTACTATGGAGTTGCTCAAAGTTGTTTTGTTAACTTTATAGTTAATTCAAATCCATCTACAAAAAAGAATTTTCAAACTATAAACTACGAAGGCGATAATGGTTGGGAAATAAGCTCTATGATTAGCGACTCAACTAAGTTTAATAATCAAGGACAAGGATTTACTGATAATTCTACAGTTATAAGAAGTTATAATGAAGGTCTATATATAGATCCTAATAGCGGGTTTCCACAAAGAGCAGGTTTTGATAGAAAAGAAAACCTATATGTTGCTAATATAATAAATCAATCCTCTGCAACTGAAGGAGAAGTTATACCAGGAAGTTTATTAACTGGTATAAAAGGTTATTTAGCTAATGTACAAATGAGTGTTGACACAAGCACTAATGTCGGTGGGGCTAAAGAAATATGGTCTGTAGGTACTACGTTTGTACAATCATCTTAAAAAATAAAATATGTTATTAGAAATATTAGAAATATATAATTACGAACCTAATTTAGCTATGCCGCTTCCTTTAGTGGCTGCTGCTTTGGTTGGTATTGGAGGTCAAATTATTAGTGGTATAAAAGCTAATAGTGACGCTAACAGAGCAGCAAGAAACGCTAATACTCTTAGAACTCAATTAACAGATTTAGAGAATGCTAGACAAGATGTATTTGACTCATCTGATGATATAAGAGCCTTAGGCGATACATTAAGCAATCCATATGCTAACTTATCTGTAGCTACACAAGCCGCTGAAATGCAAGCTGAACAAACAGATATAGCTTTAGCAAACACATTGGATGCTGTTAGAGCTGGTGGTTATGGAGCTGGTGGAGCAACAGCATTAGCTCAAGCGGCTGCTAGAAGCAAGCAAGGTATATCAGCTAGCATAGAACAACAAGAAGTTAATAACGAAAAACTAAGAGCTCAAGGGGAAGATAGATTACAAACACAAAGACTTTCAATTGAAGAAGCTGCTATTAATGCTGAAGGTCAAGCTTGGGCAAGACAAGAACAAAGAGATTTAACCCAGCTAGATAGAAAGCAAGCTGAAATAGATCAAGCGTTAGGGCAAGAAGCTCAGTCTAGAAGTGATATGATGGGTGCTTTTACTGGAGCTTTTGGTGGTTTAACTAGTTTAGGTATGTCATCTATAGGAACAGGTACTACTACTCCAAGAAGCTACACTGGTCCTCAGGGTGGACCTCCAACTATACAACAACCTAGTACCAGTAATCTAGGAAGCAACCTTCAATTATTAGGAGGCAATACTAATAATGGTTTTGGCAGCAATTATAGTTTCAATTCTATTGACTCATACGACCCTACAGCTCTAAATACTTTTGGAATAACATTGGACTAGTCCTTAAAATAATATAAAATAATATGGGAACATACAGACAACCAAGTCAAATAATAGACAAAAGCTTAAACACTTTAAATCAAGGTTTACAGAACGTTCAGCAGACTATGACAGCTGAACTAAACCGTAGAAGAGAAATAGAGCTTAAAAAAGCGGAAGAAGCAGAGAAAAAGTTTAAAGCATTTGAGTCAAGTAGAGATACTAAAGTAGATAAGTACAAATACGCTATGTCTGATTGGAAGACTATAAACCAAGGTAAAGATCCTAACTGGGAGTCTGAAGATGTTTCTATTGAAAATCAATTAAAAAACAATGCTTTATATTATTTAGATATAATGAGTGGTTCTGTAGAAGGAGATGAAAGATATAGAAATGCAGAGCTATCTATAAAGAATATGATTAGAGATTACCCTGTCATGGCAGAGTTATTAAACTCAGAAGCTCAAGAATATAATAAAACTAGAGAAAATCCTGATTCACTTATAGAAACTGATGATCCTTTAGCAAAAACAAAACAAGGTATGTTAGGTGATATTTATGATGGTAAAAACCCTTATAGATTTAATGTTCAAGCAGGTCCACAAGGTTTAAGCGTAAAATATAGAGGTGAAGATGGAAGTGACTTTAATTTAAGAGCTCAGGATTACGAGAAACATGTAAGTAATGGTTATAATCTTATTGATACAACTAATAACGATACTTATAACGAGTTTATGGAGGGAGTGAGTGGAGTTGTTTTTCAGAATTATAACGATAACGTAACAGAACAACAAATCAGCACATTTAAAGATGATTTAAAAACTGGTAAAAGAACTACAACTACTGAGGTTATAGAAAACTTTGAAAGAGCAAATGCAAGCGTTAAAAAACAGATAAATGCTTTTGTAGACAAAGGGCCTAATATAACTCAAAACGAATGGCAACTACTAGGTGGTAAAGGAGTTTATAGAGGTAAAGGAACTATTGAAGACAAGGAAAGTCAGAAAGGTCAATTAGCAAATCTTCTTTACGAACAGCAAATAGCTATGAATGGCGTTCCCGATTCAGATCTTAATGTACTTAGAAAAAGAAGTACTAAAGAGAGTGGATTATCAAGTACAGATAGTTCAAGTAAAAATGTATTAACACTAAGTACTAAAGAGCAAGTTAGCACACTTGGTGACGAGTATGTTGAGACTAGGGATGAAATAAAAGGAGCGATTAATGACGTTGTTTTAATGGCTCCTATTTTAACAAAATACTCATCTGACGATACTAGTTATTTAACATACGACGATATTGTTGAAAAAGTTAACAAAGAGACTGGATCAGGTCAACCTTTTGAAACAAAAGAAGAAGCTGATGAATTTTTAGGAAAATTAGACACATCATCTATATATGCTGAAGAGAAAGGTAAAATAAACGTTAAAAATCCTATATCAGTTCTTGATAGTAATTTCAATGAATTACTTAATACTGTTATGAAAGGACGTTATAAAGGCATAACCCCTGCTGCGCTTTCTATTTTTAAAGATAAATATAAAGATGTTGAAAAAACTGAAATTAAAACTCAAGCTGAATTTGATAAAGCTTACGCTGATTTAGCTCCTGGAGACAGCATTACGGTAAATGGCAAGACTTATACAAAGCCTAAAAAATAATATATGAGTGAATTTATTCCACCAGCAGGTGCTATCGTATCAGAAGATAAGCAGTTAGATTTTATTCCACCAACTGATGCTATTGTATCAGATGGAGAGAAAATTGAAACTGAAGAAGTTGAACTAGTTGGAGAAGTTGTTCCTATAAAAGAAAAAGAAAAAGCTTTTACTCCAAATCCAGAAGGAGAAGCTTACTATGAGAAATTAAAAGCTAGAGATGGCATGATGAATGCTGAAGTAGCAGCTTATGAAAATTGGAAAACAGAAAATAAATCTAAAATAAAAGAAGTTGAAGATGTTAAAGTTAATCCTGTAACTAACCAACCTTTAGTAGATGTTTCAGAAGGTGTTGACATAAGCTATGGTTTAGAGATAAGTGAAGATAATCAACTTTTTGATAAAGAAATTTCTGAAAGTTTTGTTTACAATCCTGAAAATAAAGAAATAAGCGAGTTAATACAAAAATCTGATTCAATAAACAAAGACAAGAACATAGATCCTAACTCTATAGAATACTATTATGGAGATAGGTTTACTAAAGAAATGGGCTATGGAGATGGCGACGTTAAAAATAAAATAGTATACTTAGATAATGAGCAAACTAATTTTTATGGAGGTCCAAAAGAAGTTGATATACAAACTTTTCTAGAGCCTATACAAAAAGAAAGAAGAAACAAAGAAGCGCAAAAATTAAAAAATTCTTTTAAAGGTGATATAAATTCATTTGTAGAAGACGAATTAGAAGTAAGTGAAGATGTAGATCAAGAATTAAAAACTTTTTACGAGACAGGTAGTGTTTCTAAAAACGACTTAAACCACATAAATAAATTAGAAGAAAATTTCAAAAAAGGTTCAATATATAATTTACCAGGTAATTATTTGTCTCAAGAAGATATAGAGTCTTTATATAAAACTTATGAAAAAGACGGTGAAATAAATAAAGAAGATTATTTAAGAAAAAAAGCAAATGCGGGTAATAGAGCTTACGATTCTGAAGGCAATTTAATTGGTGTAGATTTTAAAGAAGGAAAACCTGGTCCAGAACCTGTAGTAGCTGGGCAAAATGGCTTAAATGAAAGTGATGCAAATAAAGTAAACGAATTAACTAATAGTTTTCAAGAAAAAACCCCTACTGTCGAAGAGTTAAAAGAAATTAGAAACAATTTGTTTTTTAAACAAATAGCTTTAGGTAGAGAAATATCCGCTAATAAGCAAGAAGTATTAAGCACTACAGAAGGTGGTGGGATAATGAATAAGCTAGTTAGAATAAAAGATGATATAAACGAAATAACAGATGGTGGAGGTATATTAGGTCTTTTTCAAGCAGATGTTACTACTGAAGAAGCCACATCAAGAGCTGCTTTTTTAGGTAAAGAAGGTTTTACAGGTAATACATTAAAAAAAATAAAAAGTACAAATCCGCTAGCTTTACAATACAATGAAAATTTAATTGAGCTGCTAGCTATTGATAGAGCTATTAAGTTAAATAGCAATTTAATGACCGCCACAGAAGAAAGTAATATTTCTAGAGTAGCAAATAGATTATATACTGGTGTTTTTAATGCTGGTGTGTCTACTAGCGCTGTTAGAGGCGGCAATACAGTTACTCAAGAAGCTTTAGCTTACTCTAATGTTTTAAGAGATGCTGGGCTCGTTGTAAATGAAGATATATTAAACGAAGACATTAACCAAACTTCTTTTGGAGAAGGAGCGCTTGATATTGCTACGGATATGGCTCCACTACTTTTGTCTATAGCCGCAACTAAAAAAATGACAGTTGGCTTTGGTAATAAAACATATGGTGTAAAACCTGTTTTAAGTAGGATGGATGCTATTGCTAGGACACTAGGTAAAGAAAAGTCTCCAGCGCTACAAAAAACTTTTAAATTAATAAATGGTGCTGCTAAAGAAGTAGTAACAATAGGCGCAGCAAATGAATTCATGTATAGTGTTTTTAATGGGCATAAGATGCCTATACAAGATGCTGTAGTTTTTGGTATGGGTAATAGCATTGTAGCTGGTATGAGTAAGTATATGCTTGGAAAAACAATACCTTACTTATCTAAATACAGTAAAACAAAATTTGGTATTGGAGCTACTGTACCGTTAAGACTAGCTACTGGCGGTGTTACAGCTACATCTATAGGTAAAGCAAATGAAGCTGTTCAATTAAATGCTAATTATTGGCTTGGAAACTCTACTGATCTTGAGTATGAAGAAGGTTTAAAACATTTAACAGATATACAAAGCTGGGGTCAAGAAATAGTTGCGTTTACATCTTTAGGCGTTAGAGGAGAAATATTTAGTGATGCTAAAAGAAGAATATTAGATATAGATAGTAGATCTAAAATAACTATAGATGCTGCTAAAACTTTAGGCATAAAAGAGTTTAGTACTGATAAAGAAATAATTGATGCCAAAAATAAAAAATTAAAAGAACAAGGTATAGCTGTAGTACAGTCGTTTGGTAAAAAAAGAACTACAGAAGAGCAAAACACTATAAATAATTTAAATTTAGCTGTTGAAACTCTTAGAACTCAAAATACAATAGTTCAATCTAAAGAAATAATAAAAAATAATACTAACGATAGATTAAAAACAGAAGAGAGATTAGATATAATAGCTCAAAAAGTAAGTTCTAATCAAGAGTTAAACGTTAAAGACATAAAAGAAATAAGCAAGTTTTCTGACACTCCTGTAGGTAATGAAAATAATGGTTACAATGTTAGAACTCCTGTTGAAGCTTTAAGCAAAGTTTTAGCAAGTAAAATTGGTATAGAAACTAGCGGTCAACAATTTAATAATTTTCAAAAAGCATTAGCTACAAATGCACATATCGGCAAAATAGCAAATATACAGTTTAGAGGAGAAAGCAAACAGACTAAGTCTTTAAAAAATGATTATATAGGAAAAAATTTAGACTTACAAAAAGTTTTAAATGAATATAATAATTTAAAAAGAACTGTAGATGCAAACCCTGAAATAGCTAGTATATCTAAGCAAATGTTAAAAGACACTAAATCAAGATTAGAAAGCATCGATAAAGAAATGCAAGATTTAGTTGAAAAAAATAGAGAAATAGAAGGTATTGATTTTGAAACTGACGTAGCTTTTGTTAAAGCTGAAGCTAAAAAATTAGGTATTGGGTTTGAAGTTATGGATTCTAGGTCATTTATAAACGCGGCTAATAAGGGAAAATTCTCTAGTGACAATACAGGTGTTTATGTTCCTAGTGAAAACAAAATATATATAAACAAAGATGCTGCTTTAGAAAAAGGTGCTGTAAGCGTTGCATCACACGAACTTGCACATGCACTAACTCGTAGAGCTTTTAAAAATGCTAACGGCACATTTACTCTTGAAGGAATAAAAACTATAGATAGTTTTATTAACGATGTGATGAGTAATGAGCAAAGATCTTTAGTAGAAGATAGAATATCTCAAAATTATAACCCTGAAAGTAAAGATTTTAAAGAAAAATATTACGAAGAATATCTTAACGTATTTTTAGATGGTGTCAAAAGAGGAGAGTTTAAGATGAATGACACTTTTAAACAGTCTTTAAATTCTATCTTTAAAAGTAGAAACAAAGTTGATCTAAGCACAGGACAAGGCGTTAAAAACTTTATAGATATACTTAATAGGTCTAGTAAAAAAGGTTCTTTAGACACACGTTTAAAAGAGTTATATGAAGCTGGTGAAGTTGCTGCGGAAGGTGGAGCTTTAACAGGTGAAGCTCCAGCATCTAAAGACGCGCCAAGATTAACTCCTTTACAAGAAATAAATAAATTAATTCCGAAAAATTTTAAAGTTGAAGGAATTTCACAAGAATTAAAAAGTAAAGAAGATTATGATAAGTATATAAGAAGTAGAGCAGGTCAAAGTCTTGTTTCTTCAATATACACTTCTGGTGGAGTTATAAACAATTACATAAGATCTAGACAAGAGAGTAGAGCAGAAGGAGATAAGATAATAGATAATGTAGCAGATAGGCTTTTAAATTTTAATCCAGAAAGTAAAAGAGCAGATGGATCAATAGTTGGTGTAGAAGGTTTTGGAGAATCTATATTTGCCAACACAAGGTTTGGTAAGTTAGATGCAAAAAGAGATTTAGCAATAGAAGCAGAAAGAAGAAAGAAAACTGTATCCACAGACGATGAGCAAGCTAGACAGATAGCCTCTACTGGAACTACAACTAAAGTAGATGGTGAAAAAGCTAAAGTTACTCCAAAATCTAAAGTAACTAGAGACTTTCCAGAAATATTTACTGAAGACTTAAAAAATGAAATTGATATAAGTTTGTTAAAAATATTTACAGGTGATATTCCTGGAGTTGAATCAAAAGAATTTAAAAGTTTTATAACAGGAGCATCTAGAGGTGAATTAACTAATAAAATAAAAAAAGCTTTAGGTGCAGGTAAAAACTATGAATTTTCTGTTAAAAAAATGGCAGAAAAAATGAAGGAAACTTTAGATGAAAGATTTTTTGTTAGATTAGAAAGTCAAGTAAAACCTGAAAATAGAATATTTACTAAACCACCTGTTAGATTAACTAAAAAAGCTGATATTGATAAAGCTTTATTAAATGATAAAGTTTATGTAGAAAACTTAGAACAAGGTGTTAACATATACGAATTTAAAGATTTTACTCCTAAACAATTATCAGATTTTTTGTTAGCACCAACTATAAGCGCTAAGACCGGAGCTAAAAGTGGGTTAAGAGGTACTAGAAAAACAGCTTTTGCAGAAGGCTTAGTTGACAGATTAACTAGAGATGCTACTCCACAAAACCTTAAAAGAATAGGTAAAGAAACTGGTGAAATAGCTGAGATTAGTAAGAAAATGCAAGTTGATCCATCTACTATAATGGCATCTAAAGACATATCTAGAGACTTCATTAAAAGAACTGGTATAAAGGGTTATAATTTAGAAAGACTTAAAAAAGATTTAAAATTAATTGAAGAAAGAAAAGGTGATAAAGTTCCAGAAGAAGTTAAAAATCTTTTAATAGACTTTAAAAGAGGAGATATGATTATTGCTTCTCAAACAACACCTACTTTTTTAACTGAAAGTAAATTATTTAAAGGAATAAAGTTTAATGGTGAAAATATAACATTTGAAGACATATTTGATGGTAAAGTAGGTAAAGGTGTTTGGGGCCAAGTTAAAAAAAATGGTAAAAAGATATATGAAGAATATGATTTACCAAGAATTGAAGAACAAATAGAACAAGCCATACAGTTTGCAGAAGTATTTCCTAAAGCATTTTTAAAAGGAGAAAATTTAATGCAAACTTTCTTTATGGGTACTAGATCTACAGCTAAACAAGTTAGGACATTGTTAGATGGTAAATCTGAAACGCCTAAATACGTTAAAGGTACTGTAAATCCAAAAACAGGCGTAGGAATAGAGATTGGAAGTGTTGCCACTCTTAAGAACCAAAGAGCAAGATTAGAAAAAGCTTTAGGTTCAGGAAAGACAAGTAAGTTTTTTAAAGATTTAATTGCTGATTACAAACCTGAGGGAGTTCAAAAAGGTGCTCTTAAAAAAGCAATGGAAAAAGCATCAACAGATGCTGAAAGAATAGAAATACTACAAAAAGCAATAAATAAAGGAGATAATAAAATAAAATCAGACTTATACTATGCTATAGAGTCAGCTAAACAAGAATGGCTTTATTCTTCAAAAGATAAAAATGAATTTATAAGAAGAGCTAAGTTTATATACCAAGGAGCTTCTTCTAATACTAACTTAATACTAGGTTCTTCTAGACAATTTGTACCTATAGAAGCTGTTTATTTTAAACCAGGTGAAAAATTTAGTTTTGAAAAACTTAAATTAGAACATTTAAAATCTTCACTAAAACAATCTATGGATGCGGCTAGAGCTGTAGTAGAAGGTAGATTTATAGAGCAAGGTAGAGATATAATGAGTGATTATAAAGGTATTATATCTGAAAAAAAATACTTAGATGTCATAGACAAAATTGGTGGCACTACTAATGTTTCAGGCTTAGCTAGAATGACTGCTGATTTAAATAACTTAAAAAATTACAGAACTGTAGAAAGTGGTTTTAAAGAGACTTTATATGATAAAATAATAAAAGAAGCAGCTAAAGAGATTAATGAAAAAAGTTCTGAATTAGAAAATAGCTTTATATCTGATCTAGTAGCTAAATATATAGCTGAGCCAACACCTTCTAATGAAATTATTTTAAAATCTAAAATAAAAGATAAAGCTAATTTAAGAAAATTAAAAATTCAAAACAAATTAGTTATAGAAGAAGCTTCTATGGCAAGCAAAGATTTGAGTCAAAGAGAAATGCTTAATGAGCTTAATAAAAGAGATAAAGCATTTAGATTAGCTAATGAACGCAATAAAACTATTAAGAAAGCTAGAGTGTTTGATTTTGACGATACTATAGCTAGAAGCAAAAGCAAAGTATTTGCCGAAAGAGATGGTAAAAGAAAAACATTAACTGCAGAAGATTTTGCTAAGCAAGGTGAAAAACTAATTTCAGAAGGCTGGACGATGGACTTTACAGACTTTAACAAAGTTGTTGAAGGCAAAAAAGGTCCTTTATTTGACTTAATAAAAACTATGAAAGAGGCTCCTGGTGATAGAGATATATTTATTCTTACAGCTAGAGCACCTGAATCACAAAAAGCTATTTATGAATTTATGAAAGCTATGGGTGTTGAAATACCTTTAGAGAACATAACAGGTTTAGGTAGATCAGAAGGCAAAGCTAAAGCTGATTGGATAGTAGACAAAGCTTCTGAAGGTTATAATGATTTTTATTTTGCAGATGATGCTAAGTCAAATGTAAAAGCTGTTAGAGACGTTTTAGAGCAGTTAGATGTTAAATCTCAAGTACAACAAGCTTTTGCTTCTAAAGATCTTTCTAGAGACTTTAATGATATAATAGAACAGTCTACAGGTATTGGAGCAGAAAAAATATTTTCAGATGTTAAGGCTGAAATAAGAGGTAATAAAGCTAGAAGACAGAAGTTTTTTATACCACCATCTGCTGAAGATTTTACAGGTTTATTATATAGGACTTTAGGTAAAGGTAAGAAAGGTGAAGCTCATATGAAGTTTTATCAAGAAAACTTACTTGATCCTTATGCAAGAGCTATGGAAAATCTATCTACTGATAGAGTTAATCTTATGTCTGATTTTAAAGCATTGAAAAAAGAATTAAATGTTCCTAAAGATCTTAGAAAAACAACTGAATCTGGATTTACTAATGAGCAAGCTGTTAGAACTTATTTATGGGGTAAAAGTGGTAAGGAAGTTCCAGGACTTTCTAAAACAGACATGAAAGAACTTAGTGATTTAGTAGAAAAAAATCCTAAACTTGAAGCTTTTGCAGATCAAATAATGTCTATAACAAAAGGCGATGGATATTCTACACCAACTAAAAACTGGGCTACTGGAACTATAACAACAGATTTAATTGATGTTTTAAATACCACTAAAAGAGCTAAATATTTAGAAACTTGGAATCAAAATAAAGATATTATATTCTCTAAAGATAACTTAAACAAGCTAGAAGCAGCTTATGGGGTTAAATATAGAGAGTCTATGGAAAATATCTTAAAAAGAATGAAGTCTGGAAGAAATAGAATTGAAGGAGGTAATGTTTTAAGTAATAAAGTTTTAGATTATATAAACAACTCTACAGGAGCTATAATGTTTTTTAATACTAGGTCAGCAGTTCTTCAAACTATATCAGCTGCTAACTTTATCAATTGGGGATTTAACAATCCTTTTAGAGCTGGAAAAGCTTTCGCTAATCAACCTCAGTATTGGAAAGACTTTACTAAATTAATTAACTCTGATTACTT
>Ga0209337_1000869_pt1 | contig 23880 bp, 45 predicted proteins | sample LinPmetageLP53_FD_184044 | JGI IMG/M metagenome (GOLD analysis project Ga0209337, IMG submission 184044) | Marine viral communities from the Pacific Ocean - LP-53 (SPAdes) (version 2) | ecosystem: Environmental > Aquatic > Marine > Oceanic | place: Pacific Ocean | collected 2010-02-08 | reverse complement strand
GCTTTAGGTTCACCTAATCCTGTAGTTGTAGAAAAGGCCATTAAGGAGTTAGACAAACACAGTGACATAATGGATTTGATAGGTTTAAGCACTACAGTGTACAACAAAATTAACATTCATGTTGGTGGTGCTTATGGTGACAAGGAATCTACATTAAAACGATGGATTGACAGTTATTATTTGTTAAGTGACAATACACAAAAACGTTTGACTATAGAAAATGATGACAAAGCAAACATGTATTCAGTAAAAGAATTATATAAAGGTATATCTGAACAATGTGGTGTACCAATTGTATTCGATTATTATCATCACAAATTTTGTACAGGTGGTTTGTCTGAACAGGAAGCGTTAACATTAGCTGCTAAAACATGGCCAAAGGGTATTATACAATGTTGTCATTACAGTGAAAGTAGACGTAAAGAACATTTAGACGAATCTATTAGAGCACAAGCACACAGCGATTTGATTTCTGGTATTATAGAATCATATGGGTTAGACATTGATGTTGTAGTAGAAGCAAAACATAAAGAATTAGCAGTATTAAATTATAAAAAATAAGTTATGAGTAAATTCAATAGTACACACAATAAAGGTTTTCGAATGACATTTGAAAATGGATTTTCAATTTCAGTTCAGTGGGGTCCAGGAAATTACTGTGAGAAAAAAGATGCAGATTCTCATGCTCCTATGAAAGATAATTATTGGGAATCAATATCAGCTGAAATAGCTGTATTTAATAAAGAAGGAAATAGAGTTATACTTGCGAATAAGAGTGATGAAGTAGCAGGTTGGTTATCAACAGACACAGTGGCAAAGTGTATTACAATAATACAATCAGCTCATCCTGACAATGAAGAAGAAATATCAGAAAAACTAAAAACACTAGGATTATGATAGAATTTTTAAGACACGCAACAGGTTTATGTGGTGAACCACATCCAAGCCTATTAACATTGTTAATGGGAACACCAGCAGTAGGTTGGGTATTGTACAAAGTAAAACAAATAAAAAACAAAACAAATGAAAGAATACGTACAGATAATAAAAGGACATTACGATAATAATGGGACAGTTAAAGCAATTGATATACTCAATGACAAGCCATTAACAGCTGATTATATGAAAACACGTCCTGACATTAAACAACGTGTTGAAAAGGCAATAAATACTAAAACTTACTTGGCTACCTACCAAAGGGGTACTAGGTTAGGTTTTAAATGGATTACTAACGAAGAAAAAGAACAATTTATGGGTAAAGAATCTCCAATAGAAGGATTAAAAGTAACAAAATTAGTAAGTGATTTTAAACACGCTGTACCTCCTAAGGACTTTTTTATTGACACATTAAAATGGAAGTTTCTAGTACGTAACATTGAAAAGGGTAAAAACATTATGATGACTGGCCCTTCAGGTTGTGGTAAAACAGATGCCACATTTAAAGCAGCAGAATATCTTGAACGTAAAGTACATTATTTTAATTTGGGTGCAACGCAGGATCCTAGATCTACTTTAGTTGGAAACACACATTATAACAAGGACACCGGCACATATTTTAGTGAGTCATTATTTGTTAACGCAATACAACAAGAAAATTCCGTTATATTATTAGATGAATTGTCAAGAGCACACCCAGAAGCTTGGAATATTTTAATGACTGTGTTAGATCCAATACAACGTTACTTAAGATTAGATGAAAAAGACGATTCACCTACAATTAAAGTAGCGGATGGTGTTTCATTTATTGCAACTGCAAACATAGGAATGGAATACACTTCAACTAGGATTATTGACAGAGCTATATTAGATAGGTTTTCATTAATTGAAATGACTGCTTTATCTGAAGATGATGAATACACTTTACTTAAAGGTAAATTTCCCACAATTGATGAAAATCAATTATTATTATTGTGTAACATAGTAGGTGACATTAGAAAAGAAATCAACACTGACTCATCAAGAATATCAACAATGATTTCTACTAGAAACACAATTGAAATAGCAGAATTAATTGTAGATGGGTTTAGTATATTAGACGCAGCTGAATTATTAATTTACCCTCTATACCCTAATGATGGAAATGACAGTGAAAGAGTATTTGTTAAACAGTTAATTCAAAAGTATGTTGGTAAAGAAACTAAAAAACAATTATTCGATTTAACAGATTTAGAAGATTAAATCGTATTTATAAACAGAATAGATAGTACAATGGGTAAGTGGCATAGACATAGAGAAATGGAAGTATATTTAACTACCTTTGATGGTGCACAGCACCTTCGTTTACATGGTTGGTTAAAACGAAATGACACTTTAATTAAATCAGAAAACATAATTGACAATGGTGATTATTTTGGCACATTTATGGTTTACATTACAGAAAATCAATTAAATAAACTTAAAGAAAATAACACTGACAGTGGTTTATTTATGGAATTAGAAGTTATGTCATCTGAAAGTGATAGATGGAATATATTTCAAGGGTTAAAGGAGGATAGTCTTAAAGATAATTTAAAAAATGACTTAGAAAAAATACAAGATTTTATGTTTAGTTTTCAAATTAGGGATAAAGAAGATATTCAGAAGTTTTTAATACAAGCAAATGAAACCTCACTAGCATTATTTAAAAGAAATAATGATTTTATAGATGATTACGTTAAAACAAACGAAATGTCTAAAGAAGACAAAATAAAAGATTTAGACTTAATGATAGAACACTTTCAAGAAGAAGAACGTTATGAAGACTGTGCTTTACTAGTTAAAATTAAAAACAAAATTATTAAATATTATAAAAAACAATTAAAACAAAGGTTATGAATGCATCAGAATTTACACTGTGGTTACATGGTTATTTAGAAGCTCTTGAAAATGAGGGCATTGAAAAAATTAAAATTAAAAATATTAGAGAAAAAATGGGAGAAATAAAAAGCAACCATAACCAAGAACGAGTAGTATTTGGTGGTCCTAGTATTAATCCAACACAACAAGGTTATGTCAAAACACCTCCAACTAGAAAATAGTTACAACAAAACAATTTCAGTAATAGAAAGTTGTAAAACAAAAGATCAACTAGAAGGTGCTTCTAGAATGGTAGAAAACTTTAAAACATTATACAGCCCTTGGGTTGGTTACCCCAAACTACTTTTGTACGGTTTAAACGAAACATTAAATAAACAACATACAATATGTCAATTATAGGAATAGTATTAGGAGTAATAGCAATAGGGTTAATTTTTTGGTTTAATAAAGATCAACAACGTACTAACGAATTAGTAGAATTTGACATTGACCAAGCAAGAATAGCATATAATGCTTTAATGAATGATTTTAATAATTATCAAGTTAAAACAGACAGAAAAATTTCTGAATTAGAAAAACAACTAGAAATTAAAAGTAAAAATCAAGATAAAAAGATGGAAAAGCATTTTAAAGAATTACCATCAATAATTGGAAGAGTAGTAGGTCAAATTGAATTTGCACAAGACAAAATAAATAGACAAATGTAATGGATAAATCACCCAACAAAGATAATTGGCACACATACACCCATAAAAGACAATACTTATTACACAATGGTTGGTGGGCTCATTATCATGAAGATTGTTGGTTTGAATCATCCCTTGATAAACCATATACAAAAGATGGACAAATAGTGGGGTTTAGACCTGAAAGTGAAGGTTTAACATTAGAAGAAGCATACAAAAAAGCAACAACAAAATAAAAATTATGGAAAAAGTAAGTTTATATGACTACCTAGGACACGCAGCGGGTTCTGATGTAGGACAGCAAGTAGCACATGCAGCTAAAAAATCAGGAATAATAATAGAAACAAGACAAGTGTCAAATCCAGTTTACAAAGGACCTGTTATGTTATATCCAAGATCATTTTTAGACTTGTACTTTAGAGGAGGTTTAAATGAAGGTACTAGTGGTAAACAACTATTAAAAGGGTAAAATGGCAAAATTAGCAAGACAAGTAATATACACAAATATTAGATGGGAAGAATCTGAACTAACAGACGAAGAACTAACACAGTGGAAAACCGGTGATGAAGACACCCAACAAGACATTATAGATGATGCAGATTGGGACTTAAAAAGAGACAAACCATTAGATGATTATGGTGACGTTGAATTAATAGAAGATTAATATGTGGACAACAACAACAACATTTGGAAATAACTATGAAATTAATTATATACTTACAAAGTAAATGTATACCAAAAGTAAAATTTTGGGTACAACAATGGGTTATAGATAATATTATTGATGAAGTTGATCCAGATGATTCTAATTTTTAAAAAACACACACAATGACAACAATTATCTACATAGTACTAGCAATCACAATCACTGCACTCTTAATAGGAGCACTTGTAGGTGTGATAGAGCTTTTAAAAGTTCACGACCAAATGGGAGTAAGAGACTTTAAAATTGTGCCATGGGTATCAAAAAAAAATAATTAAAAAAATAAAATGAAAAAATTAATATTAGCAATATGCATAATAGTCTTAATGTCTAGCTGTGCATCTAATTTAAGTCACTATCAAGTTAGGAAAGGTATATACACTAAAGAAAGAAAAACCCCAGACTGTATACAGGCATGGGATCCTGTAAGCCCCTACAATCAAAGAGGAAATCAAACAAGAAATAATAAAAAAAGATAATATGAAAAGAATAATTATAATTACGGCAATCATAGCATTGTCATTCACATCCTGTAGAAAAGAAACTCTATGTGATTCAAATTGCGGAATAATAGTTGATGATGGGATTACAACAGGTTGCAATTGGTTAGATATTAGAAATGATTGTAGTGGTAATGTGAAAAGATTTTGCTTTGATACAAGCACATGGCTTAACAATTATGTAGGTGATGATTTTTGTGTAACTAATGAAAGTGGGTGGTAATGATAAAAGCAATAAGAATATTTGAAGTACCTTTTTACCTGCTAGTAATAGCATTAGGTTGTTTTGAAAATGAGGCAACTTGGGCTCAGATAACAGGAATAATTTTAACAATAATATCAGCAGGTAGGTTATTAACAAACTACATAACAGATGATATAATTTATAAAAATAATTAAATAGACAGAAAAAAGGCGCTAAATAATTAGCGCCTTCTCTCTTCGTAAATAATTAGTAAAAACCACTAAACTAATCAACCATTTCAAAACTATAATCTACACATTCTCCTCTATGTAGTGAAAAATAAATTTTATCACCTACACTACCACGTCTATTTTTACTAAATTCAATGTAACGTTCTGCATCAGCTCCTCTACCATCAAATCGTAGTGCTGCCATTGCTGTGGTCATGTGTTTAATTCTATTACTACCTGCAAATTCTCCTGCTTTTGTCATTTGTTGAATACAAATGAATGCTGTATTTTTATTTGCTTTATTGTTTGCTTTATTTTGTTTTTCTAGTAAATCTAATAACCAAGATTCAACTTTATTTCTAGCCCATCCCATTTGATCTTTAACCATTGATGTAACTTCTGCCCAACTGTCCATTAATACAACATCATAACCATCATCTAACACTTGTTCAACTGCTTGCTTTGGGCAATCTGAATAATCACCCATAAACATAATAGGCACTTTTCCAAATTTAGGAAATCGTTTTACATAACCATACATGTCAATGTCGTTCATTTCACCTGAGATGAATAATACCTTTTTACCTTGTGCTTGCATATTACAAACCCAATCTAACAACACTGTTGATTTACCTACTCCCGGATCACCAATTACTACTGTGTTAGTACCTGGAAAAATACCTCCTTCAGTACTTAATACTGAATCAACTATTGTTTTAGTTTTCATTGGGATAAACAAGCCGTCATTGAATGTTACGTCTTGCATTTTTACTAGGTTTAATTCTACTTTTTTCATATTAATTTATTTATGTGGTTTATTATTTACTTAAGCTCGCGCTCCTTATTATACGTGAATATACGAATTCTTATTCAGTTCTCCAAATCTTTTACAATTTTTCTTTTAAACGTTTTATGTGTTTACACTCTTTAAGAGATGGTCTATAATCTGTAGCAGGACAGCTACATTCAAAAGCGCCATTTATTAAATTGCGAGTCACAGTATAATAATTTAACTTGCCTGTTTTTTTATTTCTAGAACCCATTTCTTTATATCTGGCTATGGGGTTATGTCTTCTTAAATTATTTATCAACTGATCGTATGTCATCTATTTATATTATATGTGAATATACGAACTCTCATTCAATTCTCCAAATTTTTTTCAATAAACAATAAAAAAAAGTAACCACAAATAAACTTGGAAAACGCAAACAAAGTTCGTATATTCACGTATAATAAGAAAAGATAAAAACTATGGCAAAAATCGAAATTACGAAAGCACAATTTGAAGCGTACGTAAGAGTACAAAAATCAGGAGTTACAAACATGTTTGACATAAGAAACGTCACAGCATTAACAGGTTTAGATAAAAACCAATGTATGGAAATAATGAGTAACTATAGTGAATTAGAAGAAAAACACCAATAACATGAAACATAATAATGTTACAATAGACTTACAGCCAAGACCTGTATTGCAAGAATTAATTGAAGACTTAACTAACAAAATGTTAACACAAAAACAAACGTTAGATAGTTTAGATTCCTATGCTGATCCATTTTTAATTCAGGGATTGGAAGCAGACATTAGACTGCTAGATCAAGTAATTGAAAGATGTTATGCACAACAAGAATTAATAAATCTTAGGTCTTCACAACTAATATGTTTAAACTAAAGACGATTGCGGGGACACTTGGAAGACTGAGTGAGAGTTCGTATATTGACGTATAATATAAAGAGTAAAAATAAATAAATTATGAGTAAAGAAGAATTAAATAACAGTGAATTTGAAATTCAAGCAAGAGTACAAAAAGTATTTGTAGATGCAACAGCAAAAAAAGTAGAAAACCATGAAGCATTAAATGACAGTGAAATAAAATTGTTATGTCCTGTTGCAATGAAAACTACAATGGGTAATGATGAGATAGCTAAATTAGGTTTGTCAGAACATTATTCATTTGTTCCTACCATAAATGTAGTAAATGATTTACGTGAATTAGGTTATGAAGTTGTAGATGCAGTTCAAGTTAAATCTAGAAAAAAATCAACTAATGGTTATCAAAAGCATATGCTTACACTTGAACACCCAAAATATAAAATTGAAGGTTCAGAAGAATATCCACAAATACTATTAACTAACAGTCATGATGGTGGTAATGCATTTTCGTTGTCAGCAGGTATATTTAGACTAGTATGTAGTAATGGTTTAGTTATTAAAACTGAAGATTATGGCACAGCTAGATTGGTACACAAAGGTTATTCATTTGAAGCAGTACAAGAGTTAGTTAAGCAATTTGAAGAACAAATGTCTGAAGTGCTTACTAAAATTACAGCAATGAAAAAGGTTGAATTAACTAAAGCACAACAAATTGAATTTGCTAAAAAAGCTGCATTGCTAAGATTTACAGCTAAGTCATACAATGAAGATAACATTAGTGACGTAGTTAACATAGATGATTTGTTAAATGTAGACAGAAAAGAAGACGCAGGTAATGGTTTGTATGAAGTGTTTAATCGTGTACAGGAAAGTATAGTACAAGGTAAATATCTATATGCTTCAAATGGTAAAGTAAAAGATGCTAACACTAAAACTAGAAAAGCTAGACCAATTAAAAACTTCAAACAAAGTATTGAAGTAAATAAAAAGTTAAGTGAATTAGCATTTGAATTAGTATAAAGACAATTACAAGGGAATTTGGAAAAGCTAAATTCCCTTTGTATATTCACGTATAATAAATAAAAATAATATGGCAAAAACAGTAGACGACTACAAAGCATTCACTGGGATTAATCTTAGTAATGCTAGAAGCGAAAATGAATCTTATGAAGATTATAAAAAACGCTTAAAACAAAACAATGAAATGCTCAAACTGTATAAAACAGTAGGTAGAGACAATTTTAAACAAATGTTTCCAAATGGTGTGTTTGAGGCAATAAAAAATGCTGAAGAAGCAGAAAAGACAAATGTAGAAACACTTGGAGAAGCCACATAGAGTTCGTATATTCACGTATAATAAGAAAGGATAAGAACTAAATAAAACCAAGATGACAAGAAATGATCAACAAATGTATTCTGATGTTACTAGCATTGCTAAATCATTAGAAAAAATAGCAAATGCATTAGATAATAATGTGCCACAAACAACTAAAAGCCTAGACGCCTTAGATGTGCTATCTGATATTAAAACAATTACAGATGATTATGCTAGCAAGCATGATACGCCAACTTCTAACAATCCTAACCCTGCAGGTTATGGTGATGATGAAAACTTCCCAACAGCAGATTATGATTTTGGTAAAGACCTAAGCGCAAGGGTGATTTTAAATGATTCAGACTATGACATAAGAATTGCTGCAAAAATGTATAAAGACTTATTATGGAATGGTGGTTCTGAAAATGGAAAGAAATTACATACTAAAAAAGATTGTATATTAGATTATGTTACAGATGAATTTAGTGTTTTTGGTGCTAGATACACTGACATAATTAAGTTTGCTTATTATCTTAATAACCACAATGGTCCTAAATTTACTAATGCAAACAGAGGATATTATTCATGTGCGTTTAGTCCTAGATTAAATGGCCATTTGATACAGGGTGGTAAAGATCAGTTAGTAAAAGGAATTAACTTTGATGGTAATGAAAGATATTTTGCATTAAGTTATGTAGATCAAGCTACTGGATATTATAAAAGAATAGGTTTAGATTCACTAATGACAAACAAAATTAGATAAAAGAATTCGCTAAAAAAACTTGGAGAAGCCACATAGAGTTCGTATATTCACGTATAATAAGAAAGGATAAAACCAAAAAAAAATCATATGTCAAAGAAAATTAGAGGGAAGGTTATGACACAATCAGAAAGAGTCAGTGAGTTATTTAGAAGAATAAGAGATTGGCACGTAGATAAACTTGGTATGCACATAACAGATGCTGCCTCAGACCTACAAGAGTTTATGAGACAATGTTGTCGAGAGTATAATAACGAAACCTACGAATGGGAAGATATTAGTGATACTAAAACACTTGCATTACTAAGACAGAAATTCAGAGAAGATAAGAAGTGGTTAAAATCGCAAAAATAAGAATTATGAAAACATATTGAAGACTTCCGCGTAAGGGCTTGGAGAAGCCACATAGAGTTCGTATATTCACGTATAATAAGAAAGTTAAAACCAAAAAAAAATCATATGTCAAAGAAAATTAGAGTAAACACAACAAACAGTAAAGTATTAGCAGGTAAATTATTCATAACTGAATTAAAAGCTATACTAATAAGTAAAAGTAAAGTATTAGCTGAGTTAGTAGAATATGACAACAATATAATGTATCCAGGTATAGGTAAATTAGTAGAATATAATGGCCCTTACATTAGAGTACAAAAGACATAACATTTGGTTTTGTTTGACTGCTTGCTTATTTCGAAAGAAATGAGCTTGTGGTGTCGACAATAGTGTCGAAAATCCTGAAAAATGGTGGGGACAGCTGACATCCCTTAAATAAAAAGAAAGCTTAAAATACATAAAATCATCCGTAGGATAGATGACACAGACAATAATGGAACTGTGCTGATGTATTGGATTAATCAACAGTAAAAGCTACTTGCTCATTTCAGCCGCTGCAGCGTGTACGAAATGAGCTTGTGGTGTCGAAAATTAAAAAAATATGACTGAAAATAAATCAAAAGAATTGCAAACTAAAATTGCTAGGTTAGAAGAGTTAGACACTGACACAATTAACAGAGTAAATAATCGGCTGAGGACTAACAGAGTAAATGATCTAGAATGTAGTTTAGAATTAGATTATGAATTTCATTATCAAAGTATGTAATATGAGAAATATTAAAGAAATAATTTTAGACAGTTTATGTTTAGTAATGATATTTGGTTTTATTTATGGTTTACTAGTATTAGGTAGTGTTTTAGAATTAAATTAAAAGCGGCTTACTAGCACACAACACACAATCACCTACGTATATACGATTTCCACGAACAAACTTGGAAAACACAAGTAAAGTTCGTATATTCACATATAATAAGAAAGGAAAACAATATGGCAATTAGCAAAACAATGATACACGAAAGTAGAACAGACGTTATTTTAGCGTTGGTAGAACATTTTAACGCAACACCACAAGAATTAGCAACATTTGTAGGTGAATTGGAAGATGAAGAAAATTGGACTTGTGGTTTTGAAGATGAACTTGTTCCTCTATTTCTAGAAGTTAGAAGTTCAATTGTTAAAAAAGAATTAGAAATGTTTTTATCATCAAATAATAAGTAAAAAAGAAATCAATATGAATATAGACGAGACGAACATACAGGCAATACATGAGGTGTTGATTAAAGACATGAAATTAATGTTGCGGAAACAACACAATGAATTGAAGGTAAGATTTGGTGTGATGACTGATGAAGATCGAAATAGTGAAATAGAAATGTTAGTAAGTAGTATATTACACACAAAAACACTTAATGACATAAATGACATAATGATTGAATATGGAGACATTATGAATGTGTATGGTAATAATGGTTTTCGTGAACATACGAACATCTTATTTACATTAGATGGTACATTGAATTATGTGTTAACATTGTTGATAGAACAAAATGAAAATGACAAACAAATAGCACACAATCCGATTTACATGGGTTTTTAAAATTTAGACAATTGATTTACACTGTAATTATTGTGTAACATACGCGATTATTTAACATTCTTTTTATGTGTGTAATTACATGATAAATGCGTTGTTTGTTGATGTATTACACACATGCTAACACACATTTGTGTATGTTGAATGTTATGTGTGTATATGTAAATCTATGTATATAGCTATATAAATTAATGTGGTGTTGTACAGTGTATGTGAATAGTGTAAGTCGATTACATTGAAAAGAAGGGCGTACGTCACATGTGTATGTATAGCGAAGCCAAACTTCCTCGTCGAGCCTACGAACAATCATGAACATCCTACGATTGTCATTAACTCACAAACAATTATAATAAAACTTGGCTGTCAGTTTGTTTGTTCGTATATTCACGTTGGACTAACAGATTCTTACATGTGTACAACACATCAAAAACGCCATACAAACAATTTGGCTGTTAGATAATTTGTTCGTATATTCACGCTGGACTAATATGTTTTCTTGATTTTTTGTTTGTTCACAACTCCTAAAGACAGCCACTAGAAGGCTTGGAAAACGCGCAAATTATTCGTATATTCACGTATAATAAGGAGCGCGAGCCCAAACAAAAACCAAAAAACATGATATTAGAAAATTTTAAAAACGGTTACGATGTAACAAAAGGAAGTGCTATTGCAGCAGGTGAAAAAAATGATTGTGCAGTACGTGCAATTGCGAATGCGTTTAACATTACATACGATGTTGCACACACATTTACTGCCGAAACGTTTAAACGTAAGGCTAGAAGAGGTACGAAAGCAATGTTCGTAACATTAAAATCATTAGGTACGGTTTCATTTGATTTGTTTAATGATACTTTATTTCCAGAAACCAAGGAATTTACATTAGAAGGTAAGTCAAAACCAATTAACAAAGATTACACACACAAAAAAGTCGCTTACACAGTTAAAACATTTTGTAGTAAGTTTAACAAAGGTACTTACATAGTATTAGTTCACAAACATGCGTTGTGTGTTAAAGATGGTATTGTAATTGACAATGGTGACATGCAATTTACAGGTTATAGAAGAACCGTTGAATCATATGTTAAGGTTTCTTAATAGCATGTGTGATAAAATTTGGAAAACGCAAATATAGTTCGTATATTCACATATAATAAGGAGCGCGAGCCCAAGTAAATAATTTAAACAAAACCAACATGCAAAAGTTAAACAAAGTAGTAGTAGAAGTTAAAGTAGAAAAAAAAGTTGACAATAGAACTAACAACACAGGCCGTCCTGTAAATAAAAAGTCAGCAAGACAAGCTAGATTAAACAATCAAGCATATTTAAGTAAATTAAATGAAATGTTTGTAAGTGGTAAGTCATTTAAAGTAAATAGAAGCACATACAAATACAATGTAGGTGAAAATAATGCGTTAGGTAGTATAACAAGCGATGTAACAGGTTATGTGTGTAATGTAGATTACATTGGACGTACTAAAGTTAAAGGTTTTACATATGTGTTAGGTAAAGAAGTTAAAATTGAATTAAATTTAAAAACATTAGAATTTGTAAAAGAATAATGTTAAACCAATTTTGATTTGATGGAGGCCTAAATTGGCCTCTTTCGAGTCGCTAGCGGTACGCTAGTGGTTCGACATTGAGCGTCCGCGCCGTAACCGCGGGCGATCACGCGCCGGGCCGATATGTACGCAAGTTTGGGGTGATTCATCGCTCGCACACGATCTTTCACCATCGAGCATATATACGCATATATTAACACACATTATCATGTCATTATTACGTCACAATCACATCATATTTAAAGTGGGGGTGTGGCCTCATATGAATGTATGTATTTAAAAAACACATTATGCAAACACAAGAAAAAAGGCTAGACATTTCGCCATTCATTTATGTTATTATAATTACAGTGTTTACGTTAACATTATGACATTATTAATTACATTCATTACACTGCCCATTACAGTAATTACATTACAAGTCATTAAAGACAGACGGGATTATCATAATTACCGTAAAAAATAACACACTTTCCCAAAACGCCCCATTTTACCACATTTTACACGACATTAAAAAAAGAAATTTAAAAAAAATTTTTACGTCGAGCCTCATCACATGCGTTGTGTGTGTGCTATATGTATCATCGTTGGTTCTTTTTTCTTTCAATTAGAACTATATATACGTAGGTTGGTTGTATGTGTGTAATAGCGAGTAGGTTGCTTTAAATTTTTTGAATATGGGAAAATCTAAAAAAATGGCCGTTCTTTTTAGCGAAAGACAAAAAATTGAGAAAGAAATTAAGGAACTTCAGGGATCATGTAATCATCCAACAAAATCCATAAAAAATGTGCGAGAACGTTTGGATTCCACAACAACTGTCATTAGACATGTGTGTGATGCGTGTTCTTCCGTAGTAGGTATCCCTAACAATGATGAATTACAAAATTATTTAAAACAATAAAATGGCTGAAAAAGATATCAATTTAAAACAAGTCTTAAAAAGATTCCCACCAGGTGACAGATGGACACCTGCCAACGCTGATCAACCTGTGTTTTCTAATTTAACAGAGGGCATAGAGTGGGTATTTCAACAAACTAAAGAACACGATTATGTAATAAAGGCCTCAGAAGGTAAGGTTTTTACATATCAAGAAAATGAAATTGCAGAACCCGAACCAGAACCAATTAAAACATTTAACTTATACGGAGAATATGAATAATCAAGGTAAAAGACCACAACAGTATAAAGACAGTGAGAAATTTGCATGGTATGGTATTGTAGGTATGGTAATTCTATTAATTTTAGTATCTTTATTAAGGGAATAAAAGACTTCCACAAAAAAACTTGGAGGAGCCAACTATCTTTCGTATCTTGACGGTATAAATAAAAAATAAAAGTTATGAGAAAAATAAGTGAAGAAAGATTTTGTAATATATCAATGGTAATAATATCAATTGCAATTATTATAATAATTGCCCTTATGGAGAAAATTTAACATAAAAAGAAAGAAAAATGATATATTTAATTATTGGTTTAGTATTGTGTTCATTAATGGAAACACAATTGTTTGATGATAAAGATTGGGGTGTTATGGACAGATTTACATTAATAATGTGTTGGCCCCTCCTTGTTATAGGAGTTATTGTTGTATTTTTAAAATAAAAGTTATGAAAAAGTTATTATTATTACTGGTTGTAGGAACTATATTAGTTTCTTGCCAAAAAGAAGAATTTGAAATTCCACCAACAGATTATGAATTTAAAATGGTTGGTAGAACTCCCCAAGATGAAAATGGATATTACCACCTTGCCATTAATCCCACAGAAGGTCAACAAACCCTACATAGATTTGGCGCTCATATAACAAATGTAGATAGATTAGGGTTACCCTCACAGGTTACTTGGATATGTGATGCATTTTGGTACACACCTGACACATTAGGTTACACATACATTGAAATTGGAAGTGTACCCACAGGTGAATCTCCATGGAGTTGGGAAAATTTTGCAGTAACAGGATATGGGGGTATGACAGTTCCCATTGTTAATGGTACTAGTTTTTCAGATCCTAATGTAGACAGTGTATTTTGTATGATGGCACCTGTAGGAGCAATGATAGGAGACACTGTTACCATTTATGGTAAAGCCAGATTTGAGGAAGGTGACATTAAATTGTATGATAATATTAACGTAATTTTTGAATAATGAGATATTTTAGATATAGTTTTATTGTTGTTGTTGTAGGTTTTTTATTTTGCAGAATAGAGATAAAAGAAACAACAATAGATAAATTAAAAAATAAATTAAAACAACAAAGTAATATAATTGATAGCTTGTCTTGTAAGATAGATACAATACATTGGGAAAATCAAATAGAGGATTTTAACTTACCTAATAATAAAACCCACTTATTGTCAGCCATGATATTTATTGAATCAAGCTACAATGATTCCGCTTACAATTCTTATGAGGATGCTGTTGGGTGTTTACAAATTAGAAAGTGTATGGTTGATGATATTAATAGGATATTACGTAGACAAAATTTAGATTCAAAGTTTACATATAATGATAGATGGTCAAGGGATGAATCAATTAAAATGTTTGATGTGTATTGTAAATATTATAAATTAACCACAGCTGAACAAATAGCTAGGTGTTGGAATGGCGGTCCCCAAGGTATGAAAAATAAAAGAACTGCAGGGTATTGGAAAAAAGTAAAAAACCAGTTAAACAGTTAACATGGAAAGAATAACAGCAAAAGAAGCGGAACAATTTGTTTCCTTAAAAAATGACATGAAATCTGACTTAGGTGACGCTGCTTACTTTACATTAACACCCTCAAAAGATAAATCCAATTGGGAAGATATAACATACTATCTACCTAGACGTAAAAGAATGTATGAAGGTCGTAAGGGTGATGGTGATTCGTGGGTTTATGTGTTGTCTAATAAATCCCAACCGGGAATGTATAAAATTGGTTACACATCACATGAAGATGTAGATAAACGTGTAAAACAATTGTCGAGATCTACATCAGTTGCGACTCCTTTTACTTTAGAGTGGGCATTTCGTTGTTTTAATGCGGAAAGATTAGAGGGTGAAGTACATCAGGCATTGAAGGGTCATAGAATTGCAAAAGATCGTGAATTTTTCGCAATATCTTTAAATGAAGCAAAAGAAACTATAGAAGATTTAGGACAAAAGTACATTTAGGCACAAAAAAACTTGGAAAAGTAAAATATCTTTCGTATCTTAACGTATAAATATAAGTAAACTATGGATAAAGGTTCAGCATACTGGTTGAAAGAAACTAGAAACACAGACGATAATTTTGATTTAATTGAATTAGCTAACACACAGCATGCAATTTCTAATTTTGTAAAAATACAAACAGGTAAAGAAATACCCGTTGAATTTTATGCAAATAATGATGGCGATTCTATGACAGATGGTAAAAAAATCATAATATCATCAACGATTAATACGCGTAACTTAGATGCTGTGGTAGGTACTGCATTACATGAAGCTGCGCATTGTAAATACACTGATTTTTATGTGTTAAAAAAGATAGCAAATCGTTTAATTAGTGGTAACTTATTAGGGGGGCGTAGATGGATTGAGCTTCTTTTAAATTTTATTGAAGATCGTCGTATAGATAATTTAGTTTACAACAATGCTCCTGGTTATCAAGATTATTATAGATCAATGTATGAAAGATATTATTATAGTAAAATAATAAATCAAGGGTTAAAAGGTAAAGAATATAGAGACGAAAATTGGGAACATTATATGTTTAGAATTATTAATATGTTTAATAAAAATTCAGATCCTACAGCACTTCAAGTATTGCCAGAAATATACAAAGCAATTGATTTAAAAGATATAGATAGATTAAAAAATACTCAGGATTCATTAGAACTTGCTATTACAATATATAAGTTTATAAACTCACATTTTATTCATCAATCTCCTACTACAAAACAAACAGAAGAGAATCAAAAAGGTGCTAAACAAAATAATACATCAAGAGAAGAAATTAAAAAAGCATTTAGTAAGCAAGAAGAATTTTTAAAAGGTAATATACACAAATCAAAAGTTAATAAAAAAGAAAAACAACAAATTGAAGCTATTTCAAAGTCTAAAGTTGACGTAAAAAGTGTAAAAGCAACAGACTATAAGGGAATTGAACATACAAATATACCTGTTCATGTTATTGATGGTATTACACCTACAATTATTGAAAGTAATTTATATGAAGTATTCGGCAGAGTTAACTTAATGAATAAACAAATTGATAAGGGCGTTAGCAAAGGAAAAAAATTATTACGTAAATTACGAATTAGAAATGAACAAATAACATTACATTCAAACCGTTTAAAGTCTGGTAAAATTGATCCCAGACGAATTCATGCTGCTAGTTTTGAGGAAGATTTGTTTTATAAAATTGACAGAGCAAATTACAAACCAATTAGTTTACATGTGTCTATTGATGGAAGTGGTAGTATGGAGGGTACAAAATGGAATCAAACATTAATTAACACAATTGCATTAGGTTACATTTCAATACACATGAATAACATTGATTTAACAATATCAATTAGAACAACCGGTAAGGATTTAAGTAAATCATCACAAACAGCTCACATACCATTGTTAATTTTAGCTTTTAACAGTAAAAAACACACAATGTCTGACTTAAGACGATTAGGTCATTATAAAGTAAAGGGCCTAACGCCAGAAGGTATGTGTTTAAATGCATTAAATGAGTATATCCCAAATTCATCATATTATCTTGACAGCTATTTAATTAATATGAGTGATGGTTACCCAACATTTGAACAATATGGTAAATTTCAGTATAAGGGTAATGAAGCAATATTAGACACAGCAAAAGCCGTAAGAAATATTAAGAAAAAGGGGGTTAATATATTAAGTTATTTTATACAAGCACCCACAACACACACAAAGGAAGAAGAATTAATTGAAAATTTTCAAATTATGTATGGTAAAGAAGCGTCCTTTATCGATCCTAAAAATATGCATGAAGTTACTAAAACCTTAAATAGTTTATTTTTAAAACAAAATTTAGTATCGTGAAACATCCAAAAACAGAAAGTAGAGGAAGACCCTCAGAAAAAATAAAGGAAGTACCTAGAAAATTTACTAGAGTGTATTATGATGTACCCTCTAAACCTGAATTAGGAGGTAAAAGTGTTTGGCATTATGACTTAGATAAGTTTACTAATGGTCCATATTTAGTAGAACATTTTAATCCAATGTACGATAAATTAGAAAAATTATACAATAAATTAGAACGTTTAAAACAACCAAAGTATCACGAAAATGGAAGAAAAAAAAGAACAACTAAGATTGACAAAATCAAGATGGAAACTACTGAGAAATTATATTGGAAAGAACATTATAAACTCTACCCAGAAGACAAACCAAAAAAGCGAGGACGTAAAAAAAATAATGTATGATTCTTGGTTTGAAGAAGATAAAAAAGGAAATAAATCCTTCCATTTAGTAGAACGCTCTACAGATGAAGAACAAATAGAAGTAATTCTTGAGGAAGCTAATGCTTACAATTTAAGGCAAGAAGTAAAAGACACAGCTGAAGGATTTTTGAAAGATAATATGTTTTCTAAACTTAGTGCATACGTAATAGCATATAACGAATGGATTAAATAATGGGCAGTCAAGCAGAAGATATAATGTATGAAATTCATACAGAACTAACACAAAGTGGACTTAAAGAAAAGTTTGATAAACAACTTAAAAAAATGCATAATCAAGACAAACACAAGTGGAAAACTGTTTGTGAAAAGTGGGAATATGCTTTAAAACGAATTAAAGAATAATGGAAGAAATACAAAATCAAATAGAATTACTTATTGATGATATTGAAAGGGATTCCCAAATAACCAAAGAAGAAATATTATCAGCATTACATAAGTTAAAAACAGACATTGAAGATTATAATTTAGAACGAGAAGAAGGCCTTCAGTGGGAAGATTTGGATTAATAATTAATCTTTTATATATATAAGTGATCGCTAGTAGTTACATTGGCTGCTTTTTTGGACGTGGGTTCGAAACCCACCATCTCCACTACATTTTTAAAAATTATGGGGGTGACTGGATTTGACAGGAAGTAAGGATATAATGAAGATCAAACGCGTAATCGGCACACAGATTAATACGGTAAAAGCATTTACTGCTTTAGCTGCGCTTAGACTTTTGGCAACAGAAGGAAAGGTTGCTACTGAAGAATCAGTATTTGCGATGGCTGCCTAAGAGGCACCTATCACCAACGGCTTAATGGGGTATATGTCGTAAAAACTCTAGAGAGCAGCCCCAGGCTGCTCTTTTTTTTCTATATTTATTTCCGTATATTTTAATATCTATATAGGAATGAGAAAATTATTAATTGTTTTATTGGTACTAAGCACATTGCAGGTTAGTGCACAACAATCTAAATTTGGTGAAACACCCATTAATAAAGAAAACAAGCTTAAGACACATTTAAAAAAGACCTTTAAATTCGCAACTTTTTATGGAGCCATTAATGGTGGTAATTCTGTTTCTGATGTAGATGTTTATTCAGTTACAAACGGATTAAAAACATCAACCATTAAAACTCCTTTTGATTATACTGTTTCATTGGGTGTAAGAAAAATTGCTAGATTTGGGTATGAGACAAGAAATGCTTTTTATAATGGTACCGAAAAATCATATGGTGATGCGGCTACAATTGGTAAAGTTAAAGGATTTGAATTTTTATTTGAGGGTGAATTAGCTAGACAACAAGGAACTGATTTTATAAATCAAAATCATTTTTTAAGATATGTTGCTAATTCATGGATTGTTAAAATAGAATATTTACAAGATGGTTTTGCAGACATTGAATATTTTGAAGCATCCCAAAGATATAGACAAAAATTAGGTAATAAATTATCATTTAATGTAGGTGCAGCACAAAGATTGTCTGAACCATATGGATATAATCCACTAGAAGAATGGACATTGTCTAATGGTAATTTACATTATACTGATTTAGCTATACAAGAAGGATACACAATAAATTTTGATGGTCAAGGGGGAATAGAGTATACTAATCCATCAGGAAATGTAGTAGCAGAAAATACCCAAATATGGGAGGGAGTAGCTATACCAATCATGTTAGCAGATTATACAGAAAGAAAAAGAAATGAATTAAATCAAACCATCCAATATTCTTTAGTTATGGGATTTGATTTTTATCATTATACAAAAGATTTTTGGGTTCATTCGTGGGGCAATTTAATACCTTATCATTATAATGATGGTGGTGAATTTTCTTACCACAAATATAATGATGGTCAGTGGTTAGATTACTCAGGTGGTTTAATTTTTGGTTATAAATTCAATAAAAGTTTAGGAGTATTCCTAGAGGGAAAATACAACAAATACTGGAACCGTAATTGGCATGATTTTTCTGTGGGTGTTAACTACGTAATATTTTAAAAATGGCAAAAGAACTAAATGAAGACACAAGTTTTAAAGTAAGTTTAAAAACATTAGGTGGAATAGCTGTGTTGATTTTTACCCTTGTAGGTATGTGGTTTACATTGCAAGCTGATATTCAGGAAGCAAAAGAATTACCAGTTCCTCCTCCACCAGCTATTACTAGAATGGAGTTTGATATGAAAGATCAACTCGTTAGACAAACTATTATGACTACTCAAGAAGATGTTACAGAAATTAAAGAACAACTTGAGAAATTAAATGACAAAATAGACAGAATGAGATAATCCTATGAAATTAAGGAATAAAAACATATGTTTAACTTCACCTGTATCTATAATGATTATAATATCATTATTTTTATGTGTTACGGTACTTGCAAATGTATGGACTAAAGAAGTAACAATAATAGAAGATAAGTCAGAAGATGAAATATGGATTCCTACTAAAGAAGACATTGCATATCAAGATAGTATGTACACTATAATACAAAACACCCAAAATGATGTTACAGATATTAAAGAAGATATAATATTAATATTAGAAAGATTAGATTACGGAGATGGTACTTGGGATAGTATTAGATATGTAAAGGGAGGTGCAATTGATAAACGTAGAAATAAATAATATGAAAAAAATTAAAAATATAGTATTATTATTATTATTAATGATCATAGCAAGTTCTGCAAATGGTCAGTCTCCTTGTGGAGACAATTTATGTGTAGTACAATTTAATGCAGGGTTTAATGAAGCCAATAAAGTAACATGGGTGGGTGAATTAACTGACTGTTCTAATAAATTTATTGACATTCAGGTAGATGCAACAGCAGCTGGAAAATATAAAATAGTAGTTGTACCTACACTTGTAATATATAATGGTGGTGAAGAAGTTGGTAGATTTCAAGCAAACATTATGATGAAAATGGAAGCTACTAAAGAGGAAGTACAGGAAAAAATCGATGAAATATTGATGGATTCATTTTAAAATTAACAATTAACATTATGAAAAAAATACAGATATTATTATTAACACTATTAATACCTTTCTTAGGCCATACACAATCTAGTTGGATTCAAATTCAACTACTTACAGATGATTTTCCTATAGAAACATCTTGGAACATATTAGGTGCATATGGAGATACTATTATTCAAAATGGTATACTTGACATTAACACTTTATACGATACTATCATTGAAGTAGAGGGTGATATTGTTCTAAATGTAGTAGATGCATTTGGCGATGGACTTGGTGCTTCACAGTGGAATGGAACAGATGGTTGGTTTTTAATTCAAAACAGTTGTCAAGATACTATTTCATATGTAGCAGGTGATTTTGGCTTGTTATACACAGACACACTAACAATTGCACCTTGTGCACCACCTATACCAGGATGTACAGACTCAATTGCACTTAATTATGATCCCAACGCATTCATAGAAAATGGTACTTGTACCTACCCTGCATGTGATGGGATTTTGTCGTCTAACGCATATCAAGATTGTTATCCTGGTGGACAGGTATTAGTTACATTTGAATGGATGTTAGGACAGTATAACCCTTCATGTGAAACAGTTAAAGTTTGGTATTCAACAGCTGAGGGTCAAGGACCTTATCAATATAGTGTTCAACCAAATACAACAACCTTCGCAGTCAATGCAGGTAATGGACAGATGCCACCTAATTGGTCAGTAGAACATTATCTACAGGTAGAATTTGCAGACGGTACTATGTCTGACACGATTACTTACACTCCAACTCCTTGCATAGATGGATGTACAGATCCAACTCAACCATCTTACAACCCTTGGGCAACTAATGACGATGGTTCTTGTTCAGGAACAACATGTGATCTAGCAACAGAATATCAAATTACAATGGAAATTACATTTGACAACTGGCCTAGTGAGACTTCTTGGATTATGAATAGTGTTGAAGTATTAGATTCAGCCGCTCAAGGTGATTATGATTTTAATGATATTGGTCAAACATACACTTATGATTTTTGTATAGATCAAGGGGAAGAATTTGAATTAATAGTTAATGATAGTTATGGTGATGGTATGGCAGGTTCTACATCAGGTGGAACAATGGATGGTACAATTGTTATTTATGATTGTAATGGAGATACTATTTGGTTTATGGACAATCCTGGTTTTGGAGACACATTATACTCTGGACCTCAAGTAGGTGTAGTTTGTAATGTAACATCGGATATATTAGGATGTATGGATGATGATTATCAGGAATTTAATCCTCAAGCAAATGTAGATGATGGTACTTGCACTAACTTACATGTGTATGGTTGTACAAATCCAGGAGCATTTAATTATGATTTAACTGCTACAATGATGGATTTAGTGCCTGATTGTAATTATGAATTGTGGATTGGAGATGCAGGAGGAGACGGATGGGGCAATTCTTATATAGGAGTTTATCAAAATGGTATAGATTTAGGAACATATACAATGGGTCCTGGTACATATGAACAAACATTTAATGTAATATTAGATCCAGGTGTTCCAGTAGAAGTATTCTATTTTGAAGTAGGTGGACCACAACAACCACCACAAGAGGTACAATTTCAAACATGGCATAATTCATTTAAATTAACAAATGCAGATGGGTTTATATTACTTTATGAAGGTCAGAATCCATTTGCGGATAATGGGAATGGAGCTCTTCAAGAATTTGACTCACCATTCTTTGTTAAGTATGTGTCAATACCCTTCTGTGGTAATTCTTGTATACCAACGATATTAGGATGTATGGACGCAACAGCATTTAATTATAACCCCATAGCAAATACAAATGATGGTAATTGCATCCAAGTTGTGTTAGGTTGTACAAATGATTTAGCATTTAATTACAATCCATTAGCTAATGTAGATGATAATTCATGTCAATCAATAATAACAGGTTGTATGGATTTAGTAGCTGACAATTACAATGTTTTAGCAAATACAGATGATGGTTCATGTTACTATATAGGTTGTATGGATATGATTGCTTTAAATTATGATTCTACAGCAACAGTAAGTAGTGGTTGTATTTATCCTATACCTGGATGTACAGATCCTACTTCATTTAATTATGATCCTTTAGCTAACATTGATAATGGTTTATGTGTAGATATAGTATATGGTTGTATGGACGCAACAGCATTTAATTATGATTTAAATGCGAATACTGACAATGGCTCTTGTATTTCATATATATATGGATGTACAGATAGTACTGCGTTTAATTACAATGTAAATGCGAATACTAACAATGGTTCATGTATAGATGTATTATTAGGATGTACAGATAATACTGCTCTTAATTTTGATCCTTTAGCTAATACATTAGATAATTCTTGTTGTTATATTGGTGGTTGTACCGATTCTTTATCAATAAATTATAATGAAAATGCTTGTTTTAATGATAATTCATGTATAACAGCAGTTCCTGGTTGTACTGATGTTTCAGCTTACAATTATGATCCAATAGCAAACGTAACAGATTCAATAGCTTGCTTGTATAATGCAGGTTGTTATGGTGGTCCAGGAATACCATATTGGTTAAATGATGGGTGTTTTGCTTGGGTAATTGATGTTGATGATTATTGTTGTACTAATGACTGGGACGCAAGTTGTCAATCAATGTATGATTATTGTCAATTAGGTTGGCCTACTTCTATAGAAGACATTTCTGTTTTAGGCATTATTGTTTATCCGAATCCAACACAAAATATAATTAATATAGAAACAAGATTAGAAATAGAAATTAAAGTGTATGATATGATGGGTAGATTATTAATAAAAGAAAAAAACACTAAACGATTAGATTTATCAAATTTATCAAATGGTTTATATAATTTATCTATAATATACAATAATAAGCGATACAGTAAACAAATAATTAAGCAATAACACAGTTTCCTAAATAATTTTATATTTATATAGGAATAACACATTAAAAAAATGGCAAACGATAAATATCACGGATATTCTCCTAAAAAAGAAACAACAGTTCCTAATGAAGGGGGACCGGGATCCGGAACTAGATTAGACAAAGTAAACCCATACGAATTTAGAAAAGGTATGGATCTTGAATTAACATCATTAGGTGTTT
>Ga0209337_1000868_pt1 | contig 23889 bp, 34 predicted proteins | sample LinPmetageLP53_FD_184044 | JGI IMG/M metagenome (GOLD analysis project Ga0209337, IMG submission 184044) | Marine viral communities from the Pacific Ocean - LP-53 (SPAdes) (version 2) | ecosystem: Environmental > Aquatic > Marine > Oceanic | place: Pacific Ocean | collected 2010-02-08 | reverse complement strand
CTGAAAATAGTAATGTTCCTACCATTGGGTACGAACTTGCAGATTGGTAATTTACTTCTATATCTATAAAATTACAATCTCTTGAAACTATTGCTGTTAAGGGCATATTATTTTGGTTTAAATTTTTAAAAAAGACCGATAGGGGGACTAATGCCCCCTATAAGTCTTATTAAGTTAATTATATTAGTCTACTAGTAAGTATTCTACTATAATATCTAGATCTGCTGTTGTACCAGTAGTTACTGCTCCTCCAATAGTAAGACCAATTGCTGCGTTAGTTGTTGTAACGTTAGCTTCATCTTCTACTCCAGATTCGTTTACTACCCAACCTGCTGTGTCTAATTTATTCATTGCTATTGCAGAACTTGCACTAATACCACCAACTGTAACTTGTACTGTTGTAGTTCCGCCTGTTCCTGCTAAAGCTACTGCTGCTCTTACAGTTACTCCTCTAATTATAGATCCAATTGGAATAACTGAAGTAGTTGCTAGTGAATGTGCCGCTGTTGATGTTCCATCTGAAATCAAATACTTAGCGTACGCGTGTTGTGTTTTTAAATTTCTTGCCATTTTTTTATTTTTTAAAGTTTAATAATTACAGTATAACGTTAGGAAAATTGCTAGCGAGATATGCGTTTAATTTATTTTCTACTACTAAGCTATCTGGATCTCCTGGTTTTAATCCAATGTTAAGTTCAATTAAATTATCAACACCATGAATTTGAGAAGATGAAGAACCATCTTTAGTTGCTACTAATGAATATACATCATAAGTATTAGTAATTAATACTTGATTTGTAGGAGCATTAGGAAGCTCTAATCTGTTATAATATCCATGAGAAGTTCCCATTAACTCATTTTCAAATTGTTTTAAATAATATACATCACCAGCTCCTCTATTACCAGTTGTAGAATAAGTAGTTGCATCTGTAGTACCGTTGCTATTCAAAGCTCCAGTTGCTGTAACTTCAGTTTCAAAAGCAAAGCTCATGTGAACTAAGTCTTCTTGTATTGATCCGTCAGCTTTAGCTTCACCTTTTTTATATCCTGTAAAACTTAATGCCCCACTAGAGTGAGTTACACCTTTTACCCAATGAGGTAAATCAGCGTTTATAGCTGCTAAGAAAAGCACCCCTTGTTCTGTAGGTGTATCATTTGTTGCAGGATCAACATCGATTTCATAATTTTTAAATTCAAATGGTGAAGCACCATTAGTTAAATTAATTACTTTTAATCTGTGTTTACCTATAGCAGTAGCATCAGTTGATAAAGTACTTACAGCTACTTCAGCTACTTGTGCTACAAAACTACTACCACTCCAATTAACTACATCTTTACCGTAAATCCAAGGAGTTACAATATTTCTTCCGTCAGTCCCACCTCCTACAATTCTAATTTGTGGAGCGGTTGCGAATGTGTCTCCTAAAACCAATTCTGTTGGTCCTAGTGCACTCATTTTTTCAATAGAAACTGCACCATCAGCTACTAGGCCATCTGCCCAACTTACTGCTGTACCGTCTCCTACTATTAAATGTCTTGCCATTTTTTTTGTTTTTTAAATTAATAATTTTTATTCATTTTTCCCCACCTCTATTTGGTGAGTTTTGTACCTAGGGTCACTAATTCCCTCTAGAATGCTACTTACCGTCATGTCCACAATCTCTTGATGTGAATGTATAGGTAACTCGCAATCAATCCCCAAAGGTAGTGAAATATTCCTTGGGTTTCTTATATAAGTAATTTTCATCGTATCTATTATAAATATATCACTTGTATAAATATCTATTTGATTTCCACGTATCGTTGTCAGTGGATCTGTATGTTTTGTCGTGTTAAAAGGATCTAAAAGCATAGTAAAAATATCATCTTGTTGAATAAAAGTATTACTAACTCTTAACCTTTCTGTAAATGTTGTTGGCTCTCTTTTTTCATTAAAAGCTATTCCTGAATTTAATCCTCTAGTACTTTCTAAATTTGTACCTACACTGTCTAAAGCTACTAATGTACTTACAGTTCCTACAGAAGCATCCCATTGAAACCAAGTGTGCACATTAGTATCAACAACAACTATAAATTCTCCTGGATGATTTAACGTTGTAAATTGTTCCCAATACACAGTAAATCCTGGTCCAGCATTATTTATTATATCTTGAATTAATGCTTGAATGTCTGATGGAAAAACAAGAGAATTAGAATTAGTCCATAAAATTTGTTGTCCTTGTGTTAAATCACTAGCATCTTCATACATTACTATACTGTCTGCAATTTGTGTATTTTTATCACAAACAAAATCACTTAAACTCATAGTGAAATAATTAATTGGATCTGGATAAATTATATTCCAATTCATAGGATTACAATTATCTATCCAAACTGTTGATTGTTGATTTACTAAATACATATAGTCAGCAGGTAATGTAAATGTATCTACGAAAATATTATTTCTTAATTGCTCTTTAAATGTTACAGGAGCTTCAAATTCTCTAACAATAGTACGAAGATCATCAATTCTTTTTTGACTTTCTTCAAATCCAGTTCTATGTCTATTATTTCCTGAATATTTTGTATTAATAAATCTCAATTGAGACTTATTTAAATCAATATCTATTTCTTGAGGTAATAGCATATCAGCTTGGAGTGAATTGATTTTATCCACTCCCTGCTGAATTGCTAGATGCATCTCTTGTACATTCATATTATACTAATGATAATTCTTTAAGTTTAGCTCTTAATATAGTTAATTTTCCAGAATTCTTTTTATCTTTAAGATGTATAATAGCATCATCTAATGTATCTCCAATTATCTCATCAATAAAAATTATCTGATTTCCAATTTTTCTTAAAACTCCAGCTGTTACCATTTCTTCAATTTCTGCTTTCATTTCTAAGTTTTTATCCATTGCTACTCTAATAAACTTCTTTGGATCTGCATTCTTAATTTCATATAAACTATTTTCAACTTGATCTGAAGTTAATCTATCAGGATTTGAAGTAGATAATAATCTTAAGATTCTTTTCATGTTATCTAAACTAGTAGAAACTTTAATAAATACTTTATCTGCATCTTTCTTTAATTGGATTGAGTTATTTTTAACTTTATCCTCTCTAGAAAGATCTTGAATATAAAACTTTTTATTAAACTCTGAATCCATTTCTTCTTTAGTCATTGCTACATGCGGATGTTTTATAGCAAAATTATAATGAATAAAATCCATAACATTTAATGGTTTATCATTATCATCTTTACCAATTTCAAATTCAACACCTGTAAATCCTACAGGAATTGTAAGTTCTGCCCAAAATTGTTTAGAATGTTTTGGCCAATCAACATGATTAGGATCAACATCTAAAATTCCTTGCATATACTTTTTTTCGTCTTCAACATCAAAACCTTTTAAAGGTTGTCTGTTAACATAGACACTACTAAGCTTCATTTTTGCTTCGGCTCTTACCGCTTTAGGTAAATGGTTCATTATGTCCATTCTCCTTAAATACACTTTTTTACTCATAATTTTAGTTCTTTTAAAGTTTTAATTAAGTGGGTGTAAAGAATAACTCCCCGTATAATAATCAATTAAAGAAGCGGGGGATTGCTCCCCCACAACCTTAATCAAAAACCAATATATAGACGCAAATTAATGCCAAATTAAGATGCTGTACAAGTGATATCTAACGAAGTATCAAAACGTCTTAACGCGATACCTGCAGTTTTCAACATATGTACAGACGCCCCATCTACATCAGATGCTCTGGAAGAAGTTGAATCAAATCCTCTAGGGACTACAGATCCAGCTACACACCATCTCATAGACTCACGACCTTTCTTAGAGATCATTTGTAGGTTATTCTGACCATCATAATTTGATTGATCAACAAATACCATTCTATAAGATTCAAGAGAGTATCCTGTAACAGGGTGCTTCGAACGAGCTTGTGCAACAGCACCGTGGTCAAACATAGGAAGTTTTACAACATTCACATGATGCCCATCAATATGTTCGTACGAAGTAAAATAACCACTCATACCTAATGATCTACCAGATCCAGTGATGAAACGATTCTCTCCACCAACTTTCCAAGAACCTGCTCCTCCTGAAAAATGAGATTTAAGAGCCTCATCAAATTCTCTAGCACCACCAGTACCAGTATAAAGGGTTATTTGTTTTTTAGAAGCATCAGTCATTTGGTAAAATAAATCACCAATGATGTTCTTTAATTTTGTTTCAGTCATTACAGAGTAAGTGTCAGTTTCAACAATTTGCTCTAAAAGACCAGGACCTACAATTACTGGCTGACCATTTTCATCTTTCATGAAAGTAGCACCATTTGAATCATAAGTTTTTTGACCATACCAGTAGTACATTTCACACTCTTCTTTAAAGTCAAGCATGTGTAAGTACTCTTCATAGTCCATCCAAAGTTTAGTAGTTTTACCACCTTTTGTAGGTAAAGCAAATTCAGCTACATAATCTTTAGCGTTTCCAGACATATGGTAAGATTTTCTAACTGTAGTTAGTTTGTTTCTTACTTTACCTGGAGTTTCCCAGTTTGAAGCATTACCTCTAGAGAAGTCTACTCCTACCGGTGCATACATTTGAGCCCAAAGAGCTCCTGCTGTAACATCCGCTGCTGCAACTGTTGCTGAAGCCGCTGGATTTACTAATTGTAATGTATATTTCCATGAAGTTCCCCCAGCTACCTGCTCAGGTTGTTTCATAATACGTGCTTGAGTACCTGCTTGAGATACTAACACATATGGAAATACAAAGTGTTTGTCAGGAAATTCCAACTCGAAAGTTGCTCCTGCTTGTCCAACATTAGTAGTACTTGACATTGTTACTGCAACTGGTCTCGTTCTTAATCGGTGCGTTGACACACGATACTCATATTCTAACCTGTCAATAGATTTTGTATTACCAACACCTTCTGTTAAAAAGGATAACGGAAATCTTTTATCGTCTTTTCCTGCTAAATGAGTTATAATCGGAGACAGTTCAGTAGGTTTTGCCAATAATGCATTTGATAGACTGTTCATATCTGTCATTTGCGAGTCATTGTAAAACGTCTTTTGGACGCTTATGTTTGTTCCGTTAACTGCCATTTTAATTAAAATTTTTGTAGGGTGTCTATCTCCCTGTTAAGACATATCTTTAAATACTAAGATCTAGATCATCTACATCAAAGTTTTTATTTCTTCTATTTGATTTACGAGCACTTTTAACTCTAGACTCGTTTTTCATAATTCTTTCTTTAAGAGATCGTGTACTTTTTGTTCTGGCTTTAGTGTTAACTATTGTTTCTAAATCAAAACCTTTATACATTAAATAATCAATTGCTAATTTTACATCCATTTCTGCACCTAAATGATCTACATCACGCTGAGTGTGACCTTCTTGATTTATAGGTCTTGATAAATATTCAAAAAACTTACTCTTATCGTTTTCTGGCACTGTCAATCCTGCAAACTCATTTGAATTCTCAATAGTATCTGCAACTCCATTCCAAAATCCATTTAACTCTTCTCTTTGGGTTTGTTGTTGTTTTACTTGGTCTTGCATTAGTTGATCTCTTTGTTCTCCTTGATATTTACCTAGAGCTCTTCTTGCAGCTTCTGATTTACCATATAGTTTACCAGTATCTTCATAGTCTTCAAGCATCTCATTTATAAAATCACCGTCATGTCCTTTAATTGCTAAATAATCTCCAAGTATAGCTTTCTGACTAGAAATATCACTTTCAGATATTGCTAAGGTATTATAATCCATATTAGGATCATGAGCATTCATAAAATCTTGAGAATCCCCTCCATTCAAAACATATTGTAGATGATTTTTTACTAATGGGAAATTCTCTAACACGTTATCCATTTTATCATTTGCTATTCTATCTGCCATATCTTTAGTCAAAGCTGTTAGTCCTTCAGGAGTATCTTCATAATCTTGATCAACTTCATATCCTAATGAATCTAAAATTGAACTAACTACAGTATCATCGTAGTCTTCATCTCCATCAGTATCTTCATCTCCATAATCATTTTCATGTTCCTCATCGTACTCCTCTTCTTCATCTTCACTTTCCTCTTCCTCTTCTTCTTCTTCCTCCTCTTCTAGCTCTTCCTCTAAGTTTTCTTCTTCTGTATCTTCTATTTCTAGATCAGATTCATCTGTTTGTACTGGAGCTATTTCTTCTGTGGCTACTCCTTCACCACTGATTACATCATCAAATGTGATGTCATCTAGTTGTATCTTTTCATTATTGTCCATATATATTTAGTTTTAGTTTGGTTACAAATTTACACATTATATTAATATTTTTTACACTTTTTAATTTTTCTATATTTACATTATTATATAACACTTATTTTTCTTCTGGTATAACATATGCTGGAGTTTCTTTAATTAAATCTAAGAGATCTTGATTGTTATTAATAATATTATCTCTAATATCTATTATTTGTTTGCCATATAATTTCTCTTTTTTCATATTGATAGACCCTTTTTGTTTAACGTCTCCTACTTTTTTACCTTCAGGAATAACATCATTTTCAGTATATAATACATTAGGAGGAACTTTTACCCCATAAAAAGCTTTAACATTACCTCCATGATAGTCTGCTTCTGTATTTTGATATATGTGCCCTAATCCATTATATCTTTGTATTGTATATTCTTCTCCATCATTAACATCTGCTGCCCCTTCAATTCCTGAATTTGGATTATGTCGATTCCAAATAGAAGCCATATAGGGTATATAAGAAAATCTAAAAGCATTATTATGTTTTTCAGGAATTATACTCATTCCTTTTTTTTCTAATGTAGCTAACTTTTCACTGGAACCAAGTACATGTCCAAGATTCATATCTGATTTTCCAAGATTACCTTCTTGCATAGCTATAGCAATGGCTAATTCTGGAGGTAAATTATAATATTTAGCTCTAGAAATTATAGCTGTTATTAAATCTTTATTATATTTACCACTTTTAAGATCTCTTGTTGGTACTATATCCTCATTATCTATTCCTCTTATTTTTCTTTTATCAGATATATAAATAGAATTTTCTAAATTATTACCATCAAGTAATATTCTGTTTGCATTTGATTCATCATCTCCACCTACTGCTAAATGTTTTAAAACTTCTTTGCCTGTCCCTTCAATTCCTGTTGTGTTCAGATTTAAAGAGCTATTCATTTGACTCTTTATTTTATCCCATAGAGATGTAGAATCTGCAAAAGATCCAGTTTGATGTTTTTTAACACCTCCCCATCCCTGTTTAGATATATATGATAATTTCTGTTTATTTTTAGGAGCTTCTTCATACATAAAATTTAAATTTTTAAGATAAGTATCCTCAAACATTTTTAAGTTATTTAATCCTATTTGCTTTTTCCAATTTCCTAATACTGAAAAATCATATACCTCTTGTTGTGTATCAAATTTATAAATTTCATTTCTTAACTTAGCTTCAAATTTTGCTCGATCTGGTTGAAGTTGATACCATTTTCCAGTTTCATTATTTTGAAACAATGTAGGCCAAGCCTCTAATGTATCAGGATCATGCGCCATTAAATGAGTTGAATGAGAACCATCTGGATTTTGTTTTACGTTTTCTCTTGAAGATCTAGCTCGTATTGGGTTTTGAGATTCTTGATAATTAGTATTCATTTCATTTTCAAACTGTTCCTGTTTATATCCTCCATTTTGATGCATGAGAAAAGCAGGATCAGATAATCTTTTTTCTCTATTATCATGAAACTCTTGTTCTGCTTTTGCCATTCTGTTTTCTGTATCCTCCAGGAATTGTTTAAATTCTCCAGAGTGTTTATTTCCAGGCTTTTGTTCTGAAAGGTCATTTTTTAATCCTCCATCTTGATAAGTTCCTGGAGTTTCTATTACTGTACCAACATCCTCTCCCATAGGAAGATTTTCTATTCCTGGGGGAACATTATTATAAGATCTAACTACATTACCTTTTTTATCCATTTTTTTAATGTTAATAGGTCCATCCATACCTTTAGTATTAAAATTACCAGTTGAATCTGGAAATGCCATACTTGTTCCTGGAGGTTTACCCCTTAATCCTTGTTCTTGTTCCTTTGGAGTTCTAGCTACTTCATCTACTCCGAATGCTTGTTCTTCTGTTTCATTTATCATTTTATTTATAGATCCTTTATATCCATCTTGTAAAGAATTTTTAATGATATTCATTTTTTCTTCTGGTGTCAGCATTATTTATTAGATTTTGGTTTAGATCTAGCAATTTTAAGTTTATTATTAACATCTTTATTTTTAATACCTGCCTCTTTTTGTTTTATTCCTAATTCAGACCTTTTAATACTTTCATCAGCTTTGTTTGATCTTGCTTGTTCATTAGATTGGTTTCTTCTAGTATCTGCATCTTTTTGTTTAACTTCTACCTCTTGATTACCTTGAATAGTATCTAATTGAATTCTTTGGTTATTATCATTTGCATGTATTTTAGCAATTTCAATACTAGCATCTCTATCTTTCTGTTTAGTCTCAGCATCTAACTGCATTTGTTGCTGCGCTTGTTCTAATTGACCTTGTTGAGCTGCCATTTCAGCTTCTTGTTGTTTTGCTTGTAATTCTTGAGTTTGTTTTTCTACCTGTCCAATTTTAGCTTTAATTGTAGCAAAACTTTCAGCGTCTACCATTTCTATAATAGTAGATGCTGGTACTCCATTCTGCATCATAGATTGAGATAGTTGTTTAATAATTTCCATTTTTTCTTGCTCTTTTCCAGAATCTGTTACAAATACCCCATAATTAGATTCCATATGACCTACACTTTCTAAATCTAAAAAGTCTGTAGTACCATCAGGCATTACAAAAGCTGCTTTTTTACCAGTATGCCAAGCTTCTTTAGAGTAATCTAATAATGCTTGCATATCTCTTTCTTCCATTCTATTAAACTTCTTGAATAAATCTTCAGTAATATGAGAGGACTGTACAATAGCTTGTTGAGAAGTTGCTTTACCTTCATAACTTCCAATTTGTCCTTGTCTTTGTCTATTAACTCCAGATATCTTTTCCCATTCTAACATAATAGATTCTAATAATCCTATGTATTGTTCAATTGTTTTAACAGACATATCTAATACAGATTGATGTTGAGGATTTAATTGTATTCCTTCTTTATTATAATCTACCCACGCTATACCTGTACCTTCAACATAGTACATAAATTTATCCATATCCCATTTTTTAGGGATCATATTAATATCAAACTGAGCAATAACATCTTTACTCCTAGCTATAGCAAGTTCTAATCTATATTTATATACATTATAAGTTAATTGAAATGGGATACCTAATGATACTAAAGATATATTTGGCGCATTTACATCTGAATATCTTCTACCATTTATAGGTAATTTACATGTAGACATGTTATCTAATGATAATCTTTGATTAGCAACTGGGTGTATATTAATAAACATTCTTCCATCTACTCTTGTTCCTTCCCAAACTTCATTAATCCAGATCCATTCTATTTTACCCCCTAACTCTTTTAATTCTTTTGGCATTCTAAACCCGTCTTCAACTTGCATCTCTTCAATTTGTCCTGTCTCAGGGCTCATAAAAGTTAAAAATCCTATACGTGCTCTAGATTTCCAATATACATTAATAACTTCTATTAATCTATTTCTATATGCATTAGGATCTTTACCTACTGAACTTGCATATAAAAGATATGAATCTGCTTCCATATGTCTAGGTTCTTCTAGTTCTAATATTTGTTCATCTGTTAGATCTTCATAATAATGATCTATTACTGTAGATGCATGCATATATTTTCTAACTAAAGCCCAATCTCCATCTTCTACAAAATCTAAATCCGGATCTAAATCATAATCAACATCAATAGGATTAAGTATTTCATAGTAAGGCTCTTTATTTCTAACTCCTCTATGAGTATAAACTTCTCCAGACACTAAGAAATGAAACCAACCTTTATTTAGTTTATCTTCTACTTCTTGCTCTTGCATAATGTAGTTCATAGCACTTTGTCCTTTAACACCTCTATTATCTACATATGTAGATTGAAATTGCTCTTCTATATGTTGAGGCAATTCAATTTCTTTTGAGTCTACTCCAGTTTCTACTCCTCTTTCATTCATTTGGTTTACAAACATCTGTGAAAGATTTTGATAAATCTCTTGATTTAAAGCTTCCTCTTTAAGAGAAATACTATCAGCATTTTTAACTACAACGGAAAAATTGAGAGGTCTTTTAGACTTCTCTCCTAGAAGGAGATCAATTATAGGCTTTATAATAGGGAAATTACGCATTTTTGAGGGAAAGTTGCTACGGCTTTTGCCGTATGGCTTTAATACGTGTTTGTAGTCTTCCTCATCAATTGTTCCATTATAGTAATCATACAATCTTTTTAGATTGTCTTTATTTGTAGAGTATCCAGTACCCTGGTTAGAAAGATCTATGTATGCTTCTACACATCCTTCTCTCCATTTTTTATCTTTCTTATTTATAGACAGTTTCTGTCTTGGTATTTTATTATAGCCCATAATTTACAAATTTACTTAAATTTATCTTTATTCTTACCGTAGGGTTAAATATTACATTTTTAATTATATATATAACACTATAAATAATCACAAATGGCATATAAACTATACTTTAATGTTAATTCTTCTCCTTCTTGTATTTTTTTTATTGTTTTTAGGCTTTTATAATCTGTATCTTCGCCCTCTATTAGCTCACAATTAGGTTTCTCTGAATGATTAATAAATCCTCCTAAAGGAGTTCTAATCCAACTGTGTTGAAAATTTGGATCATATACATGACTTATACCCATAACTACCTCTCCCGGAATATCTTCTTTTGCAAGGATCCCTGCTCCATGAATATTTGATGGTCCTATCGTTAAGTATTCTGGTAGAGGGTTATAAGGTTCTTTATTCTTTTCTTTTTCCATTCTAATAATAATTTTGGTCAAACCAAGTGTTTGCTGAGTTATCTTCTAATATATCTTTTACTTCTGTATTATATAATTCTCTAGTGTGATACATACCAATCATAAATGCCATAACTCTGTCAAAGTTACCTTTATGGTTAAACTTAATTAACTCCATTAAAAAAGCAGGATCATATATTTTGTGCAAATTTAGTAATTTGTTTCCATTCTCGTCAGTACTTCTTGTAGTATTTAACCAATCTCTTATATATATTTCACCTTGACGTTTTCTTCCTTCTGTCATGTGCATACCATATTGACGTTTTACTGTCCTACTTCTTAGTTCTTTTTTATCTAACATTTCAAACTCTTCTTGTAATTTATGTAACTTTCTATATCTCTTTGCGTATGCTATAACCTCACCTCGATCATTCTCAAATCCTATCTTACATCCATAATAATCAGACAATAAAAATAAATTTCTATTGTAATCATCTTGTGTTTTTGGTCTCCCTACGTAAGAAGCTACTATAAGATCGTCTGGTTGAGATATATTATTAGGCCTTTTTAATACATATGCAGCTCCTAGAGATGTAGAATCTGCCGATTGATTTTGACCATACGGGTCATGGCAAATTACATACATATTCATAGGTACTTGTTGTTCATTATTTTTATATGGTGCTTCATATATTACTACTGCTCCTGTTGTATCATCATCTTTTCTATGTGGAAATTTTAATACCTGTTTAAGATCTCCATCTGGAGTAAACTTAACTTTACCTTTAGTATCATGATATAATCTCCCAACGGTACCTACTGATTGTAAATTTCTAGCTTTTATATTATTATATTGTTCTTGTAAAGATGCTACATCAAATAAATTAGCTGTTACTTGTAATGTAGCCTCTTGAGGAGAAAAAGGGTGCTCTGCTATATATTGGTCTAACGATTTAGCATCTGCAGCACCCTTCTTTTTGTCCCTCATTTTCTCTTCATACTCTTTAGCTTTTTGAACGGATGAATTACCATCGTCATCTATAAATCCATCTAAATTAGTTTGTATAGGAATAAAATACCCACACTTAGTTCCAAAAGCTCCTTCATCCCATATATTATCATAGTCCATACAATCATATGCTTCTGGATTATAAAATATTTCTTCCATAGCCTCAAAGTCAGCTCCTTCTGTACCACCTGTTCCAAAAGCAATCATTAGTCCTAATGTTTTTGCCCCTTGTCTCATTGTTGGCATAGTTACTTCCCAAGCTTTTAATAATCCCGGGAAAGATCCTGCTTCCTCAAAGAATACTAACTCTCCTGCTTTACCCCTTACTTTATCTGGAGCATCTTTTAGTGAAACTCCCATAATCTGAGACTTCATACCCATCTCTATCTCAATACCATTAACTTTCTTTTTATACCCAGACATTTTACTCATTTCTCTATCTCTTAATCTTGGTTGAGCCCAAGCAGTATTATCATCTATAAAAGATAAGAACTCCCATGCTTTAGATAAGAGTCCATCCCCAATTAAGTATTCTTTTTGTGATGCAAATACAAAGTTTTTAGAGTTCTTTACAAAAAAGTAATTACGAGCAAGCATAGATCCAGCTTTATAAGAATATCCTTTACGCCGTGCCTTTAAGACGATCATATGTTTGTTACTTGCCCTAGCTTTATCTATCTCTTGAAAATATTCCCAATCACCATCATAAAATCTAGGGAAACTACGCTCTCGTTTAGATTGAATTGTGCCATCTGGAAGTTCTTCGTCTATAGCTCTATCTATAGGACAATAATTTAAATAAAAATAATGGAATCCTGTAATATGTAGTTCATCTACAGCATACCCATACATACATCTGTTTTTTTCCTCATCCCAAAAGTCATAGTACTCTTTTGTTCCTGGTAAAGCTGATGTATAATAGCCATTCTTTAAAAAAGAAACAGCAGCAGGTCTTATTCTATCTATGTCTTTAAACATTCCTTTTTTATATTAACTAGTTCAGAACATTTTTCATATTCTTCTGTAGTTGTAAAGTATTCTATTAACATATCTATTATATCTACACTTCTCCCATCTTCTTGTATAGGATCAAAAGGTAAATGAAACTCATCTATAACACGTTCATCTAACTCGTAAAATATATCGTCTAAAGTTTTTTTTCTAGTTATTAAATTATAAGCATTGTCCATTGCGTTCTCATACATTTCTAAATCTTCTAAAAAGTCCATTACATACTGTATTTATTAACCTCAACTCCTCCTCTATTTGTATTTGCTGCTTGCTCTTCTTTTTTAACTATTTCTTCTAGTCTAGATAGACCATCTACTACCTTCCCCATATTAGATAAATTAGTTATAAGATCTTTAGCATGGAATATAGGCTTTCCATTATCATCTACTAATGTTAAATCTATACTCCTAAAGTATTTCTCTAATTTTACTATTGATTCTCTGGCTGCTTTTAATAATCTTACTGCTGAAGTTTCAATTAGCTTTTCATACTTATCACAAGCACCTAATACTTTAGAAGACGGAGCCCATTTGCTTTTATCGTCAAAAATACTATTCTTTACTTCAATAATACGTTGCTCCCACTCATAAACTGAAAAAGGTGATTTATGATCTACCATAAAATAAACAAATGCTAGTTCTTTTGTGTCTAAATTCTTAAACTCTGTAATAGTTAAAGAGTAAGGACTAGGTAATGCTGCTCCATCACTTATATATATTAATTCATTTATTAGACTCATTTTTTAATTTAGTTATATGTTCTACTCTTTTAGGATTTACTGTAAACTTTCCAAAGTACGGTAATCTTATGCTATCAAAGTTTCCTTTTTTCATTATTTTTTCAACAAATTCAAATTGATGCTCTATTATTTGTTTAACTTTTTTTAATGGTAAATCATATTTATTTGCTAAATGATATATAAGCTCTTCTTTATTTTTTATCATTTTTTTTAAGTATCTTTCTCCATCTCCCGGGTTTATCTGGACAATCTGTAGTACTCCATTTAGCTTTATGTTCTAATAAACATCCACATAATCCACATCTCATAGACTTTTCAATTAAATGTGGGCACTCTTTGCATGTACTTAATCGTCTTGTATATTGATCAGGTGTTACATTAGGGGCTCCTTCTTTAATATATTTACTTAATTCTTTACCAAAATTAGTAACCATTTGAAATAGACTTGGTGGTTTTTGATGTAAATCTTCGTTATCGTTCATTTTTAAAAGTTTTGATTGTAATTAACTCTCCGTTTTCATCTTGTAGTATAAATATATCATACGGATCAACTTCAAATATAGTTAATACAAGATTTAGACTATAGTCTCTACTCATTTCTAGTAATTGTAACTTCAATTGTTTCTGCATTTGGCTTTAAAAAAGGGTTTAGTTTATACGTAGTGTCAGTCTTTAATATTGCTCCTTTATCTTTAAATTTTTTAATATAGTTATTTAAAGTATTGTAATCTTTTAATCCTACCATTTGAGCTACTGCTTTTTTATTTTTAACACTACAAAAATTAACTTCTTCTATAATATTATCTACATCTATAAACGCTGTTAAAATTGATAGTTCTTTATCTGTTAAATTAAATATTCCATTCCATAGTTGTATATATTTATACGTACTATCTATATTAACTGTTATTTTTTTTCTTTTCATATTCTTTTTCTAGTTCTATTAATAATTTACGATCCCCAAACATAGGTTTAGCTCTAAGTCCTTTTTCATACTCTTCAGGTTTAAAAATACATTTAACTTCTTTAATACTGTTATCAGAACTTCTTTTAATTATCCATCTTCTACCTCTTACAGTTCCTTGCTTTTTTAATACTAATCTTAAACTCATAATTTAAATTTTTTATGTAAATTTCCTGTTATTAAACAAATGTATTTATCTTTTGTAGTAAATACTCTTCTCCTACATTTACAATTATGAAATCCTAACACATGTATTATATATCTAAGCTTTTTCATTTATTTGTATTCTTGCTTTACCGTCTTCTATTATTATTGTGCATGTTTGAGATTGTCTATTAAACTCTTCTATATACTTAGACATATCTTCTCTACTACATAAAAAAGATAAGAATACTTGTAGCTCTTTAGTAGCTAATATAGTTTTATCTTTTAATTGTAAATAGTTACTTCCTGCATCAATTAATGCATGATAGTCGTCAATAGATATTGTAACAGACCCTTTTACCACTTCCCTAATAGCTGATGTTCTCCTACAATAAGGTAGTCTTTATCTTCAATACGAGATTTTACAGCCTCTGTTCTAGGATCTACCATAACAGTATCCCCAACTTTGACAAATGAACACATAGGTCCAATAGCTAATACGTCTAATACATTAGATCTCTTAGCGTTTGCTATAGATGATGCTTCATCTAGTATAATACCTGATTCAGTTTCTGTAATTGTTGGGTCTGGAAGGACAACCCACGATCCGTTTGGTTTAAATTTCATAATCTATATATTTTGTTTGGGGACAAAGATATAAATTATTTTTTTACAAATCCAAGTATTTTTTATATTTTTTTCAACAGGATATAACTTCCCCCCTTGGATTTTCTCTTTCAAGTTGTGATTTCAATCTAGCAGTGCTCCGTTTTAAGGGACCCAGGGATACTATTTTTGGTGTTAATTCACCTCACTTACCTATGTGAAATGTACCCCAACTAGATCTTATACTTTAACTCTTTTGCAATTACCGGAGAAAACTCTATCTCTATTTGAGACTACAATCCGATGTCTAATCCCTTTTTTGGTTACCGTGGGATGAATAATATTGCGCTGCAAAGATATAAAAAGTTTGTTACAAAAAACAAAATACCAAAAAAATTTTTTAGGGGAGGATGTGAACGTACTAAGGTACTAGGTCAGTCACCCCACCGTTCGTCTGGAGTTCCAAGTACCCCGGACTTCAATTTCAATCAGTTCTTAAGTATTCAAAGTCAAATATATTTGGTAGTCATACCATACCAGTCATGGTTACACCTTGGTATCTGTATGTATACACACCACATCTCAATCACACACATCGTCACTCTTTTAAAACATATGAGTAAGTCACTCATTAAATACTATAACATTATAGTAAGATAAGAACTAACTGAGTATTAAAACAATCTCCTTGAAACATAGGATACAAAGAGTTCTTCATCTTATTATTATAATAACAACAGTAAGGTAAAGTGGAGGTCTTCTCAAAAATATCGGTTGAAAGAGTATCGGTTGAGAGGTATACGAAACCACATTTAAAACATGAAAAGACTGTAGTAAACTTACTGTTGTTATTTATTTAACCTAAACATTAACTAAAACATTAACTAAACATTATCAATCATGAACAAAGAACATTACTACACATCACAAACAGACAGAGAAAGACTATCATCATCACAACGACAACTCATGTCATTACAATCTAAGTATGATACATTACTACTCAAAGAAAGAGAACATCTAAACAATATCACTGATTTACATAAAGTATTAGACAATCAAATATGGAACTTTCCAGGAGAACAAACTCCAATGTATATGTTAAACACATTAGAAGAATGTTATAATTACTTAATGGTATCACCAGATGTAATTGATAGTGAAGGTTTACTAAAAGATTTAAGAAATGTAATTAAATTCCTACAACAATGAAAGAACCTAAACCAATACTAATATTAGTGGGACTAACAATCCTACTAATATTTATACTATACTTTACATTAAATATAGTACAACCAAACAATGATTGTAATATAACTGGACCACATTATCATGATAAAGAATTATATTACAATGATACTACTATAATAAAACAGAAACACTATCCAAGTGGAGAAATACTAATAGATACAATTATAACAATAAACAAGGTTGATGATATACCTTTTTAAAATCATCAAATAATCCATTAAAACATAAATAACATGGACAATCAATTAAACAGTGGTAACCTTAACACTCTAATCCAAGGACAAACACTAATTGTTAACGCAAGAAAAGTATCGGGAGATAAGATACACCTTGAGTTTGCAGAAATCACAAATGATAGAAAGAATACAAGTGTAATAGGGGAATTCAACAAATCAGATGTTAACTTCACCTCATCAGCAAGACGAGCATGGGTAACAGCAGAACCTGTAGATGCAAAAGATTTATTAGGAGTTGACTTTGGACCGCAAGCAGAATGGTACATGTCACCAAAAGGAGAAATAATGGATTTAAACATACTTAATCCTACAATAAAAGGAGAAAGAGTTCAAATCTTAATTACTGAAACAACAGAACCAACAGAATGGCAACAAGCCAACATTGAGAGTTCATGTAAAAAAGCAGGTAAAAATGGACCACCAATTACTCACCAAGGAGGATATATCTTCAGTAATACATCTGTTGTAAGAGCCAGTAAATTTGACGGACACACACTTCTAGAGATGGATAAAGTTACAGAGTTAGAAACATCTAATGTATCAGAAGAAGAATTAGCAAGTATGGTATAATTCAAATCATAACATACACACTAGCATAATTGTTAGTGTGTGTGTTATTTTTTAAACAAATACACTAGATACTAAGACGCTACAAAATAATAATTAAAACATTTACTACGACATACTAAATTATTAATTATAAAAACAAATAAAGAAATGAAGATAAAATTAAAAGGAATATGTATAAATATAGATAAATCAAGAAATATAAACAAATTAGAACTATTAAAAGAACTATGTTTAAATGAGTTGACTAGCAAGGATACATATAAAGGCAAAACTAAATTATTAATCATGATAGTTAGTATGCTTGACAAAAGAATATCAATACAGCATGATACACAATATGCATATGAAATTGATACAATATTAAACTAAATAATAACTTAACTTATGGCAAAAATGAAATGGATTTATCAAATGGTCCAAGATGGTACATTTGATGTATTTAAATTAAATTTTAAACTAGCTAAAGATAATAATTTAAAATCATTTACTTTTGACGGTAAAGAATTTGATTTATTATTAGCAGGAGCGATCATTCAAGTTGGAGAACAAGCAACACATGAATATGATCAACATGTAGATCAACAATCACTTGAAGAGTTCCAAGAATGGAGTATTCAACATAGAGCATCATGATATATACAATAGGAATTAACACACTAATACCAAGAACTGAATTTGCACAATGTGATATACACGATGTCGTAAACTACTGCAACAGTAAAAAGGTATTAGGTGTTGATACCGAAACAGAAGGATTTGATTTCACTTGTAAGAAAATGATCATGTTTCAGATAGGTGATGAAGATAATCAATTTATCATTGACACTAGATTTGTGTCAATTGAGCCATTAAGACAAGTACTTGAGGATAAGAGTATTATAAAGATATTTCACAATGCTAAGTTTGACTATAAGTTTATTAAGAAATGGGGTAACATAGACTGTGAAGGTATTTATGATACATTTCTTACAGAGCTTGTTATAAGCTGTGGTAAAAGTATAGGTTATGGTCTTAAAGATGTATGTAAGCGTTATCTAAATGTTGAGCTAAACAAAGAGGTAAGAAACCTATTTATAGGCTTGACTGGTCAACCATTTACTGTAGATCAAATAGTTTATGGTGCTAAAGATGTAGAGTATTTATGTAAAATTAAAAATCTACAACAAAAAGACATAGATAAGTATAAACTACAAAATGTAGTAGATCTCGAAAACGAAGCTGTTCTTGCATTTGCAGACATGGAGTTTAATGGTCTTGAGCTAGACAGTGAACAATGGAAGACACTAGAGTCTGTAAATACTAAAAGAGCTGACAGTTTAGCTATCAATTTAGATCAGACATTAATAGAAAATACTAATTTAACTTCTTTTGTCTCTAAGTATCTACAAACAGACATGTTCACACCACTTGAAAATCTTAGGAAAGTTGATGTTAAGTGGACCTCTCCTAAACAGGTCCTTGAGGTCTTTCAAGTTCTTGTCCCTAAACTTGAGAATGTTAACGGTAAAGAGATGTATAAATATAGATTTAAACATGAGCTTATTGATACATATGTACAATACAAAGAAGCAATGAAATTGTGTACATCTTATGGTCATAAGTTTCTTGATAATCTAAAGGGAGATAATAAAATTCACACCAGTTTTCATCAAATACTAGACACAGGGCGTGTAAGCTCTTCTAAACCTAATATGCAGCAAATACCTGCAGATAATGTTTATAGAAATTGCTTTACTGCTCCATCAGGGTGGTCGTTTGTAAGTGCTGACTATTCTAGTCAAGAATTGAATGTCATCGCTTTTGGCTCGAAAGATCCAGTCTGGATAGAAGCATTACAGAGTGGTCAAGACTTACATTCAACCTGCGCTGAACTAGTATATGGAGAGAAATGGTTAACCAGTGCCGAGGACAATTGTGCTTATCTTAGTCGTAAAATAAAGTGCAATTGTCCAGAGCACAAAAAACTAAGAACAAATGTTAAAACAATTAATTTTGGGCTTGCTTATGGTATGGGTCCTAATAAACTTGCTGATACTCTCAATATTGAGTTGGACGCCGCTAAAGCGCTTATTGATAAATACTTTGAGGCATTTCCGGCAATACAAGGATTTCTAGATAAACTAGGTAACTTTGGTAAACGATATGGTTATATTAAAACATTTCCTCCTTATAACAGACGTAGATGGTTTACTAACTGGTATCCTAGAATATGGGATAACAAATCATCATCTATGGAATTAGGTAGTATTGAACGAGCATCTAAAAATACACCTATACAAGGAGCTAGTGCAGATATGACTAAAAAAGCTCTAATATTAATGCGTAATTACATTAAAGAGTTTAATATGCCTGTTAAATTAGTTATGACTGTTCATGATCAAATAGATACCATATGTAAAGATGAGTATGTAGGTGCATGGATAATTAAAATGAAAGAACTAATGGAAGAGGCAGCATTAGAGATAGTAACAAATGGCTTGTTAAAAGCTGAAGTAACAGTGAGTGATTGCTGGGAGAAATAAGATAGAGAGAGAGTAAAGACAGAGCGCAGTATACAAAAAAGAGGATAAAGCTGACGACACCTTCAAGTCCACCTCTCTCTCTTTATCTTTTAATATAAGTATTACGAAGGGGTGGACATAAAGGCAATTTTGCCAATAACGGTTAATACGCTTGTTCACCCTGGAGTATTTAAATTAAAATAAATAAATATGGATAAAGAATTAGTACGAGCATTTGTACAAGAATGTATAGATGTACAAGATTGGGAAGCTAGACAAAAAGCTAATCATATAGAAATGAATGAGTGGTTTAAATACAGTGGAAAGACTGAAGTAGAAAAGCCTTTGTATGAATTTGAAGAACACAAACAACCTAAATATTTACAGAATTTAAATCATATGTGTGACACAATACATGATGTGAGAAAACAATTAAAAAAAAATGAAAACATTAATAAAGATGGATACAAGCAACACAAACAAAACGATTGAGCAAAAGAAAGCTCTAAATCAATGGGCAGTTAACAAGTTCATTGGTAGTATAATAGCAGGTACAGGCTTTGGTAAGTCAAGATGTGGTGTACTAGCTGTTGAATTTGCTTTAAAGGAATGCCAACAAGCTAGAACCAATGGTTATAGGAAAAGAAATGCATATAGTGGACGTGCCCTCATATTAGTTCCTACTATACAACTTCAAGATCAATTTCGTGCTGAATTTACTAAATGGGGGGTAGAGCGTTGTTTAGATAATGTGGATATACTCTGTTATCAGTCTGCTTACAAGCTTGTAGGTAAATACTATGATATAGTAGTATGTGATGAGATACACTTAGGATTAAGTGTAAAATATCGTAAATTCTTTGAGAACAATACATATGATAAACTATTATGTATGACTGCAACTCTACCTGAAGAGGAAGAGTATAGATTATTGTTATATAAACTAGCACCTACAGCTTATTCTATAACCTTAGATAAATGCGTTGAGTTAGGTATTGTATCTCCTTATAAGATCAATTGTATTCCTATTCAATTAACAGATGAAGAGAGAGCTAGGTATCAAACTATTAATAGTAAATTCGTTAAATGTAAATATGCATTAGGACAATATGATGCATTTAACAATGCTAAATCTATAATGGGGAATAACCATGCACACCCAGACGATAAAAGAGTAGCTGCTCAATTCTATCAAGCTATTAGAGAAAGGAAAGCTATTGTAGATTTTGCTGAGAATAAACTGGTATCATTTCAAAAGTTAGTAGGAGATAATATGGATAAAAAAATACTTGTATTCAGTGGTGCTAACAACTTTACTGATCAATTATCTGATTCTGTATCTCCATTAGCAGTAGCATATCATAGTAAAAAGACTAAAAAGCAAAGAGAATCTGCTTTAGAATTATTTAGAAATGATGAGATAAATATATTATGCTCAACAAAAGCCTTGAATCAAGGACTAGATATTCCTAATGCTAACATGGGTATAATATGTGGTCTTACATCTAAATCTTTATCAATGATACAACGAATTGGTAGGCTCATTAGATTCCAAGAAGGTAAGGTTGGGAGTATATATATTTTATACGTAGAGAACAGTCAAGAAGAAAAATGGTTGAAGAATTCTGTCAAGAATTTAGATAATATAAATTGGCTATAAAAATTAATTAAATAAATACATATATTATGAATAATTTACTTATATTTGCATCAATGTTCTGTTTAACTATAATTAAAATTTTTATACTATGAAGATAGAGATCGACTTTGAACTTTTGGGTTTCACCCAGCTAAGTGCAGATGAGTATCTCTATCTTTACATAGTTTATAGAAAAGGATTTAATTATTTAACACAACTTAATCTTAAACCAGATTTAGAAAAACTTGAGAAAGAAAACTACATTAAGCTAGGGCAAACCGTTGATACTCACATTATTGGACAAGAATTTATAAATTTATTTTCATCTAATTCTGACAGTATGTTTGCCGAGCTTATTAGTAAATATCCTATGAAAGTTAACTCTCCTGGAAGAGGTGTTAGAATTTTACATGCTAAGGATCCGGATGCTAAAGCGAATGAAAAAAACAAGAAAAGATATAAAAAGATTGTTGATAATAAACCACATAAACATAGAAATATTATGAACTGTTTAGACAAACAGCTTATAGTGGAAGGAGATAATCTTGGATATCTACAAAATTTAGAAACATGGATTAATAACCATACTTGGGAAAAGTATGAAAACTTAGACGAAAATGACACAAAAAATAACATTAAAACCAGAATCACACGATCCCTTTAAAGGCAACGGATTTAAAAATATCAAACAATCAGTAACAACTTCTTTAAATGAAGTTAAAACTGCAATGCTTGGTAATAGGATAGTATATCCTACAAAATGGCCTAGATTAAATAGAAATTTACTTGGAGGATTACAACCAGGTAAGATGTATGTAATTGCAGGACGACCTGGTGTAGGTAAATCTGCATTCAGTAATCAATTAATCTTTGACACATTAGATACCAACACAATTAAAAAGTTAGTTGTATTATATTGGAGTTTCGAGATGCCAGGCTATCAACAGATACTCAGAGCTGGGGCTAAAGGAGCAAACAAACAAGTAAGTGAGCTATTATCTGTAGAAAACAAACTATCTTCTATAGAATATGAAAAGTATAAAGCTGAAGTTATTAAATATAATCACTATCCTATGTATTTTAATAACATTCCTAGAAATATGGAATTTATTAAAGAAGCTAATGTAGAGATAACTAACACAAAACCAGATCATACTATTATAAATGTTTTTGACCACTCTAGATTAATTTTAAGTAATAGAGAGCATGAACTACAAAAACTAAATGATATCAGTAAAGGTTGTATGTGGTTACAAGCTAAAATGGGAGCTATAAATATATTACTATCTCAGCTAAATCGTAACATAGAGCAAGAGCATCGTGCTAAAGCTCAATATCAGCCATTACTAACAGATTTGTTTGGTGGTGATAGTATTGGTCAAGATGCACATGTTGTTATGATGTTACAACGACCACATGATTTATATGGAATCAGTGAACTATATTGTGGTGAAGATCCAATTGGATTATTAGCATGTCATATTGAAAAGAATAGAGACGGTTTGTTAGGTATGATACCATACGAAGCACAAATGTCTACATTTACTATTAACGAAAGACAAAAATAATAATTATGTCAAAAGAAAAAGCAATAGAAATAATTAAAAATTTAACTGCCACTATTAATAGGATGGATAATAGAAAAGAAACCATTTTATTAGCGAGAGAAGATATGTTTTCTACTCCTACTGCATCGCAATATAAATTAAAAAAGAAAAAAGAGTATTTAATAAATAAGTATAATTTAAAAGAAAAAGAATGGAAATAATTTGGGTAGTGACACATCTAGTATCTTGGGGCGCAGGATTAGTAACAGGAATGTACTTTTCTTCGCAAATAGAAAAACATATTGATAAAAAAACAAAAAAATGACAGTATATATAATATTAATAATTATGGCTATATTCACAATATGGAATATAATCTATACATATAATGTAAAAAAATATAAAAACAAAATAATGACTAATATAAATAATTATGAAAAAAAGAAAATTAAACAGCAGAAATCCAAAGTATAATACTGAAGAAAAAGAATTAGTAATAATCAAAAAAATACCACTTACAGGCAAGGCTAAAGGACATTTTGTATGGTATGAAAACAAAACTAAATAATGGAATTACCAAAAACAAAGGTTAAAGCGAGCCGTAAATCGCCAAAGAATATGATAATATATGGTCCCCCTAAAATAGGTAAGACTACAGTATTATCACAATTAGATGACTGTTTAATAATTGATTTAGAAGACGGTTCAGATATGGTTGATGCTCTAAAAGTAAAAGCTA